>ENA-OQDF01001223-OQDF01001223.1-human-gut-metagenome-genome-assembly--contig:-NODE-1223-length-10461-cov-2.157829_pt1 | contig 10461 bp, 19 predicted proteins | sample MGYA00242769_ERZ504597 | MGnify/ENA primary metagenome ERZ504597 (study PRJEB26092, sample SAMD00036305) | human gut metagenome | host: Homo sapiens | study: EMG produced TPA metagenomics assembly of...
GGAGGGCATCAATGCACTGCCTGCCACTATGGAGCTGGCAGCAAAGTACAATGATGCCCTCCACCACCATGCGACCTCCTTCACGGCCTGCTCCGGGCTTTTGCCCTTGCCGATCAGAATGCCCGCACGATTGTTGCGGCTGTGCATACTGGTCGCCGTCACGATCAGGTCGCCGATACCGGCCAGACCCGCAAAGGTGTGGATGTTGCAGCCCATGGCCACGCCCAGCCGGGCGATCTCGGCAATGCCGCGGGTGATGAGGGCTGCGCGGGCGTTATCGCCGTAGCCAAGGCCGGTGGAGATGCCAACACCCAGCGCAATCACATTCTTCAGCGCGCCGCTCAGCTCCACGCCCTTGATGTCGGCGTTGGTGTACACACGCATACAGGTGTTGCTGAACACATCCTGCACATACTCGGCAGCGGCTTCATCCGGGCAGGCCGAAACGATGGTGGTGGGCATGTCCAGCGCCACCTCTTCCGCATGGGTCGGGCCGGAAAGGGCCACCAGCTTTACCCCCTTGGGGCCGCCCTCACGGTTCAGCTCATCGGCGATGACCTCGGTCATGGTATATAAGGTTTCCGGCTCCATGCCCTTTGCAACGTCCACAAGGATCTGGCCGTCCGGGATGTAAGGCCGGGCCTTTGCCGTGGTGGAGCGCACAAATACCGACGGCACTGCAAACAGCAGCACATCCTTGCCGGTGCACACTTCCTCAATGCTCTTGGTAAACTGCAGCTCTTCCGGGATCTTCATGCCCGGCAGATTGGGGTGCACCCGCGTAGCGGAAAGGTTCTCCACCTCAGCCGGAAGCGCCGACCACACCTGCACATCATTGCCGCTGACACACAGCATCCGTGCCAGAGCCATGCCCCAGGTACCTGCACCCAGAACGCCAATTTTTTCTTCGTCACGTTCGTGTCCTCCGTGTCTGCACCGCGCAAAGGGCACTGCACCCTCTGCGGTGAATTTGCGCCTGTGCCGGGCCAAGCCCGGTGCGCGTTGTTATATTCATTGTACACGAAAGCCGGTGCGCCGTCAACCGCTTGCCGCATTGCACAAAGTTTTCCAGATGGGTCGTCCGTTTTTGTACACATCACGCGTTTTGAGCAAACCGTTTGCACTCCATCCGGATTCATGCTATAGTATTCTGGTAGGTTTTGTAGGAATTTTAGAAAAAGCCCTTGACTTCAAGCGCACTCCAAGCCTTATAATACCTTTATTCTTACGATTTACAAAGTATTTGAATACCGTTCTGAGGGAACATTTTTCATGTTTGAAGCATTTTTTCCAACCGTACGGTCAGCGTGCTGGCGGAGGCCCTGCCCCGTATCCTTACGGCAGGCCTTACCATGACCATCCCGCTCACGCTGGTCTCCTTCTTTTTGCCATGATCATTGCCGTGGCCGTTGCGCTGGTGCAGTACGCCAATGTGCCGGTGCTGCGGCAGATCGCGCGGTTCTGACATCTGGGTCGTCCGCGGCACACGCTGCTGGTGCAGCTGTTCATCATCTTTTATGGTCTGCCCAGCGTGGGCATCATGCTGGACGCTTTCCCTGCTGCGGTCATCGCCTTTGCCTTCAACGAGGGTGCCTACTGCGCCGAGACCATGCGCGGCGCGCTGGAAAGCGTGCCGCAGGGCCAGCTGGAAGCCGGTTACTGCGTGGGCATGAGCTGGTGGCAGATCATGCGCCGCATCGTGCTGCCGCAGGCCCTGCGCACCGCAGTGCCCGCCCTCTCCAACTCGCTCATCGGCATGATCAAGGACACCTCGCTGGCATCCAATATCACAGTAGCCGAGCTGTTCATGGCCGGTCAGCGCGTGGCCGCCCGCACCTACATCTTCCTGCCCATCTACTGTGAGGTGGCCGTGGTGTATCTGCTGTTCTGCACGGTCATTACCAAGCTGCAGGCACTGCTGGAGCGTCGCTCAACGCCCACGGCTTCCAGTAAGAAAGGAGTGTGGCAACCATGTCCATGTTAGAGATCAAAAACGTCCACAAGTCCTTTTTCACCTACACAAAGCCCCGCCTGCAGGCAGGCATCTTCCACCGGCCCGGTGCACGCAAAGTGACCAGCGAGCTGCAGGTGCTGCGCGGCGTGGACCTGACCGTGGAAAAGGGCGATGTGGTGGCCATCCTCGGCCCCTCCGGCTCCGGCAAGACCACCCTGCTGCGCTGTCTGAACTTCTGGAGACTGCCGACGCAGGCCAGCTCACCTTGACGGTGAGACGTTCGACCTTGCCCAGGCCAGCCGTGCCGACATTGCCCGGCTGCGCAAAAAGACGGCCTTTGTGTTCCAGAGCTACAATCTGTTCCGCAACAAGACTGCCCTGCAGAACGTGACCGAGGGCCTCATCATTGCCCGCAAAATGCCCAAAGAGCAGGCGGATGCCGTTGGCATGAAGATGCTGGAAAAGGTGGGCCTTGCCGACCGAGCCGACTACTATCCGCGCCAGCTTTCCGGCGGCCAGCAGCAGCGCGTGGCCATTGCCGGGCACTGGCCTCCGACCCGGAGATCATCTATTTTGACGAGCCGACTTCGGCCCTTGACCCGGAGCTGACTGGCGAAGTGCTGGCCGTGATGCGGCAGCTGGCTGAAGAGGGCATGACCATGCTGGTGGTCACCCACGAGATGGGCTTTGCCCGCAATGTTTCCTCCAAGACCGTTTTCATGGAGAACGGCGTGGTAGTGGAGCAGGCTCCCTCGCATGAGTTTTTCGCCAACCCCAAAGAGGAGCGCACCCGCGAATTTTTGCGGAAGATCGCTCACACCGAGTGAGGTTACCATTTAGAATGGCCTCCGCTTCGCTCTGGCCATAATCAGCGGGATTTTGTTTTTATTTCGTGTTTGTCGCGGCCTGCGGGCCGCTCCAAACACATTTTCACCAAAAGGGTCGTAATGGACAGCTGCATCTGTCCCAGCAGGACGGCGGGAAGTTTCTCTGAGGACCGTCCGCTGGGGTGGGACCTGTTGCCGAAGGCAATAGGGCGGGCGATGGAATGGCCCGATTCGTGTCCGAAGAGAAAGCTGCCCGCTGCCCTGCATCCACTATTATCGAAAGGATATACAATCTATGAAACGCAGAACCTTTATTTCTCTTATGAGCGTTATGGCCGCTGCCGGCGTGCTGACTCTGTCCGGCTGCTCCAATTCTTCCGGCAGCACCGCTGCTTCCGGCACGGCCGCCTCTGTGGCTCCTGCTGCCGGCGACCAGCTGTCCAACATCCAGTCCAGCGGCAAGCTGATCGTTGCCCTGGAAGGCGCATGGCAGCCCTGGAGCTACCACGACGAATCCGATACTCTGGTGGGCTACGACGTGGAGGTGTCCCCGCGCCATTGCCGAAAAGCTGGGCGTGGAGCCGGAGTACGTCGAAAGCGACTGGGACAGCCTGTTTGCCGGTCTGGACGCAGGCCGCTACGACATCGTGTGCAACGGCGTGGAAGTGACCGACGAGCGCGCCAAGACCTATGATTTCACCGAGCCCTACGGCTACATCCACACTGCCCTTGCCGTCCGCAAGGATAACGACGAGATCACCAGCTTTGAGGACCTGAAGGGCAAGACCACCGCCAACAGCCTTGCTTCCACCTACATGGAACTGGCCGAGAGCTATGGTGCCACCGTACAGGGCATCGACACGCTGGAAGAGACCATCCAGCTGCTCACCGCCGGCCGCATCGACGCCACCCTGAACGCCGATGTCTCCTTCTACGATTACCTGAACGTCCACCCGGACGCAGATTTCAAGCTGGTGGCCCAGACCGAGGACGCTTCTCACGTTGCCATCCCCCTGCGCAAGGGTGATGCCAGCGCCACCCTGCTGGAAGCCATCAACACCGCCATTGATGAGCTGCGCGCCGATGGCACTCTGAAAGAGCTGAGCGAGAAGTATTTCGGTCAGGATATTTCTGCGGAGAACTGAATCATTTGAATGCCTCCGCTTTGCTCTGGGCATTTTCAGCGGAAAATTTATTTTAATATTGCAAACCCCGCAGACTGCAGTCTGCCGGGGTTTGCCTTTTCACGGGAAGGGCTATAACCGGCAAATGCATCAATCGCGTTTTCTTCAGCTCTGCACATTCATTGCATCTGAATGCAAAAAGCTCTCCCTTTCGGGAGAGCTGGCATCGCGCAGCGATGACTGAGAGGGTTTTATTCGTGAAAATATGCGTAGATGATCTGTGCCGTCTGTTTCCCCACGCCGGGGGTGTTTTCCAACTGGTCAGGCGTGGCTTCCTTCACCGCGCCCACGCTTTTGAACTGGGCCATCAGCGCCTTGGCCGTTTTGGGGCCGATGCCGGGGATCTCGGTCAGGGTGGAGGAATAACTCTTCTGCTTCATCTGCTGCTTGCGGTAGGCATTGGCAAAGCGATGGGTCTCGTCCTGAATGGCCGTGATAAAGGTAAAGGTGCCCCGGTTCATATTGATGGCAATTTCCCGGCCGTCGCTGTCCACAATGGCGCGGGTGCGGTGGTGGTCATCCTTCACCATGCCGTAGAGCGGCACATCCGCAAGGGCAGTCCCGGCCAGTGCTTCTTTTGCCGCGCTCACCTGCCCCCTGCCACCGTCCATCAAAAGCAGATCCGGCTTCTGCCCGAACCAGTTGCTGCAGGGCTCTCCCTTTTTTGCAAGCTCTGCGTACTTTTCGTACTCTGCCGCCCGCCGGGAGACAGTCTCTGCCAGTGATGCATAGTCGTCAGTGCCCGCAACGGTCTTCATCTTGAACTTGCGGTAACCCGCCTTATAGGGCTTGCCATCCCTGAAGGTGACCATGCCGCACACGCTGGAGCCATCGCCCCAGTTGGAGATATCGTAGCTCTCAATGGCCCGGGCGGCTTTGCAAGGCCCAGCACCTGCGCCAGCTCGTCCAGCAGCTTTTCCTCCCGGGCATAGCGGCCGCTCTCCCGGGCAAGACGCTCTACCGCGTTGGTGTGGGCCATCTCCACCAGATGGGCCTTATCGCCGCGCTGGGGCACATACAGCTGCACCTCACTGCCGCGCTTTTCGTTCAGCGCCTGCTGCAAAGCGTCGCTGTCCGGCGGCAGCTCGTCCACCGCAATAATCTTGGGGATCTGTTCGTCATCCAGATAATATCGGGGCAGAAATTCCTCCCGCACGGCGGCAATGTCCGAGGTATCGTGGAACAAAAACTCCCGCTTATCGGTCAGCCGTCCGTCCCGGAAGCGCAGCACCGCCGCACACACGCTGTCCGGCGTGCCTGCCAGCGCCACCACATCCATCTCCACATCCGGGTCCACAATGACCTTCTGCCCGGCGCTCACCTTGGTGATGGCTGCGATCTGGTCCCGCAGCAGCGCCGCCGTCTCAAATTCCAGCCGGTCCGAGGCTCCTGCATCCGCTCGTTGAGGATCTTCAGGATGTCCTTTTTGCCGTAGCGGATCAGGTGCACGGCGCTCTTGACGGCCTGATTGTAGTTTTCGCAGCTGATCCTGCCGCTGCACACCGCCATACACTTGCCGATGTGGGCGTCAGGCAGGGCCGTCCTTTGCCGATCTCCTGCGGGAAGCGCTTATTGCACCTTGGCAGCAGAAAGGCATCCATGGCCGTTTCCGCCATCTGCCGGGCCGCAAAGCTGGAGGTATAGGGGCCGATATACTCAGCATCGTCCTCCTCCTTTGCAGCACGAAGGAGAGCCGGGGCCATGGCTCCTTTGTCACCTTGATATAGCTGTAGCCTTTATCATCCTTGAGCAGGATGTTATACTTCGGCGTGTGGGCTTGATCTGGCTGGCTTCCAGCACCAGCGCTTCAAACTCGCTCTGGCAGACGATCACGTCAAAGGCATAGGCATGGGCGATCATCTGGCTGACCTTGTTGTCGTGGGGCACGCCCTCGCGGAAATACTGGCTCACCCGGATGCGCAGCCGCTTTGCCTTGCCGATATAAATGATGGTGTCCGTCTTATCCCGGATGATATACACGCCGGGCAGCAGCGGCAGCATACAGGCTTTCTGATACAGTTCAGCTTTGGTCATGGATTCTCCTTGAAAAACAAAAAGCGGCAGGTTCCCCCGCCGCTCCATTTATAGACACAAATTACTCAGCAAAACCGGACTCCACCAGCTTAATCAGGCCGTCAACAGCAGCCTGCTCATCAGCGCCGTCAGCATGATGCGGATGGTGGTACCGCCCACGATGCCCAGAGACAGAACGCCCAGCAGGCTCTTTGCGTTCACGCGGCGTTCTTCCTTCTCGACCCAGATGGAAGACTTGAACTCGTTAGCCTTCTGGATGAAGAAGGTAGCCGGACGAGCGTGCAGACCAACCTGATTTTCAACGGTAACTTCTTTCACGTACATAGTAAAGCGCTCCTATCTAATATCGTTTTGGGTATAGAATCTGTATCCTGTGCCTGTTGCGTTACGATTATTTTAGCGCAAGTCGAAACGGTTGTACAGCCCCCCGGCGCATTTTTGGCGGTTTCTCCAATGAAAAGCGGCCCATTTTTCATTATTTATACAAAGATAATAAAATTATTCCCCGAAGGTTAGAGGGTAGATACAAAAGTTTTCAACATTTTTTCGACCGTCGGGCAATATCTCGGCCGTTTTTGTGCGTTTCCAGCACCATACCCTCTGGCCCGAGCATCCATTTTCGTGCCTTTTTCGCTGTCCGATGCACCTGCAGCTGCCGCCCGGAGTTACTTCTGTGCGCTGCCCTCGTACCGCATCCAGACCAGAGCACACTTTTTCACCACAGCCGGATATTGCTCCGGCGTGAACTCCAGCTCAGTGCCGCTGGTCAGCTTCCAGCATGCGGGTGTAAAGCGCTATGGCGCGGGTGTGGTGGTTCAGCACGCTCAGCACCGGGTGCTCGTGCTCGCTGAGCTTTCTGCGGGCAAAGTCCAGCATCTTCATGCCAATGCCCCTGCCGCGGGCTTTTTCAGTGACGAACAGATGTTCGATGTGCCCCACCTTGTGGTTGATGCTCACGATGCCGTCCGGCACATCCTTGGTGGTGTGCAGGTAGCACACCCAGCCTGCGGCCTTTTCCTGCCGCAGCTGCAAAGATATTCTTCCTCGTTGAGGCTGGCACAGTATTCCGGGGTCCAGTTCTCGGCACAGGTCGCACGCCGTCCCTCCACAAAGATGCGGGCAGCAGCAGCAAACTGCTCGTCGGTCTTGACAAGGCGCATGTTCTCGCCGCGCTTCCACTTGGGCAGCTCGGTCACAGGGTGGGTCTCACACCACTTCTCGTACAGCTCCGGGCGGCGCAGGCGGGTGCGCTCCCGGCTCTGTTCCCCGCGCCATGCATCGATCTTCTGGTGGTCGCCGCCCAGCAGCACCTGCGGCACGGCGCGGCCTTCCCACACCTCGACGGGTGTATTGGGGATACTCCAGCAGGCCGTCCCAGTAGCTTTCTTCCTCGTAGCCTTCTGCTCAGCCAGCACGCCGGGCTTCAGGCGCAGCACACTGTCCGCCACCACAAGGCTGGCCAGCTCGCCGCCGGTGAGGATGTAGTCACCGATGGAGATCTCTTCATCCGCAAAAGCATCGATCACACGCTCGTCGATGCCCTCATAGTGGCCGCATACCAGTGTCAGGTTATCGTACTGGGCCAGCCGCTTTGCGTGCTCCTCGGTGTAGCGTTGGCCGCCTGCCGTCAGGAACACGATATGCGGGGCCGGACGGCCCTGTGAAGCCACTTCCTGCTGCACAGCACGCAGCAGTCTGCGATGGGCTGAGCATACAGCACCATGCCGCAGCCGCCGCCGTAGGGGTAATCGTCGGTCTGCTTCTGTTTGTTCAGGGTGTAGTCCCGGATCTGGTGGCAGTGGGTCTCAATAAAGCCTTCTTTGCCGCACGCCCGATGATGCTGGCATCCAGCACCTGCTGGCACATTTCCGGGAACAGGGTCACGATGTCCACACGCATTCCCATGGCTCACTCTTCCTCCCGTTCGCTGTCAAAGTCATCGTCCAGCAGGCCCGGAATGGGGGTGACGAGGAGATAGCCCTCCGGCGGGTTGCGCTCTTTCAGAAAAGCATCCACGCCCGGGAACATGTATTCCTTGCCGTTCGGTGCTTTGACGGTGTAGATATCCTGTGCACCGGGGTGATCCACGCTGGTCACAACGCCGTACACCCTGCCGTTGTCGGCATCCCGCACTTCGCACCCGATCAGGTCGGCCACATACCAGCGGCCTGCGGGCAGGGTGGCATCATTGCGGTCAAAGTAGAACACCTGCCCCCGCAGCGCACGGGCAGCATCCATATCGTCCACGCCTTCCAGCTGCAGCAGAGCCATCTGGCCCTGTGCGCGGATGGACACGATCTTATAGGCCCTGCCGCCCTGTGCCGAGGGGTACAGCCTGCCCACCTTTTCAGAAAGTTGACGCCGTCGCACCAAAGCTCCAGCTTCATTTCGCCGCGCACGCCGTGGGTGGTCACGACCTTGCCCGCTTCCAGATATTGCTGCATAATCTTGCTCCTATAATCAAAAAGGCCCCTTGCCGCAAGGGCAAAGGGCCTGTAGGGTGCTCAGTCGATCTCAACAAGGACCTTTTCATCGACCCGCACAGCAGCCGCGCGCATCACCACACGAATGGCTTTTGCGATCCGGCCCTGCTTGCCGATGACACGGCCCATATCTCCCTCTGCCACGCTCAGGTGGTAGACGATGGTGCCGTCCTCGCGAGGCTCGTCCACCGTGACCTTAACGGCTTCCTTATCCTCCACGAGACCGCGGGCAACTGCCAGCAACAGCTCCTGCATGAGTCAGCCCTCCCTACTTACAGAACGTTGGACTTCTTCAGCAGGACGCGAACGGTATCAGTGGGCTGTGCGCCGTTGGCGATCCACTGCTTTGCCTTCTCAGCGTCGATCTTGATCTCGGAAGGCTCCTTGTTGGGATCGTAGGTGCCGATCTCTTCGATGAAACGGCCGTCACGGGGGAAGCGGCTGTCAGCAACAACAACACGATAGAAGGGAGCCTTCTTGGCGCCAACGCGGCGCAGACGAATCTTAACTGCCATGGTAAATATCCTCCAAAAATTGTTTTGTGCGGCCCTTGCGGGCGCATGTTGATTATATTGTACAAACCCGCAAGGGGGTTGTATCACAAAAATTATTTCAGTCCGCGGAAGGCATTGGGGTTGCCCATCATGCCGCCCAGACGGCGGGCAAAGCCCTTGGGGCTTTTCTTGAACTGCTTCATCATCTTCTGCATCATTTCAAACTGCTTGAGCAGCTTGTTCACGTCGCCACGGTGGTACCGCTGCCGGCCGCGATGCGGCGCTTGCGCTTGGGGTTGATGATGGAGGGCTTCTCGCGTTCTTCCTTGGTCATGGAATAGATCATGGCCTCGATGCGGTCGAACGCCTTTTCATCGACCTGACTGGGATCGATGCCGCTGCCGCCAGGCAGCATGCTCAGCATCGCGCCTGCACCGCCCATCTTGCGGATCTGTGCGAACTGGTCCAGCATGTCGTTCATGTCGAACTTGTTCTCCATCATCCGCTTGGCGGTCTCTTCGGCAGCCTTTTCGTCTGCTGTCTCCTGTGCGCGCTCGATCAGGCTCAGCACATCGCCCATGCCAAGGATGCGGCTTGCCATGCGGTCCGGGTGGAACACATCCAGATCGTCCAGCTTTTCGCCGGTGCCCTGGAACTTGATGGGCTTGCCGGTAACGGCCAGCACTGAAAGTGCCGCACCGCCGCGGGTATCGCCGTCGGTCTTGGTGAGGATGATGCCGTCGATGCTCACCTTCTCATTGAAGGTCTTGGCAACGTTCACGGCATCCTGACCGGCCATGGCATCCACCACCAGCAGGGTCTCGTCCACAGGAACGGCTTCCTTGATGTCCACCAGCTCCTGCATGAGCACATCGTCGATCTGCAGACGACCGGCGGTATCCAGGATCACGATGTCATTGCCGTAATCCTTGGCGTGTGCCAGCGCCTTCTTTGCAATTTCCGGCGGCTTTGCGCCCGGCAGCGTGAACACCGGTGCGCCCGCCTGTTTGCCCACCACCTGCAGCTGATCGATGGCCGCAGGGCGGTAAATATCGCAGGCCACCAGCATGGGGCGGCGGCCCTGTTTGATAAAGTACTTTGCCAGCTTTGCGGCGTGGGTGGTTTTACCGTTGCCCTGCAGGCCGCAGAGCATGATGATCGTCTGGCCCTTGTTCTTGATGTTCAGGCGGGCCGCTTCGCTGCCGCCCATCAGGCAACCAGCTCTTCGTTGACGATCTTGACCACCTGCTGTGCCGGGGTCAGGCTCTCCATGACCTCCTGACCCATGGCGCGCTCGGACACCTTGCACAGAAGTCCTTGGCAACCTTGTAGTTGACATCGGCTTCCAGCAGAGCCATGCGCACCTCACGCATCGCGGCCTTGATATCTGCCTCGGTCAGCTTGCCGTGACCGCGCAGCTTTTGAACACACCGGCAAGGCGGTCGGTAAGGGATTCAAATGCCATTGTACGGTGCTCCTTTCACA
>ENA-OQDF01001224-OQDF01001224.1-human-gut-metagenome-genome-assembly--contig:-NODE-1224-length-10445-cov-2.046424_pt1 | contig 10445 bp, 14 predicted proteins | sample MGYA00242769_ERZ504597 | MGnify/ENA primary metagenome ERZ504597 (study PRJEB26092, sample SAMD00036305) | human gut metagenome | host: Homo sapiens | study: EMG produced TPA metagenomics assembly of...
TGATAGATGAGATGTCGAATACAAGATCCGTTACTTTATTGACTGCACTGAACACCTATCCGGTCATCCCCGTCCATGCGCATGTCCGTCCGTTCCGCAACTATTGGTTAAACTTGCTCTGCGGTATTGTTTTCCCGATAGGCTTGTTCTTTTATTTCCGTATCTGGGCATTCCGTATCCGTCTGAATAAGGATATGGAGCGGATTATCAAGACAAATGAAGATGTGATTGGAATCATAGAAAGAGATCAGAATAAATAAAAACAAAATAGATTATGGAAAATGTAAGTTGAATACGATAGAAGAGGCCATTGAAGACTTCAAAGCCGGTAACTTTGTGATTGTTGTGGATGATGAGGACCGTGAGAATGAGGGTGATTTGATAATTGCAGCAGAGAAGATTACACCGGAGAAAGTAAACTTTATGTTGAAGCATGCCCGCGGTGTGCTTTGTGCTCCAATTACAGTTTCGCGTTGCAAGGAACTGGATTTGCCGCATCAGGTATCGGATAATACTTCTGTATTGGGTACTCCCTTCACAGTTACTGTTGATAAATTGGAAGGCTGTAGTACCGGCGTTTCTGCGGCAGACCGCGCTGCTACTATCCAGGCGTTGGCCGATCCGGCTTCTACTCCGGCCACTTCGGGCGTCCTGGCCACATTAATCCGTTGTATGCCCAGGAGAAAGGTGTGTTGCGCCGTGCTGGACATACGGAGGCGGCTATTGATATGGCACGTTTAGCTGGACTTTATCCGGCGGGAGCTTATGGAAATAATGAATGAGGATGGTACAATGGCTCGTTTGCCCGAATTGCGTAGAATGGCAGATGAATTTGGCTTGAAATTGATTTCCATCCGTGACTTGATTGCCTACCGTTTGAAGCAGGAGTCTATTGTAGAAAAAGGAGTGGAAGTGGATATGCCTACAGACCACGGTCATTTCCGTTTGATTCCTTTCCGCCAGAAGTCGAACGGTTTGGAGCATGTAGCTTTGTTCAAGGGTACTTGGGAATTGGATGAACCGATTCTGGTGCGTGTACATTCTTCTTGTGCCACTGGTGATATATTCAATTCCAAACGCTGTGATTGTGGCGAGCAGCTGCATAAGGCAATGGAGATGATAGAGAAAGCCGGTAAGGGGGTAGTTGTATATCTGAATCAGGAAGGTCGCGGCATTGGTCTGATGGAAAAAATGAAAGCATATAAATTGCAGGAAGAAGGCATGGATACTGTAGAAGCTAATATTTGCCTGGGACATCTGGCAGATGAGCGTGATTATGGTGTAGGTGCCAGATTCTTCGTGAGATAGGAGTACACAAAATGCGGCTGATGACCAATAATCCCGTGAAGCGTGTGGGGTTGGAGGCTTACGGTTTGGAAATAACGGAGAACGTAGCTATTGAGACTACTCCGAATCCATACAACGAGCGTTATCTCCGTACCAAGAAAGAACGTATGGGACATACACTTCATTTCAATAAGTAACTGTCTTTTTGTTTTCTTATATCAAAGAAAATCGCTTATTTTGCAACCGGATTTGCGTAACAATCATTAAATAGTAACAAAATGAACCAATTATCAGATCGTTTAAACAGTTTGTCGCCTTCTGCGACACTGGCTATGTCTCAAAAGAGCGCAGAGCTGAAGGCTCAAGGCGTAGACGTAATTAACCTGAGTGTGGGAGAACCGGACTTCAATACTCCCGACCACATTAAAGAGGCTGCGAAAAAGGCGATAGACGATAACTTTTCTCGCTATTCTCCAGTGCCGGGTTATCCTGCCTTGCGTAATGCAATTGTAGAGAAGTTGAAGAAGGAAAACGGTCTGGAATATACCGCCGCACAAATTTCTTGCGCCAATGGTGCCAAGCAGTCGGTTTGCAATGCAATCCTGGTATTGGTAAATCCGGGTGACGAAGTAATTGTGCCTGCTCCCTATTGGGTCAGTTATCCGGAAATGGTAAGTTGGCTGAGGGTACGCCGGTTATCGTACCTGCCGGTATCGACCAGGACTTTAAGATAACACCTGCACAGCTGGAGGCTGTCGTCACCCCGAAGACAAAGGCGCTGATTCTTTGCTCTCCCTCTAACCCTACGGGTTCGGTGTACAGCAAGGAGGAGTTGGCAGGCCTGGCCGCAGTATTGGCAAAGCATCCGCAGGTTGTTGTGATTGCCGATGAGATTTACGAACATATCAACTATATCGGCAAGCATCAGAGCATAGCGCAATTTCCCGAAATGAAAGAGCGTACGGTCATTGTGAATGGTGTTTCCAAAGCATATGCAATGACTGGTTGGCGTATCGGTTTCATTGCAGGTCCGGAATGGCTTGTGAAGGCTTGCAATAAATTGCAGGGACAGTATACTTCCGGTCCTTGTTCTGTATCTCAGAAGGCTGCTGAGGCTGCTTATACGGGTACACAAGCTCCGGTGGAGGAAATGCGCAAGGCTTTCGAGCGTCGTCGTGATTTGATTGTAAAGTTGGCCAAGGAAGTTCCGGGTTTCGAGGTGAATGTACCGGAAGGTGCTTTCTATCTGTTCCCTAAATGCGATTCATTCTTCGGTAAATCTGCCGGCGAACGTAAAATCAATGATTCAGATGATTTGGCCATGTATCTGTTGGAAGTGGCTCATGTGGCTTGCGTAGGCGGTGCTTCTTTCGGAGCTCCTGAATGCATTCGTATGAGTTATGCAACCAGCGATGAAAATATAGTTGAAGCTATCCGTCGTATAAAAGAAGCACTGGCTAATCTGAAGTGATTCTAACTTCTTCTACAAACTTATTTTAGCAAGACATCTGTCATGCTGTCACGAGCAGTTCGTTTCATCAAAGCGGACTGCTCGTTTTGTTATGGCAAACACTCTGCTTCATTATGGCAAATACTTTGTTTCATTATAGCGAACACTCTGTTCCATACAGTATAAACACTTTGTTTTATACTGTACGAACATTTTGTTTTCTACAGTATGAACACTTTGTTTTCTACTTATGGAACAAAGTGTTCATGTCTGTGAACTAATGTGTTATCCGTATATAGAAAATAACAATGAAGGGTTTGAAGGTACTGAATCTTACGTGGGGGATATAAAAAAGCGCAGGCAGTTTATCTGCCCACGCTTTTGTTTTGATACTGGGATTGTATTATTCTCCCGGATGAATTGCTTCAGAAGGACAAACATCTGCACAAGTACCACACTCTGTGCAAGTCTCAGGTCGATATGATAGATATCACCTTCAGAGATAGCGCCAACCGGACACTCGTCGATACAAGTTCCGCAAGCAATACAATCGTCACTAATTACGTAAGCCATTTTCTTTTAGATTTAAATTATTATTAGTACTAATTCGTTCGGCAAAAATAGTGGTTTTCTTTATTACTTGCTATCAATCTTGATTAAAAACGTATAATTTGTATGTCGTCTAAATAAGGAGTCGAGAAAGCGGCATAGCATACCGCAGAGACTGAAAAATGTTCATTTTTGAACTTCGTAAACGAATTGCTCTGATACTATTGGCTTTAGCTGGAACTTAAGCAGGTTTTCAGCTTTTAAGAAAGAGTCGGATAGGTAAAAGTAATCACTGCGATTTCTCCTTCTTCGACATTCTCGGTTTGATAGGTACCTTTGAAATGTTCAAAGAACAACTGGTTGATTTTCTGTTGCACTGATACTTTTTGAGAGGCAAACCTGGGATCGGCTATCGGGCTGTTCTCTATCCGGCATGCTATGATGTGTTTGTCCGGATGGTTGACCAAGAACATGCTGACTTTGCGCGTTTCTTTACAGTCGTTTGGATAAAGCAGCATACTTGTCACTATTTGTGTAAGGCGGTTGACGTCGGTATGGATACGCGCATCTCCTACCTCCACTTGTAGTTTCAGGAGGATATGGCCTTCACTGCGCATTTGTATTAGAAAACCTAGTTCGTTGCACCATTCTTTTACATAACAATCCTGCAATTGAAATTTCATCATATTCGCTTCCAGGCGTGAGAGGTCCAATACGTCGTTTACCAGTTGGATAAGCTCACCCGAATTGGCCTGGATAATACCGGAATACTCTTTTCGCTCTTCTTCATCCAGCTCGTTGTCGGTGGAAAGCAGTTGGGAGAAACCGACTACATTGTTCAGTGGAATACGGATATTATAACTCATATTGGCAAGGAAACGGCTTTTTACTTCGTTGGCTTCTTCGGCAATAATTGCCAATTTACGCATTTCCTTCTCATCTTGTTGCAGCCGCTTCCTGCTTCTATACATATGTAGGTTGAAAAGTAACAAGGCTATAATGATGATAATGGAGGTGACCAGACAGATACGGTGAAAACTGGCTTGCCGCTGTTCTTTTTGGAGAAGCAGTTGGTCCATATTATATAGGCTTTGTATCTGTTCTATCTGTGAGGTGGAGAATACTGTATATAACGAATCTCTTGCCTTGGTTATTTGTTTATAGATAGGAAGTGCGTCGTCCGGAAACCCCATCTTTTACTAGTATATCCGCTTTCTGAAGTCCATAAATCATGGCATCATCCAGTGAAATAGGGGTTACAAGTTCAATGGCGTCTTCTAAATAAGCCAACGCTTTGTCGTATTCTTTTGTCAGTTGGTAATATTCGGCATATGCTGCCAAACGTATCAACCGATAAGGAAGAAATGAAGATGTACTGAGATGCCGTTCTGATTGCTGCAAATATTCCCATGCTTCCGCAGGCCGTTGAAGGCGGGTATAGTAAAGGGCGTATTGTAAATCTATGAGCAGATACAAATTGGTATAGCCGTTTGTCAGTACGGTGGTGCCTTCTTCCTGCAATCTATTTTTGGCATTGTTGAGTTCCTCCAGATACCGGAACATGTTGCCATTGTCATGCAGATATGAGTAAGCCAGTACCGCTTTTGTCAATAAATCAATCTGAGTGGCAAGGGAGGAGTCCGGATTTGTCAGTTCAAAAGCCTTGTTCAGGTAGGTGATTCCTTCTTTGTAACGTAAGGTATTGAAATATCCGGTCATCAGGCATAGGCATGCTTCGCGCATACCGTCATGGTTGCCGAGACTTTGAGCTTTGTCGTACATGTCTTGTGCTTGTTTGAGGGCTAATTCAATCTTCTGGCTGATGATATAGCATTCTATCATCATCTTTTTGCCTCTGAAGTAATGGCGGTAGTAGTTGTGCTCTTCAGACAACTGTTCGAGCCTCCTCAGCCATTGTTCTGCACGTTTTTGGTCCAGTAGATTGTAGTAATAAATAATGTGCGCATATATGGCGGCACTCTGGTAATGTACATTTTTCTGAGCGATGGCCTCTTCCAGTAATTTGTTCTCGTAATAGATGAATGTCGGTGACAGTTGGTCAAGCAGTGCTATCTGATATAGAGTTCTCAATCTGGTGGTATCGGCTGGAGAGGCTAGATATATACGTAGCAGGCTATCCTTGACTTCTGCCCGTCGCACATCTGCGTGTGCGGACGGTAATAGCCAGCATAAGGCAATGAGCAATGTAAATATCTGTTTCATTTCTTATGCTCCTTTCTGCCTGTCTGGCTTATGGGGTGGGTGAAACAGAAACGTGAGCCTTCGGTATACTCTGAATCAATCCATATTTGTCCGCCGATATGCTCTATGATAAGTTGGCATATGGAGAGTCCCAACCCACTGCTTGAGCATTTCTCATTCAGCTTTTCAAAACGTTGGAATGTTGGCTTGCTTGTCTTTGGGAATGCCGCAACCGGTATCTGTTACGGTGAATAGTACGGTATCGTCCGTTTCTTTTTCCAGCTTTAGGACAATGCTGCCTTGTGGGGTAAATTTGGTAGCATTTATCAGTAGGTTAATCAGGACTTGCTGCAGGCGTGAGTCGTCAGTCTCGATGGGCATTTCTTCCAGCTCGGTGGTGAATGTAAGTTCAGCTTGTGTCTGTTTCACTTTATTCACAGTGTCTATCACATTTCTGCATATGCTTACGGCATCATGTTGTACAATACAGAATTGCAGTTTGCCGAATTCAAGACTCGATAGATCTATCACGTCGTTAATAAGCTTCAGCAATAGTTCTGAGTTCTGTTGGATAACTTCATTGCATTGACGGCGTGTCTCATCGTCCAGTCCCTCTTCCGTCAATAGGGATGAAAAGCCCGATAACGCATTGAGCGGGGTACGGATTTCGTGGCTCATGTTCGAGAGGAACACGCTTTTGCACGCATGGCATTTTCGGCATTTATCCGTGATGTTGCTAGTTTTTGGGTGGAGAGCTTCACCTTTTCCCGCTGCCTTTTGAGTAGGATGGCAAGTAGAACAAATAACGTTACTAATGCCATCGTTCCTACCAATATGCTGGTTATGATTTTATTGTATTCGTTATTGCTGGCCGTCTCTGCCTTATCTACCTGGTATTTTGCCTTTATCGTATTGATTTGCCGGATATAGCTTTGTGAAGCGAGTGTATCTATAGGAGGATACAATTCCTGGTAGATTCGGCAGGCTTCCATGGCCATGCCTTGTATTTTACAGAGATAGATTTTTTCCAGCGAAGTCCAGCAGTAATACGTGGAGCGCTTATTACCGGAGTATTCTGCTTGCAATTTGGAGTAGATGTCCAGAGCTTGTTTCCAGTATTGTTTGTCCAATTTCCCATGGCTCTATAGTAGGCAGCAGTGTATAATCCAAGTGAAACCGGTAGAACTTTTCTGGGTGCAGTTGGTAAATGGAGTCTATTTTGTGGAGCCAGATGTTTGCTTCATCAAGATAGTCTTGTGAGAGGTGCCCATGGGAAATGGCAAAATTCGTCTTTTCGATGCAGAAAAGAAGTCTGTCGGGTAGTCAGGCTCTTGATATAATATTTTTTCCAGCTCTTCCAGGATTTTCTCTGCTTCTTCCAGACGTCCTTTCCGTTGCAGAACGTTGGACATTTTTAAAAGAAGCTGTGCCCTATATGGATGCTGGTCTGAAATGTTGGATAGTTCAGTCAAAGCATCCTGGTATGATTCCAGGGCTTTATCCCCCATGTTGGCTATTGTGTTATAGCGTCTCCAATGGCCTGGTTGGCCACTACCATACCAAATTGGTAGTCTGTAGCTTTGGCTTCTTCGTACATAAGTTGTGCCCGGTTCGTTGCTAAGCTGATATCGCCGCGCAATGTGTAGGCATTGGCCAATTGAAGTTGTAATAGAAAATACGTCGTTCTATCTTCATTTGATTGTAGGGTGGGAAGAAGTTGCTCACTCCACGTAATGACGCTGTCTATGGATATGGAGTCATCATAGAGAACTTGTCTTTTGACCAATGATTGCAGAATACTCTGCTTTTCTTGATTGGCTATTGTATGTGCTGATAAGACAGAAGTATACAATAGCTGCCCCAATAGCATCCATATAATCATTTTTGTTCTCAAATGTTTGTTTGCCTCTTTTGTTTATTATTGGCAAAAATAAATATAAATGAGTAAATAAAAAATTAATAGATGCTTTTTTCTCCTTTATACTCAATTTGTTAGCAACTTTATGCAGTCGATTGGAAGGAATTAATACAGTTCCAAACCAAACTCTTCTTTTAGTTGTAGTAGGGCACTGTTCTTTTGTGCCATCATCTGGAATTTTTCAACGCGTCCGTAGGCACGTACCTTTTCAGTAGGAGCACTAATCCGGACAGTCATGGTGACTTTGCGGTTCTTTAGCCGGGTACGTAGGTAATTTTGCAGAGTGGGTATCATGCCGGTAAATTCCTTGGCAACGATTTCATTGTCTACTACAGCCTCAAAAGTTGTGTCATTTATTAAAGTGATGCGCATGTTCTGCATGCGCTTGGCTATGGCTACTTGCTCCTTGGGCATACGTCCGGCATACTCCTGCCAGTAATAGTTCAAATCCCTTTCATTGAAGATGTAGTCCTCTTCCGGTTGTGCTGCTTGGTGGGCGGCAGTAGAGTTGGATGAAGGGTTTCTTTGTTCCTCTTCTATATGGGGGCGTTTGATGGATACCCCTAATCCGGACATTTTCATGACCGGAATTTTTTCTCTTCTCTCCCTTGTGCCATTAATATGGCAGCAGGTGTAGCATGTGGAGTTGTAGTATTGCCATGCTGCGTAGCAGCAGGTTGAGGAGTTCTGTTTGGCTGTACTGCGGCTGTACAGTTTGTTGGGGCATGGCAGCAGTGGCTTGTGGCTGCTGAACGGCGGCAGGCTGCGTGAATATGGGTTTTATAGCTTGTTTAGGGCTGCGCCCATTGGTGCCGTCGTCCTCCTCGGCGGTCAGTTGTGCCACTTGTATCAGAGTAAGCTCTACCAATAGCCGTTTTGTTTTTACTGGCACGGTAATTTAGGTCACAATCATTGCAGAGCTTCATGGCACGGTAAAGAAAGGAGAGGGGGCATTGCTGTGCTTGTGCCTGATAACGTTCGCGGATGCTTGCACCCACTTCAAGCAACGGCAGTGTTGCCGGGTCTTTGCTGACAAGCAAGTCACGCAGGTGGGATGAAAGTCCGGTGATGAAGTGGCTGCCGTCGAAGCCTTTGTTGAGCACATCATTCAGTAATAGCAACGCGTCACTGATTTTGTTCTCAAGAAAGAATCCGGTTAGTTTGAAGTAGTATTCATAGTCCAGCACATTGAGGTTTTCAATCACGCTCTTATAGGTGATGTGTCCTCCGGTGAAGCTTACCACCTGGTCGAAGATGGATAGTGCGTCGCGCATACCGCCGTCTGCTTTGAGGGCAATGACATTCAACGCTTCCGGTTCAGCAGTGATGCCTTCTTTGGAAGCGACATATGCGAGGTGTGCTACGGTATCTTCCACACCAATCCGGCTGAAATCATATATTTGGCAGCGTGAAAGGATGGTGGGCAATATCTTATGCTTCTCGGTAGTGGCAAGGATGAATATGGCATGGCGTGGAGGCTCTTCCAGTGTTTTCAGGAAAGCATTGAAAGCTGAGGCAGACAGCATATGTACCTCATCAATGATATATACTTTGTATTTACCTATCTGAGGTGGAATGCGTACCTGCTCCACCAATTGGCGGATGTCATCTACAGAGTTGTTTGAGGCGGCATCCAGTTCATGGATATTGTAGGAGCGTTGCTCATTGAAGGCAGTGCAGGATTCACACTGGTTGCATGCTTCACCGTCTGCTGTGGGACTCATGCAGTTGATTGTTTTAGCAAAGATACGGGCACAGGTCGTTTTTCCCACGCCTCTCGGACCGCAAAAAAGATAGGCATGCGCCAATTTTCCGGTGGCAATGGCGTTCTTCAAGGTAGTGGTCAGTGCACGTTGGCCTACCACAGACTCAAAGGTCGAGGACGATATTTCCGTGCAGATACGATATAGTTTTCCATATTCGGGATATTCTTTGCTTTTTGTGCAAATGTACACAAAAAGAAATCTTTCGGTTATTCCTCTTATCTTTGTGACGTGAAGTTATATGATGGGCAAGTTCCATCATGAATGATAAATTGCTAAATAGTAGATAACGAGATGGATAAACTTGCTTCTCTCTGGTCTTTTGTCCGCAAGCATAAATATTTGATTACGCTTGCGTTGTTTGCTGTAATTATCGGGTTCCTGGATGAGAACAGTGTTGTACGCCGTTTGGGTTACGCCCGGGAAGAAAGCCGTCTGCGCGATGAAATAGAAAAGTACCGCAAGGAATACGAGGAGAATACCGAACGGCTCAATGAACTTGCCGTCGACTCCGGTGCCATCGAACGGATTGCCCGTGAGAAGTATCTGATGAAAAAGCCCAATGAGGATATTTATGTATTTGAAGAAGATATAGAAGAATGAAACAACTGATACCCGCCCTTTTTGCAGTAGGGGCCGTGATGCTCCTGGCTGGAGCTGCCGTTTATATTACGGGCTGGCCTCTTTCACCTTATATATATACTGTCGGTGCTACGATGGTTGCTTTGGCACAAATCAATTCTCCGTCCAAGTGTAAAAGTCCCACCGTCAAACGCCTGCGTCGGCAGCAAATATTCGGTGCACTTTTGCTGGTGCTTACGGGGGCATTCATGCTCTTTACAAGGGGCAATGAATGGATTGTGTCTCTGACGATAGCCGCCATTCTTGAGCTTTACACTTCGGTACGTATTCCACAAGAGGAGGCGAAAGAAGGTTTAAGCTAAATCCGGAACATATATTCTGCATAAACAAGAGGGGCTGAACTCTTTTATAGAGCCAGCCCCTTTCTCATTTAGTTAATCTTCTGCGTTATCCGTCTATCTTTCTACCTTTTCTACTGTCAGAACTGCCGAAGAGATACCTGCCGTTACGTCAACAGTGAACCGGTAAGCAACACCGTTTTCCAACTTTTGCCTTTTACGAGTCCCAAGTTGCCGGCATCACGTCCATTGGTACCGTCACCTATAAATACTAGGTCACTGGTGGTAGACAAGGCATCGTTTTTATATTCACCTCCCCAACCTTGCTGGTGGAAGAACTTGAAGTTGATGTCATC
>ENA-OQDF01001225-OQDF01001225.1-human-gut-metagenome-genome-assembly--contig:-NODE-1225-length-10445-cov-1.615236_pt1 | contig 10445 bp, 12 predicted proteins | sample MGYA00242769_ERZ504597 | MGnify/ENA primary metagenome ERZ504597 (study PRJEB26092, sample SAMD00036305) | human gut metagenome | host: Homo sapiens | study: EMG produced TPA metagenomics assembly of...
CGCGCGCGTGGCTGCGCTGCGACTTGGGTGCGCGCGTCACTGAAGAACTCGGCTCGCTCGCCATGCTGGGCGCCTCCTTGGAAGTGCGCGTCACGCCGCGAGACAAGGCCGATGATCCGCTCGGCCCGTAGGTCGCGACGATATCGCGTTCCTGTTTACGCCGTTCGAGGGGTCGCCGCAGTTGCCGATGGGCAAAAGCGCTTCGGGCGGTGAACTGAGCCGACTGATGCTGGCCTTGGAGCTGGTGGCCGCCGACACGCGCGGCGGTGCCGACCAGACCTTCATCTTCGACGAGGTTGACGCCGGCGTGGGTGGCAAGGCCGCGGTCGAACTGGGCAAACGTCTGGCACGGCTGGCCCGCAGCGCGCAGGTCATCGTCGTCACCCACTTGGCGCAGGTCGCCTCGTGGGCGGACGCGCAGTTCGTGGTCACCAAGGAGCCGCCGGATGCCGATGACGACGATTTGGGCGTGGTCACCACCATCGCCGAAGTCAACGGCGAAACCCGCGTCCACGAAATCGCCCGCATGCTCTCCGGCAGCGAATCCGAAGCCTCACTAGACCACGCCCGAGAACTGTTGAAGGAAAGTGTCCTATGACCAAAGCCGCCATATTCGACCTCGATGGCACCCTCCTAGACTCCATGGGAGTCTGGGACCAAGTCGACATCGACTTCCTGAACAAGCGCGGAATCGAAGTGCCGCCCGACTACATGACCAAAGTCTCCGCCATGCAATTCCGCCAGATCGCCGAATACACCATCGCACGCTTCGGCCTTACAGACACGCCCGAAGAGCTCATGCAGGAATGGGACGACATGGCCAGCGTCGCCTATTCCACCACGGTCGAAGCCAAACCCGGCGCGCTTGACTATCTGCGCGATCTGAAAGCCTCCGGTGTCAAACTGGGTGTCGCCACCTCGCTGCCCCCGCATCTGCGTGAGCCGGCGCTACGCCACGTCGGCATGTTCGAACTGTTCAACGATATCGTCTCCGTCGATGATGCGAACGACGTCGGCAAGGACCAGCCGACGTCTACCTGCTCGCCGCCAAGCGCCTAGGCGCCGCGCCGGCCGACTGCACGGTGTTCGAAGACCTGCTGGTCGGCATGAAGTCGGCCAAATCGGTCGGCATGAAGGTCTGGGCCATGCACGACGACTCCTCCGCCTCCGATTGGCCCGAATCTGCCACCTGCCGCACGGCGTCCTCTTCGACTTCCACGACGCTCCGCGCGTGCTGTGATAAAAAAAATTACACCCCCGCTGGCGGGGCTGTCGGCGTAACGGCGTTGTTTGGCATAGGTGCCCCTTCCCGAGGCCATTGTAGGCGCGGCCCATGTTTCGACACTGTATGTTGGCAAGGTGTTTGTTCACTGTTTAGCTGTTATGTAACACACCTTGACAGTTAAGCAGAACAGTTATACTGTGTTGTATAACAGCTAAACAGCTGGGGTGCTAGTCAACCACAATCGAAAGGGGCATAGGTGAAACTGATCATCTCATCCGTGTCCGGTGAACCCATCTACGAGCAAATCAAAACCCAAATCCGTTCGGCGGTGCTCAGCGGCGAGTTGAAGGCGGGCGAGGCCCTGCCTTCCTTGAGGAAACTCGCCAAGGAGCTGCGCATCTCCGTACTCACCGTCACCAGGGCGTACAACGAACTGGCCGATGAGGGCGTGGTGCAGAACATCCAAGGCAAAGGCACTTCGTGATGGACAAGGGCAACGAACTGATGCAACGTCAGCTCGAAACCCGGATTCGTGAAAGCCTGGCCGAGGCAAGCCGGGGCGCCAAGCCGCCGGCATTCCGCTGGACGCATTGGACCGCATGCTCGAAGAGGAATACCGCAAGGAATAACCTCAAGAAAGGACCATGGACATGACCGCCATATCCGAATCCGACGCGATGGCGTTGCAGGTCACCGACGTCACCAAACACTATGATTCCGGCTTCACGCTGGACGACGTGACCTTCGACCTGCCCAAGGGCTACATCATGGGACTGATCGGCCCGAACGGCGCCGGCAAATCCACCCTCATCAAACTCATCCTCAACATGATTCACCGCGACGCCGGTTCGATTCACGTGCTCGGCCTCGACAACATCGCCAACGAGGAGCCCGTCAAAGAACAACTCGGCGTGGTGTTCGACTTCAGCTACATGCATGAACAGTGGCAAGTCAAGAACATTGAACGTATCGTCGCGCCACTGTATCCATCATGGGACGGTGGATGCTATCACAAGTATCTGGATACTTTTGGCCTTGGTGACGCACAGAACGGCAAGAAACATATCAAGGATCTTTCCCGCGGCATGCAGATGAAGCTGATGCTGGCCATCGCATTGAGTCATGATGCCAAGCTGCTGATTCTCGACGAGCCGACCAGCGGACTCGATGTGCTTGCCCGCGACGAACTCATGGATATACTGCATGCCTACATTGAGGATGGCGAACATTCGGTACTGTTCAGCACCCATATCACTGCCGACCTCGAACGTGCTGCTGACTTCATTACCTACATCACCGATGGCCGTCTCTACTACACCGGTCCGAAAGACGAGTTTGAGGAATCGTTCCGCCTGATTAAGGGCGGTCCAGACGAACTGGCACAACTGCCTGCGGACGTAGTGCTGGGCTCACATACGTATGCCACCGGATTCGATGCGCTGGTCCGGTCAGACAGGCTTGATGCTGTTGCGTCGGTGGTTTCGGGGCTTGTCGTTGAATCGGCTTCCATTGATGACATCATTCGACTGACCAATGCCCATGATTCCAATCGTGACTTGAGCGGGAGGTGAGCGGCATGGAGGCAATACTGAGGGTGTCGCGGTCTCGGCAACATGCATTGACCACTGCATTGCGCGTCGATATGGCCTACCTGTGCGTCGGCGAACGGACTGTGTTCTCGTTGTTGTTGGCACCGTTGTTCTCCGTCATCTTTCAAGGTGAAGCTTATGGTGATGGCTTCGGCTATCGCATGGGTGTCATCATGACGGTATTCACCTGCGCCATGTGGGTGCTGACCATGGCGGTTGCTGACTTACAGAACGGATATCGACTTCGTGGCATTATTCCGGCTTCGAGGAAGAGTCAGGTGGCCGCGCGATATGTGGTTGGATTGGTGATTTCCGTATTGTCGGTAGCGATGATTGTGTTGATTGACGGGTTGCAAGTGCTGGTCAATCCGGATTGGTCATTCGCGGGCAATCTGTGGGCGGCGCCGTTGGGAGGTTTCTGCACCGCGCTGATGATCGCGCTTATCGTGCCCACGGGTTATCTGTGGACCAAACTAGGCGGTCTTCAAGTCACGATGATGGTGATTTATGTCGTTGTATTGGCTGGATCCATACTGCTATCTATTTTGCCTGCTTCGGTGACCAGAGGATTGGCCCATGCCGCGAATGCCATCATCGCGCAACGATTGTGGCTGGTTATTGCGGTATTGACAACGACGGTTGTGGCATATGGAATCTCGTATGTAATTGCCTCTCGCATATTTGCTTCAAGGGAGTGGTGACGATGAGCTGGAAATCCGTAGTAAAGCAATGTCGATTCGATTGTGTCGGGACGGGTCTGTTCAGCGTGGCGAATATGGTGTTTCTGCTGGTTTTCCCGGTGCTGTCTATCGTGGTATCGCTGGTGATGATATCGACCATGTCGATGAACACGTTGCCAGTGGTCTGATGGGCGGACTCGGAGGTCTGGCATCGGTGATGGCATATATGAGTGCATTGGGGCCTGCTGCATCCGAGGAATCTGCAGGGCACAGTGCCATGCGAGGGCTGATTCCTGTTTCACGCACTGCACAAGTTGTAGGTCGGTACCTTTTTCTGTTGGTGGTTGGTCTGCTCTGGGCTTTGGACGTGGTGATATGCGGCGGCGTCTTCATTGTCTTTGGCGATATAGCAGATATGGGGTGGATCGGTACCTTGGCAGCAGGTGCTTTCATCTTCGCTTTGGCTATCATTCTTGGGTCGGTGCTGCTGGCCTGTGCATACCGGTTCACCTTCCGCAAGATGATGATGGCCTTTGGCGCGGTCATGGTTGGCTTGTACGCCGTCATTGCGCTGCTGGCTCGATTGCCTGTCGACTGGCAATGGCTATTGCTGAATATTGCCGATTTCCTGACGATCTGGTGGCATACGGCGCTTGTTCTTGCCGTGTTGTGTCTGCTCGCATTTTTTGGCTCCATGCTTATAGCCATCCGCATCTACCGAGCCAAAGAACTCTAGCCGCGCATTTGTCCGACCGCGAATGAAAAGAGACCGACAGGAATCTGTCGGTCTCTTTCCGTTATCGGTGTGTTATCAGTCCACCAGATCCAGAGCGATTGGCTGGTGCGGTTGCTGGGAATCGCTTTCATTGGCCGTGCGGCGCGCACGGATGGCGGCGGCTGCGCGCTTGACGGTCTTGATAACTTCCTGCAGCACCACCACGCCGAAACCGACCGCGATGATTTTCAGCCACATGTCGATCGGCAGCGGCACGGTGCGGAACATCGCGCCGCCGAATTGCACCACTAGCACCTGAAGTGCGAACATCAGCGCGAACACGCCGATCATCACCTTATTGCGCAGCAGATTGGCGAACAGGCTGGCGTTGCCCAGCTCGCGGCTGTTGAAGGCGTTGAACAGCTGGAATACCACGAACAGCGTGAACAGAATGGTCGACTGCTGTTCGGCGGTGCCGCCCATGAAGTTCGTCCAGCTTTGCGCCATGAACACCACGGCGATGAACGCGCCGGAGACGATGATGCGCTCCAGCATGCCGCGCGAGACGATGCCGGCGTCACGGCGGGTGGGCCTGCGGTCCATAAGATTGTCGCGAATCGGCTCCATACCGAGCGTCAGCGCGGGCGGGCCATCCATGATGATGTTGACCCACAGCAGCTGCAATGCGGTGAACGGCGCGGCCAGACCACTGAACAGCGAGGCGAGTACCACGACCACCGAAGACAGGTTCACGGTGAGCTGGAACTGGATGAATCGCTGGAAATTCTCGTAAATGCCACGGCCCCAGTGCACGGCCTTGACAATGGTGGCAAAGGAATCGTCCAGCATCACGATATCGCTGGCTTCCTTGGACACCTCGGTGCCGGCGATGCCCATGCGATGCCCACGTCCGCGTTCTTGATGGCGGGCGCGTCGTTGATGCCGTCGCCGGTCACCGCCACCACATTGCCCTGGCTTTCAGAGCGTTCACCACGCGCATCTTGATAACCGGCGTGCTGCGGGCGATCACGCGGATGCGGCCGATTTCGCGGGACGGTTCCTCGTCGCTCATTTCCTCGATCTGGCGCGCCTCGACGGCGATATGCCGCTCGTCCAGAATGCCGAGTTCGTTGGCGATGGCCGTGGCGGTCACGATGTTGTCGCCGGTGAGCATCTTGAGCTCGATGCCCGCCTTGCGGCAGCGCTCCACGCACCGGGCACATCCTCGCGCAGGGGATCCACGATGGCCACGAAGCCGTCGAACATCATGCCGGATTCCAGATTGGCGCGGTCGGCAGCGTAATCGAGGGCCGCAGTGTCGGCGTCCTTATCGGAAATATGGCGGTGGGCGAAGCCGAGCACTCGGCAGGACTGCGCCTGGAACTTCGCGATCTCCCGTTCGATTTCGCCGCGCGTCTTGGCGTCGACGGCGCACAGGTCGAGCATCTTCTCCGGGCTGCCTTTGGCGAACACGGTAATGCCGTCGCCGTCACGCACCACAGTGGTCATGCTCTTGGTCTCCGACGAGAACGGATACGTGTGGAGCACCGTCGCGCGCTCGCGGCGAATCCGGTAGTCGAGTCCGGCCTTGTGCGCGGCGACCAACAGTGCGCATTCGGTGGGGTTGCCGATGAATTCCGGCATCGCGCCGGCCTCGGCTTCGGTGGCGCCCGGGAAGGTCACGTCGGCGGTGCCGTTGACGCAGAAGTTCTCCAGCAGCATGCGGTTCCTGATCTGCTCGGGCTTCTCCAAGGCGCGGCCCGGTGCATTGTACGCCTCGATCACGGTCATGCGGTTCTGGGTCAATGTGCCGGTTTTGTCCGAGCAGATCACGTTGATGCAGCCGATGGTCTCGCACGCCACCATCTTCTTGACCAGCGCGTTCTGCTTGGACATTTTGATGATGTTCACCGCGAGGCACGCGGCCACGATGGTCGGCAGGCCTTCGGGCACGGCGGCCACGATCAGCGTTATGGAGGTGATGAACGCCTCGGAAATCGTGTCGAACGAGGCGGTGCCGGAAGCCACGAACCGGGCCACCTGAAGCACGAACACCAGTGCGGCCACAATCGAGCCCACCACGCGATCACCTTGCCGAGCTTCGCCGAGCTTCTCCTGCAGCGGCGTCATACCGGTGTTGGCGGCGCGCAGTTCGCGGGCGATCTTGCCGAACTCGGTGTCGTCGCCCACGGGCGGTGACCACGGCACGGCCATTGCCGGCGGTCACGAAGCAGCCGGAATAGAGCATGTTCGTGCGGTCGGCCACCGGGGTCTTCGGGTCGGTGAACACGGCGTCGGTGGCTTTGGCACTCGGCACGCTTTCGCCGGTGAGCGCGGATTCGTCGGCGGTCAGATCGTTCGATTCGATGAGGCGCGCATCGGCCGGCAGCTTGTCGCCGGTGCTGATCTGCAGTACGTCGCTGATGGTGATGTCTCGCTGCGACACCAGCGTGACCTCGCATCGCGCACCACGGTGACGGTCGTGTCGTCATTGATGTCGTTCAGCGCTTCGAATGCTTGGCGCTGCGACCCTCCATCACCACGGTGATGGTCACGGACAGGGCGATGGCGAAGAAGATGCCCACGCATTCGAGAATGTCGGCGTGGCCGCCGGCCATGGCGCGGGTGATGTTGACGCCCAGGGTGATGGCCGCCGCGATCATAAGCATGATGAGCATCGGGTCGGCGGCCGTCTTGACGATGCGGGAAAGCATCGATTCCGGCTTCGGCTTGGTGAAGGCGTTGGGACCGTACTGGTTCAGGTTGTGCGCGGCCTGTTCGCTGGTCAGGCCTTGATGTGCATCGGTGCCCAGCGTGCTGATGACTGCTGGCGCATCCTGCATGAATGGTGCGGGCGTCTGCCCGTTGGCCGTGGTCATATGTTCCTCTCGTTTGGTTGACACACCGCACTGAAACCCGCGTAATATCACTCGCGTACCGCGCAACATGGCGGCACGCAGCCAAACGAATCGTTGACGACCATGTATCGCATACTCCGCGGTACATGAGTCTCGTCATTTAAGGCAAAGCCAGACCGTAACGGAACTGCCGACGGCCACGATGTTGACTTGCCACATTGCGGTTTGGGCCGAGCCTTTCGCCGCAATGCTGTCTACTCCCTCATGGGACTATTCAGTTGCAGAAACAGAACCTAACAAACCACATGGATTTTCCCGTTCGCCGGCAGCATGGCGATTCCCGCTTCCTAGAAAAAAACAAGCAACACGCCATTGGCTCGTTGCAGGTGAAAAGCCGCAAGAAAGCCGCGCGTGACAAGGCTCGGACATGCTTGAACATGCCTGGACCTTCGACTTGTGACATCAGAAAACAAAAAACCGATACATGCTGGTAAAGCATGTATCGGTTGGGAATTGTCAGTTAGTGCCGTCAGCGGACTATCACAGCGCCTGGGCGCCTTCTCCACGTAGTCCTCCATGCCGTCGATGGCCACGACGTCCTTGAACCGCACGTCGCGGTCTCAAGACCACGCAGGGCGGCCGGGGCGGTGGTGCCGGTCTCGTGGGCCAGCACATCCATGCACTCGAAGTCGGTGCCGGTGGCGTCGAAGCCAATGCCTCGTTCACCACGCGCGGGAACTTGTAGGGGCTGGCGGTGGAGAGCAGCACGCGCGGGGTCAGCGGGTCTCGCGGCATCTGCTCAAGCAGGTAGTAGCCGCAGGCGGTGTGCGGGTCGATCACGTAGTGGTTCTCGTCCCAGCAGTGCTTGATGGACTCGCGTACCTGATCCTCATCGGCCCAACCGGTGCCGAAGATCTGACGAATCTTGGCCAGCAGTTCTTCCGGGATCTCGTACGTGCCCCACTTGTTGAGGTCGTTCATCAGCATGGAGATCAGACGGGTGTCGCCCTCGGACAAGTAGTACAGCATGCGCTCCAGGTTGGAGGAGATGAGGATGTCCATCGAGGGGGAGATGGTCTGGAAGAACGGGCGCTGGCGGTTGTAGGTACCGGTGGTCAGGAAGTCGAACAGCACGTTGTTCTTGTCGGAAGCCACCACGAGGTGCTTGACCGGCAGACCGAGCAGCTTGGCATAGTAGCCGGCGAGGATATCGCCGAAATTGCCGGTCGGGACCACAAACTCGACCTCATCGCCGACATTGATCACCTGGTCAGCGAGCAGCTGGGCGTAAGCGGAGAAGTAGTAGACGACCTGCGGCACCAGACGGCCCACGTTGATGGAGTTGGCGGAGGAAAGTACCACGTGCGAATTGCCGGCGAGACGCTCGGCCAGGGCGCGGTCGCCGAAGATGCGCTTGACCGCGGACTGGGCGTCGTCGAAGTTGCCTTCCACGGCGGCCACCTGCACGTTGGAGCCGGCCTGCGTGGTCATCTGCAGTTCCTGGACCTGGGAGACCTTGCCTTCCGGGTAGAAGACGGTGATCGCGGTGCCCGGGGCGTCCGCGAAGCCGGCCAGCGCGGCCTTGCCGGTGTCGCCGGAGGTGGCGGTGAGGATCATGATCTTCTCGTCCGCGTCGCCATCGGCCGGCGTGGTGTGCGCCATGAAGCGCGGCAGGATCTGCAGCGCCACGTCCTTGAACGCGGAAGTCGGACCGTTGAACAGTTCGAGCACGTAATCGTCACCCAGGGGCTTGAGTGGGGTGATGCGCTCATCGGACACTGTTCGCCGTAGCGTCGGCGATGCACTGGCCCAGCTCCTCGGCCGTGAAGTCCGGCAGCAGCGCGCCCAGCACCTCGGCGGCGATCTGCTGGTACGACTTGCCCGGCAGGGAGGCCACGTCCACCTTGGTCTTGCCCAACGCGTCCGAAACGAACAGGCCGCCGTCATCGGCGATGCCCTTACGAATCGCCTGCTTGGCGGTCAGCGAATCGGTGGTGCCACGGTGGAATGGAAGGTGGTTGTCACGATGAATCCTTCTGCCTGAAAGGATGATGAATCCACACCAGTTTAGCGTGGGCCGTGGCAGAAGGGCCGTCCGTCTCGCATAGCCGACCGGTCAAACCGGCGAAAATCACCATTGCCATCGAACGGGGACCGGCCATATCATGAAACAGGCCGGCTACAAACCGGCCATACAGTAAGGCGGCAACGGCGAATCAATTGTCGCCCATACCAAAAGGAGCACCCATGACCGCTTCACCCCTTGCGCAGAAAGCGACCGATGCTTCAACGCGCCGATCTGCGAAACCGATCCTGAGATCGCCGAACTGCTGGACTCCGAACTGGGCCGCCAGCGCGAGTGGCCTTGAGATGATCGCCTCTGAGAACTTCGTGCCGCGAGCGGTACTGCAATGCCAGGCTCCGTGCTGACCAACAAATACGCCGAGCTACCCCGGCCGTTTCTACCACGCCGAGGCGTACGGCGTGAACCCCGAGACCTTCCGCACCGACCCGGAGATCATCCGCCAGCGCACGCTCGACGGTGCCAAGATCCTTGCCGAACGACTACTGGCCGACGACGTCAAGGCCAACGGCATCTCCGTGCTGACCGGCGGCACCGATGTGCATCTGGTGATGGTCGACCTGCGCAACAGCGAGATGGACGGCCAGCAGGGCGAGGATCTGCTCGCCGCCTGCGGCATCACCATCAACCGCAACACCGTGCCCTTCGACCCGCGCCCGGCCTCGGTGGCCTCGGGCCTGAGATCGGCACGTCCGCCCTGGCCACCCGCGGCTTCGGACCGAAGGAATACGAGGAGGTGGCCGACATCATCGGCACCGCGCTCGCCGCCGGCCCGTCCGCCGACGTGACCGCGCTGAAGGCCCGCGTCGACAAGCTCGCCGAAGACTTCCCGCTCTACCCCGACCTGGACCAGATTCACTGATTTTTGCGGATGTACGCAGCTCCCTCATCAGAGGGAGCCGCGCTTATATCCCCGGCTATCTTCGGTGCAATATGGGTCGAAACGGGCAATGCGGCCCATTGTGGGTTACTCTTGTTTTTTATGAGCGATGAATTGAGTCCTGAGGTGTTCGACGCGGTGTGCCGCCAGGCCGATCAGGCCGCACGCGCACAGGAGCGTCTTGCACAGGCAAATACCGAAGCCAAAAACGAACTGTTGCTTGCCATTGCGGACGCGTTGGACGAGCATGCTGCGGACATCGAAGCCGCCAACGCGCTGGACATGCTCGAATCCAAGGAAAACGGCATGGATGCGGGCAAGCTCGACCGCCTGCTGTTCGACGTGCCGCGCGTGGCCGCCGCCGCCCAAGGCGTGCGCCATGTGGCCACCCTGCCCGATCCGGTCGGCGAGATCG
>ENA-OQDF01001226-OQDF01001226.1-human-gut-metagenome-genome-assembly--contig:-NODE-1226-length-10433-cov-4.340287_pt1 | contig 10433 bp, 18 predicted proteins | sample MGYA00242769_ERZ504597 | MGnify/ENA primary metagenome ERZ504597 (study PRJEB26092, sample SAMD00036305) | human gut metagenome | host: Homo sapiens | study: EMG produced TPA metagenomics assembly of...
CTTGTTGGTACGGCTCGATAGCCCATTGCTGGCCACCCGGTGCGCCCGTCGCCTGCTGCATTGCTGCTGCATCCTGATCCGCCAGCGGCACGGCCTCTGGCATGCTTGGCGGCATCGACATCGATGCGCTTGGGTTCTTGTGTAGGAGGCATTCCGGCTGCTGCATCTGTCCCACGGTGGCTGCATCTGCTGCGTTGCCATGGGCTGCTGCGCAAAAGCTCCCGGCAGGGATATGTGGGCTGCTCCGTCTCGGGCCGCACGGCAGCGCCGCGTCCGCCGGCGCGTTCGATTTCCTGCACGCGTTTAGGGTTCAGGCTTACCGTAACCACGGTGCCGTTGCCCATGTTGTCCTCGATGGATACGGCACCGCCGGCGTTTTCCAAATACTCCTGCACCATGGGAAACCCTGCTCCGGTTCCACGGATGTAGCGCTTCATTTTGCTGTTTGCGCTGGTAACGCCAAAGTCGAAAGCGCGCTCCTTGTCGTCGATGCCGGGCCCTGATCGGCAAATCGGATGGTGTCTCCGCCGTCCAGAATCGAGATGATGGGCTCGGCAAAGTGTGCGTGGATAAAGTTTTCGACAATCTCGCGGATGACCATGAGCGAGATATGGCCACCTTGTTCTTTCATGCACTGGTAGACGGTGTTGGTCGTCTCTTCCAAATACGTGCGGACATCTTGCGGATCAATGACGATCACACGTGGTGTCGACAGCATGTCGTCATAGACGGCGATGCGCGCGGCGTACATGGCTTTTGGCGCCTGCGTGGTCGTCTGCTCGCCTTCGTCGCGCTCTTCGCGCACGCCGGTGATGTGCTCGTTGTCGGGTGCCGGGTCTCCGGAATCGACCATGGTGTAAAGTCGTCAGACATGCCGCTCGCAATCTTTCAAAAGGTTTCGGACAAATAGTAGCTCACCGTGCAATGTTTCTCATCTTTCGACAACTTTTCAAAACCTGTTGAAAACTTTGGAAAACGGACGAAAAGTTCTCAACATTGCCAACATGACCTGTTGAAAACTCAATGAAATATCGTGAAAAGTTGCCATGCACGCTAAATCGAGCTCGGCTTATGGGGGAACCGTGTGAACTGCGCAACCTTTTACCTTTGATTTCTTGACATTTGAACATTGATTTCCCTACAATCTTCAAGCTCACGTGTCTATATCTGCGTCCGCGCCCCCGCGGACACTCGAAATGCAGCAGGAGGAACTTAAGATGAAGCGTACGTATCAGCCTAATAAGCGTAAGCGTGCCAAGACCCATGGCTTCCGTGCCCGTATGGCCACTAAGGGTGGTCGTGCCGTGCTCGCCCGTCGTCGCGCCAAGGGCCGCAAGCGTCTCACTGTCTAGCAGCGATACACACATCTCGCATGAAGACTATTAAGTCTCGGCAAGATTTCGAGCATGTGTTCAGTCAGGGGCGTCGTTTCAATCACCCTCTGATTCGAATGACCATATGTGAATCGGTTGGCGAAGGCGACTCCGGAAGGGTCGCCTTCGTTGGTGCTAAACGGCTCGGTTGTGCTGTCGTGCGCAACCGTTCTAAGCGTGTGATGCGCGAGGCCGCCCGCAGCTGTGGATTTCCCGTTGCGGGTTATGACATCATCTTGTTCGCAACTCCCAAGACGAGGGTTTCCTCGCCGCAGGAGATGGACAATGCATTGCGTTCGCTTATGAAACGCGCCGGCGTTGCCGGGGAGGAGCGATGAGCAATCACGTTTTGCGACGTGTTGCCATCGCTCCTATTCGCATATATCAACAGGTTATTTCGCCCTTATTGCCTGACGCCTGCATTTATTACCCAACGTGCTCGCAATACGCCGTCCAGGCGATTGAGAAGTACGGTGTTTTGAGAGGCTGCTGGCTTGCCGTGAGGCGCATCGCTCGCTGCAATCCCCTGCACGTCGGCGGTTATGACCCTGTGCCCTAGCGGGCACTCGCTATCGGAGGAAAACTTACATGTGGGATTGGATCGTTAACATCCTTTTCGAGCTGCTCAAGCTCATCCAGACCTTTGCGGTCGACTGGGGCCTGTCCATCATCATCCTGGTGGTCATCATCCGTCTGCTGCTGACGCCGCTTATGCTCAAGTCGACCAAGTCGACGGCTCGCATGCAGGTGCTGCAGCCCAAGATGCTCGAGATCCAGGAGCGCTATGCCGACGATCCCCAGCGTCAGGCCGAGGAAATGCAGAAGTTCTACAGCGAGAACAAGTTCAACCCGATGGCTGGTTGTCTGCCGCTGTTGATTCAGATGCCTGTCCTGTTCGCCCTATTTACGCTGCTGCGTAACCTGCCGGACTACTTTAACGACGGCACGTTCTCGTTCTTTAATATTCTGCCCGACCTGACCACCACGCCGAGTGCCTCCTTTGCCGATGGCTTTATGGTCGCGCTGCCTGCGCTGGTCTGCCTGATCCTGTTCGCTGTCCTGACCCTGATTCCGCAGCTCTATATGTCGCGCAACCAGACCGGCCAGCAGGCTCAGAGCATGCGTATGATGGCCGTTGTCATGACGGTCATGATGCTTTGGATGGGCTGGAGCCTTCCCGTTGGTGTTCTGCTGTACTACGACGTCTCGTCTGCTTGGCAGGTTATCCAGCAGATTTTGTGACGCAGAAGGTCATCGACAAGGCGAAGGCCGATGAGGAGGAGCGCCTTAAGAACGCGCCGCTACAGGTTGAGGTCACTCGTCGCGAGAAGAAGCCGCGCCCGCACAAGAAGAAGTAGCGGGATATCAATCTTATTTAGGTACCTACTTTTGGAGTACGTTATGTCTGAAGAGATCATCGAGGATATGCTTGAGGAGGTTGCCCCGCAGGTCGCGGGCGATTATCCCGAGATTGCACAGCGCTACAAGGCCGGTGAAGAGCTGACCGACGAGGAGCTCGACACCATTGCCGATGTCGCGATTTCCATCCTGCGTTCCATCCTTTCGCACTTCGATGCCGCCAACTCTCCTATCGATGAGTATGAGGGCGACGAGGGTGAGCTGATTCTGGATGTAACGGCTCCCGACCTTGCTGTTCTCATTGGCCGTCATGGTCGCACCCTTGATGCCCTTCAGGTTATGTTCTCATTGCTGGTGAGCCGCAAGCTCGGCTTTAGATATCCGGTTGTAGTGGACGTCGAGGGATACAAGAGCCGCCGTCAGGACAAGGTTGCCTCCATGGCTCAGTCTGCTGCCGAGCGTGCCATCCGCACTCATAAGAGTGTTTCGCTTCCGCCCATGAATGCCTACGAGCGCCGACTGGTTCACATTGCACTTCGTGGCAATGACGCCGTCGATACTCATTCTGAGGGTTCTGACCCCGATCGCCATGTGGTGATTGTTGCTCGATAATCTACTCGAGCTTATGCTTAAGGGGACGTGGTTTCCACGTCCCCTTTTTGTCAAAAGTTCTCGATACACTGATTTTTGTCAGAAAGGAGCTTTCGTTGTTAGTACTTACTGATCAGCAGGCTGACGAGATGTTGAATCGTCTAACTTCCTATTGCAAAGAGTATTCCTTGAGCGTAACTGATGTTGAGCTGAGGAAATGTATTCAGCATTTGGATTTGGTTCTGGAAACAAATAAGACAACCAATCTCACCCGTATTCTTAACATAGAAGATGCTGCGGTACTACATATCCTCGACTCTCTTGTTTTGCTCCCTTATATCAATAAGGCTCCTGAGGGAGCTTTGCTCGATATGGGAACAGGTGCGGGCTTCCCCGGTATTCCTTTAACCATAACCACGCATCGTAAAGCTACTTATATTGACTCCGTTGGCAAGAAGGTTGATGCTGTCAATTCTTTTGTCCATGCTCTTGGATTGAAACATGCTCATGCCGTTCATGATCGTCTTGAAGAATATGCTCGAAGCCATAAGAAGCAGTTCTCTGTCGTAACCGCCCGCGCACTGGCCCCTCTACCGATTCTTGTTGAGTATGCGGCTCCGTTCCTCAAGGATGGAGGTCTATTTGTTATCACCAAGGGTAATCCTTCGGATGAGGAGCTTGCTTCCGGCATGTCAGCAGCTAAGATTTGCGGCTTCACTTTGCTTCTGAATGACGCAATCGATTTGCCTGAGGCTTGGGCCACAGGGAGTTCATTGTTCTTAAGAAGAGTCATCCAGCATCCGTTTCATTGCCTCGTGCAAATGGCATGGCAAAGAAGAATCCGCTTGCCTAGATGTTCACGTGAAACATAATGGATACTAACAACTTGCAGTGTTTCACGTGAAACATGGCGGTTGATATCGAATCGGAATGTTTCACGTGAAACATCCTCCGTTTGACAGCTTTAATACACACCAGGAGGGACCGTGGGATTTCGCGACGTTAAGCGTTCTAAGAGCGCAAAAGACACGCGTATCATTGCAATCATCAATCAAAAAGGCGGCGTCGGTAAGTCAACGACGGCTGTAAACCTTGCAGCAGCACTGGGTGAGCAGGGTCGTAAGACACTGATTGTCGATTTTGATCCGCAGGGAAACAGCACCAGTGGATTTGGAATTGAAAAAGAAGACCTTGATCACTGCATCTATGATGCATTGTTGAATGATGTGCCGGCAGAATCGCTTATTCTTGATACAAATTGCAAAAAGGTATTCGTAATTCCAGCTACGATTCAGCTTGCAGGTGCCGAAATTGAGCTCGTAAGCGCAATTGCTCGTGAAACCCGCCTCAAAGATTTGCTTGAGCCGATTCAGGACGAGTTCGATTTTATTTTCATTGACTGTCCTCCTTCGCTCGGCCTGCTTACTATCAATGCCTTGACCGCAGCAGATAGCGTTTTGATTCCAATCCAGTGTGAGTATTACGCACTCGAGGGCGTTACGAAGCTGCTTGAGTCAATGAAGATGGTCAAATCACGTCTGAACAAGGGCTTAGACACCTATGGCGTGCTTATGACCATGTATGACTCACGTACTTCTTTGTCGAATCAGGTTGTTGAGGAAGTTCAATCGTACTTTGGTGATAAGGCGTTTAAGACACTGATTCCCCGTACGGTTAAAATCTCTGAAGCTCCGTCTTTTGGAGAACCGGTAATTACCTATGCACCTCAAAACAAGGGTGCAAAAGCGTATATGAACCTTGCAAAAGAGGTGATCAAGCGTGCCTAGTGCAAAGAAACGTGGTGGATTGGGACGCGGACTCAATGCTTTGGTCTCAGAGGCTGAGTATGAGACCGGTGGTTCTGCTGCATCTGCTTCAAATGCCGCATCTGAAACAAAACTACCTATTGAGGATATCGTTCCCAACCCTAATCAACCGCGAGTTCACTTTAATGAAACTGAACTTCGCGAGTTGAGCGAGTCAATCCAAGAACATGGCGTTTTGCAGCCGCTCTTGGTTCGCAAGCATGGAAACGGCTATGAGATCATCGCTGGTGAGCGTCGTTATCAGGCGTCAAAGCTTGCTGGTCTTGAGGAACTGCCTGTCATCATTAAAGATGTTAATGATGAAGAGATGCTGGCTCTTGCTCTTATCGAAAATCTTCAGCGTTCTGATCTGAATCCCGTCGAAGAGGCTAAGGGCTATCGCCAGCTCATCGATGCTAGCGGTATGACCCAGGAGGCGTTGTCGAAGGCCGTAAGCAAGTCACGCTCTGCAATTACAAACTCGCTGCGCCTTCTCGATCTCCCCGAAGTAGTTCAGCAGATGATTTTTGAGGGTAAACTTACTGCTGGTCACGCACGTGCGATTCTTGCAGTTCCCTATGAGGACGCGCGAATTCGACTTGCAGAGAAGGTTGTTGCAGAGGGCCTTTCCGTAAGAGCGACAGAAAATCTTGCTCCATTGTTTTCTGCCGGAGAGACACCTAAGACGCCGAGGCCTGCTACGCCTCAGTCTTTTAAAAAGGCTGCGCGTGTACTTCGTCAGGTATTTAATACCAACGTGCGCGTGAAGAGCTCGCGTGGAAAGAATAAGATTGAGATTGAGTTTAAAGACGAGGAAGAGCTCTCTCGTATTCTTGGTGAAATGATTCAGTTTGATCAAGGAGGCCAAGATGAGGAATAAGATTTTAACTGCGATTGCATTGGTGACGACTGTCGCGGCTGGTGCCTTTGCTGGCTATAAGATCGCGACAGACGATGAGCTTCGAGGTCGTTGCTTCGTGGCGCGCAAGATATTGTCGATACTTCCAAGAAGAAAATGGATGTTATGACAGAAGATGTTGCCATGCGCACTGCTCAGGTAACGAAAAATCCTAAGATTAATCAAGGTTGGGTTAGCAACCAATGGGAAAATGTAGGCTATTAGGTACCTAACAATTACCCTGCATATTTTGAGGGGCCCTTGTCTGATTCATGAGACAAGGGCCGCCTATTTTGTCCGTAAAAAATGGGAAAGCTAGCAGCGGTCCAAAATTGAGGTCAATAAATGAAACGGCCCCTGTTGCATATCCTGCAACAGGGGCGTTCGATGTTTCACATGAAACGTTTTGGAGTGCGACTCCCCTATGCGTTCTTCTGAACTTTGAAACGCTGTTTCAGCTGTCCGCAAGCGGCGTCAATATCGTTACCACGGGAGTTACGAATCGTGGTCTCGATGCCACGGGACTCAAGACGACGCTGAAGATCCTCAACCTTATGAATCGGCGACGGCTTGAGCGGGCTGCCTCGATGTCGTTAAGTTGAATCAGGTTAACGTGGCACAGCGTTCCCTCGCAGAAGTCGCAGAGTGCCTGCATCTCGGGATTCGTATCGTTGACGCCTTCGATCATGGCATACTCGTAGGTCGGGCGGCGGCCAGTCTTCTCGGTGTAGAGCTGAAGCGCTTCGTGAAGGCGAAGCAGCGTGTACTTCTTAACACCGGGCATGAGCTTATTGCGCGTCGACTGGATGGCGGAATGCAGGGAAACGGCAAGCGTGAACTGCTCGGGGATGTCGGCAAATTGCGAATACCGGGAATAACGCCGCTGGTAGAGACGGTGAGGTGACGAGCGCCGATACCGATACCATCGGGGTCGTTGAGGATACGCAATGCTTTGAGAACCTCGTCGTAGTTGGCAAACGGCTCGCCCTGGCCCATGAAGACAACGCTTGTGGCACGCTCGCCAAAGTCGTTGGATACATGAAGCACCTGGTCGACGATCTCTTGAGCAGTCAGAGAGCGCTTGAGGCCGTTGAGACCGGTAGCGCAAAAGGCGCAGCCCATGCCGCAGCCTGCCTGGGTGGAAACGCAGACGGAAAGTTTGTTACGACGGGGCATGCCGACAGTCTCGACGGAAATGCCATCGTGGTACTCGAGCAGATACTTGCGCGAGCCATCTTTGGAAACCTGCTTGGTGAGTTCAGTCGGCGTATCAAAGGCAAAAGCCTCTTTAAGCTGCTCACGGAAAGCCTTGGGAAGGTTGGTCATATCGTCAAACGAACAAACGTTCTTCTCAAAGACCCATTCGATGAGCTGCTTCGCGCGGAAGGCGGGCTGGCCAAGTTCGGCCACGAGCTCGCGAATATCGTTTTGGCTCAAGTCGCGAATGTCCTGAGATTTAGTCCTGGGATTCATGGAAGCCTTTCGATTTTGGGGAAACGTAGAGGGTATCGCTACAATATGGTATCAGCTGCAGAAATTATAGAGGAGGAGTCTGCCCATGCCGGGTAAAAGCCTAGAGAACATGCACGTAGCGGTCTTGGCGGGCGGTCATTCCGCCGAGCGCGAGATCTCGCTCAATTCGGGAAAGAACGTCGTGGTGGCCTTGAAGGAGGCCGGCTACACTTCGGTGGAGCTGCTCGACACAGCTGCCGATGATTTTATGGTAACCATGGCGACCGGTGGTTTCGACGTGGCGTTTATCGCCATGCACGGCGCCGGCGGTGAGGATGGTGCCATGCAGGGTGCCATGGAGACCCTGGGTATCCCCTACACGGCCTCGGGCGTGCTTGCCAGCGCCTGCGGTGCCGACAAGGAGGTCTCGAAGCTCCTGTACGCCAAGGCGGGCATTCCCGTTGCCCCCGGCATTGCGATCGAGTCGGGCGATGAAGTCGATATCGATCATATCGTCGAGGTTTGTGGCGAGCGCTGCTTTGTGAAACCGGCCGTAAACGGTTCCAGCTATGGCATTTCCCTGGTACATGAACCTCCGAGCTGCCCGCGGCAATCGCCAAGGCATTTGAGTACGGCGACAAAGTGCTGGTCGAGAAGTGCATCGAGGGTACCGAGATCACCGTCGGCGTATATGGCGAGGATGACGTGCGCGCCCTGCCGATTGTTGAGATCCGTAAGCCCGAGGACTGCGAGTTCTACGATCTGGACGTGAAGTATGTCGACCCTACGGACATCCACCGCATTCCGGCGCAGATTTCACCCGAGAACTACGCTCGTGCTCAGGAGCTCGCCTGTGCTGCCCATAAGGCACTCGGCTGCCTGGGTATCTCGCGCAGCGACTTATCGTGAGCGAGGATGGCCCCGTCATCCTCGAGACCAACACGATTCCCGGCATGACCGATACGTCGCTGTATCCGGATGAGATTCGCCACACCGATGACATGACGTTCCCGCAGGTCTGTGACAGTCTAATTCGTATGGGACTTCGTCGAGCGGGCGTTGCATGCTAATCGAGGACGCTGTTTCGTCGGGAACGCCGCAGTTTGTCATCGATTCCTATGCCACGCTTGCCGAGCGCGCCAAAACCCAATCGTTTGGTCTCATCGAGGAAGATGTTATCGTCCTCGATACCGAGACCACGGGTCTTTCGGTGCAGGACAACGAGCTTATCGAGATATCGGCTGCCCGCCTTTCGGGCCGCGAGATCGTCGACCGGTTCGATACCTTCGTGCATCCCAAACAGCTGATTCCCGCCGAGATTACCGAACTCACGAGCATTACAAACGCGATGTGGTGGATGCCCCATCGGCCGTCGAGGCCGTGGCCGCTCTCGCCGATTTGTCGGCGGCTGCCCGGTGATTGCGCATAACGCCACCTTCGACCGTTCGTTTATCGAGTCGGTCAAGGGCGGTGTCAACGTCAGCGACATCTGGATTGATTCGCTGGCACTGTCGCGCATCGCGCTTCCGCGCCTGGCCTCGCATAAGCTCTCTTTCATGGCCGACCTGTTTGGCTGCGACTCGGTGTCGCACCGCGCCACGCCGATGTCGACGCCCTGTGTGGTGTGTGGCGCGTCTTGCTCGTGGCGCTCACTGACTTGCTCAGGGCTTAATGGCGCGCCTGGCCGACATGCATCCCGACGTACCCTGGTCCTATCGTCCTATCTTCTCGTTCTTGGCGGGGCAGAACCCCGGTTCCATCTTCTCTCTCAGCGCCGCCCGCGCCGACGTACTCAAGGCCGATCGGGCCGATGATCGCGTTGATGCGGACGAGCTACCGGTCCTTAAGATGCCGAGCCGCGAGGAAATCGAGGCGGACTATGCCCCGGGCGGTCTGGTTAATCGCATGTACCCACGTACGAGCCGCGCGATGAGCAGATCGCAATGGCGCTCGAGGTCCGTGACGCACTCGTTACGGGAACGCATCGCGTGATTGAGGCGGGCACAGGCGTCGGCAAATCGATGGCTTACCTGGTGCCTTTTGCCGAGGCCGCACGCCGCAACAACATCACGGTTGGTATCGCGACTAAATCGAATAATCTTGCGGACCAGCTCATGTATCATGAGCTGCCCAAACTTGCCGAGCAGCTGGACGGAGGCCTATCGTTTTGCGCCCTCAAGGGCTATGACCACTATCCATGCTTGCGCAAACTTGAGCGCATGAGCCGCGGCCAAGTCGAAATTACGACCAAGCGTGATCCTGCCGACACGCTTACGGCAGTCGCGGTCATCATGGCGTACGTGTGTCAGTCGCTGATGGCGACCTCGACTCGCTCGGTATTCGCTGGCGCAGCGTCAACCGTCCCGACTTACGACGCGTCGCGCGAGTGCGCCCGCCGCCTATGCCCGTTTTTCCCCGATAAATGCCTGGTCCACGGCGCCCGCCGTCGCGCGGCGCATGCCGATGTGGTGGTCACCAACATTCCCTGCTGTTCCGCAACGTTGCGGCCGAGGGCAGAATCTTGCCTCCGATTCGTCACTGGGTGATCGATGAGGCCCACTCCATCGAGCGCGAGGCACGCCGTCAATGGGCGCGCGTGGTGTCGGCGGATGAATCGCGCGTTCTGTTTGAGCGCCTGGGTGGCTCGAGCACCGGTGCGCTGAGCCAGGTTTCCCGCGATTTGGCAACCTCGGAGGCTCTACGCTCTACCTGGGTCTTACCGCCAAGCGACGTCGACGGTTGCGCGCGCGAGCATGGCGATTGCCGATGTGTTCGACGGCATTCGCGAGCTCGGCCGCCGTGCGCGCGGGGGCTATGACAATGCGAACCTATGGATTGGCCCCGAGCTGCGCGAATCTGACGACTGGCATGATTTCTTACAGTCGGCCTACACTGGCATCGACGCATTGGAACAAGCTGACAAGAGCGTCGACGCGCTGGTGCAAGCCGTCGCCG
>ENA-OQDF01001227-OQDF01001227.1-human-gut-metagenome-genome-assembly--contig:-NODE-1227-length-10433-cov-2.667087_pt1 | contig 10433 bp, 14 predicted proteins | sample MGYA00242769_ERZ504597 | MGnify/ENA primary metagenome ERZ504597 (study PRJEB26092, sample SAMD00036305) | human gut metagenome | host: Homo sapiens | study: EMG produced TPA metagenomics assembly of...
TAAAATCGACAAGGAGAAGACAAAGAAAACGTATTGAAACAGACCTTTGATGAGTGGAAAGAAGATCTACCGCAATACTCGGAAGAACCTTCCTGTAGGAAATCCGCATGGAGCGAAAGGAAGCTTCGGATGTTCTTTGGAATGGAGGAGAACTGAAATATACTGTTTCAGAAGAAATACAATCCATTCAAATGGAAGGAGAAGTGCAACAAAAGGCAGGAAAGCCTGAGAGAAGAAAAAACAGAGTCCTTACTTTCTGAATTGCAGCAAGAAACGGTAAAGACAATTGATATTGGAAGAGAACTTCAAAACATCTGTCTGGAATTAAAAAGAGAAGCAAGGGAAAAGGGATATGAGGAATGGATGCGGGAGCGTTTGAAAGAGATTTTAGAAAATACGGAGTTTACACCTGTGAACCGGGAAATTAAAAAGCGTGTTTTCCGAAAAGAAGTCATTTCACAAACCGCATATCAAAAATATAGAATTTTTCAACCGCAGATAAAACATACTTTAATGAAAATGAAGCAGGATTTACTACCGGTTCTAAAAAGGAAGAAAACCCATATTTTACGTTACCAGTATATAGGAAAAAAGATTGGATATGGCACATCTTTGGAATCCTGAAAAAAGAATTTTTCAGACCAAAATTCCTTCTCAAAACATGGATACGGCGATTGTATTTTTATTGGATCAGTCTGGTTCCATTGACAGCAAACGGTGGGAAACCTCTGTGCTGACAGCCCTTTGTGTGGTGGAATTTGCACAGGTATTTGGGATACCGGTATGTGTGAACGGACACTGCACAGGGAGAGAGCATATAGGCAGGAAACGAGAGGAAATTGTGTGTTTGCATTCCTATTTAGAGTTTGGTGAGAAAGAGGAAGGCAAGTACCGGATTTTGGATATGGAGACAGGCGGAGCCAACAGAGATGGGGCGGCTCTTCTTTACATGGCAGAAAAAATGGTAAAAAGAAAGGAAAAGATGAAAATCCTGATTTTTTTCTGTGATGGACTTCCAAATGCACAAGGCTATGGCGGAAAAGTAGCAAGGGAAGATTTACAGAAGGTACAAAGGCAGCTGAAGCAGAAACAGATTACTTTGTTTGTGGCAGCGATTGGAAGGGATCAGGAGGATATTCAAAATATTTACGGGAATGCCTGTATCAATGCGGAGAATCTGGAACAGCTTCCGCATCAGATTGTAAAGAAACTTTTAGAATACATGGGATAGAGAAACAGGACAAGGGACTTTTTCAGGTCTCTTTTTTGATTGGAGGAATTATGGAGCAGAAAAAAGAATGGATTGAGGATTTCTGGCGTACAGGGTATGCAATCCGTCTGGGAAAAGACCAGTATTTTCAGGAAATCAGAAACAAACGTATTGTAACCGCAAAAATTTGGAAAGCCGCTTTCTTTCAAAGCTTAAGAGAAGCTGAGATATTTGCTCAAAAACATCTTTGGTATACGGGAATGGATCCGCAGATTTGCTACCGTGCTTGGGTACTGGTATCTATTGAAAGTGAAGAAGAACAGGAGTTGTTTTGGAATGGAAAGCAGTTTGTCCCGGAACTTGGGAAGGCAAAACTTTTTCCAGTTCGCAGGAAATGCAGACTTATGTAAAACGTTTGGGACTATCCAGACAGACTTATCCGGAATTATTGCCGGTAGAGAAAAAACAGATGAAAAATGCAGCGTAAGGAGGAAACAGGATGGAAATTAAAAATTTAGCACAATTAAAACGGGTTATACAAGAGAAAAGAGAATTTATTATCAGAGTACACCGACAGGAAAAATTTTTAGGACAGAAGAGAATACCTAACGTGGTACAAAGTAATGGATTTTATTCTGTCATATCCGGACAGCCGGAGCATGAGGTCAGTTGTGCAAATCATGGAAAAGGAAGCTGGATTGATTTTGGGAAAGCAACTCAGTGGGAATTTCAGGAGGAGACATGCAGTATGTATTTGCCAGAAATGGAGCATATACCTGAAAACCTGATTTGGACGATTGAATTGCAAGGATAAAAAGAATATCCCACAAAAACTTCCTGCTCCATTCTCTGTAATGCTTATTATCATGGGGAATTATTGCTGCCAGAAGCAATAAAAACCTTCCCGGAGGCACTGGAATACGCGAAGGACCATTTAGATGAAATTCCATTAGGAGAAATGAATTATATCGAAAACAGTGATGTACTCGATCAGGAGAATTGTGAGCTGGTAGCTGCCGATTCGGAAGAAATTCCAGAAGACAGCAGCAAAGAAAACGGTTTGAAAAGTTCCAAAGAGGAATGGTGGAGGATCATTGAAGGAATAAAAGAACATGAAGTAGACTGGCAGAACAGGAAGGACAGAAGATGCAGAAAAGATTGCCAGAGGTATGGACTTTTTCTATCCAAATGATGTTGTAACGGAGATTTTAAAAGATGGAGATGGAAGAATTTCTGGGATAAAAAGAGGAGAAATTTCTTTATCAGATGACGATTATTATCTAGCAGATACCCAGGAACCTTATTCCTTCCGTCAAGTTACTTGGGAGGATATTCTTAGAATAATGGAGGAATATTCCAAGAATGGTTATCTGCCTCCCATCTTTTCAAAGGGAACGGTTATCTGGCTTTCAGAAGAATATGAGGGCGATTCCAAAACATCAAGATTTTACTATCCGATGCAGCTGCCACCATGGAAAAGTCTGCAAATGATCCGAAGTTGGATTGCTGGTATGCAGATACCGATTTGGATCGTAGGGAATATGCAGAAGAATATCAAAGGATTGTATCTGGAATTTTGCATGGTCTTGTGATTTTAAACCCGAAAAAACTCGCATTAGAAGAGGTGATTAAAGAATGGGAAGTGAATTTTACAGAACCCGAAAAAAGAGGGTATCGAGTAGTCTTTGATGAAATTCGTAAAGGTAAAATCCCAATTGTTCGGGACTGTAATTACATAACAGATTAACCACAAAAGAAAGAAATAAAGGCTGTGCAAGACAGCCCTTTCCAGAAAGGAGATCAAATGGATATATTAAAAGAAAAAATAGATGCAAACAGTTTTCAGACTATGAAGCATATCATTTTCCTTACCTCAACAAAGAATGATAAGATACGGTATTTTGAAAAAGAAGAGGCAGATAAACGTTTTCTTCCAATAGGGAAAGAACAAAAGGAGGAAGACGCTTATACCTTTCAGTATCCGGGTGAGATGCTGGAGAGGTATGAAGAAAAGATAGGGGATACTGTTCAAATCCGCAGGGCACTGGCATTTGCCCTTGTAACTATGTCTGATTTTCATGAAGCACAAATGTATGTGGGAACACAATATGAAAACTTTCTGAAACGGATAGAACGAGAAGCGAAAACCGATATTTATCTGGCAGGAGCTATGTGTTTTTTAACTCCGTCTGAAAAGAAACAAAAGTTTTATTATGAACGGATTAAAAGTTATTCATACAAAGAACTTGCAGAATGTATGTGTATCCTGTTTTTATTCAAAGGGAAAAAAGAAATCTGGGAAATGCTAAAAGAAAATGTATGCTCTTTCTTTGAAAATGAAAGAGCAGTAAATATCTTCCAAAATGCTGAAATGTATATCTGGTTTTTCAGAACTTATGAAAAGGAAATTAAAAAAGAAAGAAAACAGATATTTTCGAGATTAAAACTTTTGGTGAAGATGCAGCATACCCACGTAAAAGAACGTTCAGAGCTATTTCAACAGATGCGAAAGGCAGGTTACCAAAAGAAGAAATTTTTATTTAAACCTGCGGATGCTGCAGGCTGCAAAGGAAGACAAGTTAGAAACAGTAAGCCAGATAACATGGGAGCGTGCTTCAGAAGTTTTTGCATTTTTATATGTAACCAGGAAAAGGAATATTCGGAGGAGCTTTATCAGCTTTGCAGGGAACTAATACAAAAGCATCGTTCTTATGAAATCAAAATCGGCGGATATGATGGGATTTTAGGCGCCATGAAATGTCAGGTAACTGTTAAAAATTCCAAGATATATGCACTGCTTCATACTTATGCAGGAGAGCGACAGGCAAATCCTAGCTGGTTTTTTATTCCATCATGTAAAACACAGGCAAAGAAAATCTTTTCTCTGTTGGGGAAAAAGGATTTTGATAAAAAAATACGGGAGACTTTATATAATCAGTCTTTTACGGAACAGGAACTTCAGGAGTATCTGAAGATTTATCAGGAATTGACAGATGTAGATTATATTCAACAGATGCTGCAAGAAGAGAACTATCAAAATCATAAAATTTTTGAAACATTTGCAGAAAAGAATTTCTTAGATCCCCGACAGATTATAAAAGAATTGCTTACAAAGGGAGAAGGAAAAGCGATTTCTGAATGGGAAGAACCGGAAAAAAAGAAGTATGGCTATATTCTTTCCTATATCGAAGATTTGGATACGGATTTAAAATTTCAGACTGCAAAACTTCTTTTGGATAACCGATCCATGGAAGAAATCAGAAAAGAAGGAAAACGAAATTTCTTATGGAAGAGTGTCGGAATTCAGGAATTTTATTACAGACGGGAATATGATAAGATGAATTTTTTGAAACTTCATTTGCAACCAAACCAGGTCCTGCAGTTGTTTTTCTGGATAGAAGAATCTGTTTATCGGTTTCAGCCACAAAAATATTTTGCTTTTCTTTTAAAAGTCTTGGAAAAAGAGGAAAATCTTATTTGGCTTCCGAAAGAACAGGCACAGGACTTTTGGAAAAAACTAATGGAGCTTGGGATAGAAGAAGCTGGAAGTAAGAAATTTAGAATGCTATACATGGAGAAAGAGGAACGGGAGAAGTTTTATAAAGAACAGGAAGAAGCCGCAAAACAGAAAAAAGTGGCTGAACTGGAAAAGCAAACAAAAGAAGCATACCAGCATTTTTGGAAACTGCAGCAGGAGAAAACAGCAGAAGAGATTTTTTGGAAAATCGATTCACTTTTCTATTCTTATCAAAAAGAAGCCTATATAAAAGCAACGGTTCAGTTCCTAAAAAATATTTAGAAAAAGTGGGGTGGAAATTACCAAAAGCAGCAATTTGGGAATATTTAAAACTGCTATTAAACTTAGGGAAAAAAGAAGGGATAGAGATTGCAACTATAAAAGAGTGGTTGATAAAAACGGAGGTAGAAGATGCTTACGACGGTGAAGGAACACATGGAAATTATTAAGGGGTTGGAAGGACTTGGCTGGCAGGAGATTTTAGGATTTTCAAATCAGCAGCTCCTTCCTTTTACAAAAGAAATTGATACAGACGAAAAGAGAAGAATATTAAAACAGCTTCCAATCGAGTATGGAAAGAAATTGGTTGCCTATCCGAAAATTCTTTCAAAGATTATAAGTCTACTGGAAGCAGGAATTTCAGCCTATAGAATAGAAATGTTTATCGGCAGTGCCGATGAAAAACTATTTGACCGTTCCTATGAGGAATTGGAAGCAGCTTTGAAAACAGAAGCAATTTCGGACAGATACGTAGCTGTATATCTCCAATATTATTTTTCCAGCCATTTGTCCGAAAAGAGTGCAGTACATTAAATGGAAATCTGGAGTTTCTCGAAACATATTGTGATAAAAAGCTACAAAATTTAACTCCTTCAGAAAGAATGGTTTTAAAAGAACCCATTTTTACAGGAGAATTTTTAGGAATAGCGATTGCAGAGGAGAATTTCTTTCAGGATTTAGGGAAAGGGAAGGTATTAGAACTTTTGAAGTATTTGTCAAAGTTTCAATTGCCGATGCTAAGTAAAGAGGCATACAGACAGATTGTTAAAAATGCAGAAGAACTTTATCCGCTATTAAGAGAAATCATACCTCGTTTACATAAAGGCATACGATCTTGTTTTTTGACAAGGTGGCTGGAGAATGAACAGTTATTGTTTGATTTAAACAGATTTGTAAGACAAGGATGGATTTCGCAAGGGAATTTCTATACAAGAGCAGGGTATATACAGGAGGTTTACCGGTATGCCATAAAAGCGGTGGACCGATTGAAATATTATCAGGAGTCAGTACTTCTTTATGCAGTCAAACATCAGAAAAAACACTTTTTGAAGTTGTATGAAGAAAATACAGAACTGTTTCTTGAACTTCCATGGAATTCTATTTTATTTCAAAAAGTATTTTATGAGGAGTATGTCAATCTAAATACATTAAATTTTCAAAATTTAAAGGAATGCAGAAAAATAAAGGAATGTTCTGCTATAGAAAAGACAGATATGCTACAAAAAGAGTATACTTTGCGGAAATAAAATTATTTGCTGTCTGTCCTGACAGAGAGTATATCCGTTTGTACCACAAACTAAATTATAGAAGGGTAGACGATCGGTTGAGAGTTATGCAGGAAGTGGTGAAAAAGAGACTCTTGGACAAGGTAACCAGCGAAGAAACGCTGGAAAGAGTTGCGGCTTTTTTATCCCACAAACCATTATCTAAGTGGGTGAAAGAAGAATTGGGAAATATTTCGGCCTAGTAGGGATGGATATACTAGATTTGTTTCTTTCCTGGGAAGAAGTTGTACGTTTTCTTCCAGAAGTGAAAAATGGTTTCCAACTGCGGTATTTGATAGCAAATAAAGAAAAATTAAGTGGATACCCAAATTTTCAGTCTGCCTATGCTGAACTATTAAAAAATGATCCTCACTGGGAATGGATGAAGAACACTTTTGCTTTCTCCGATTCGTTTATCAGAGAGCATGAAGCAAATATCCAGACATTTCTGGAACAAGGCGGTTCTGAAATTTTGTATGAATTTTATAAAGGAGATACCGGACAGACAGAAATGTTGCGTAGATTGTTGGTCGCAGAGCTTATGGGGAAATTTAAAGACTTAAAATACCATGATACAGATCTGGAAAAGGAACTTGCTTTTCCGATTTCAGAAAAACAGATGAAACTGTGGGCAGAAAATCTGCAACTTCAGAGAAAGGAATGGAAGATCTGGGAAGAAGACCGTTTTCTTCCGGTGATGCAGATTGGGGAGCTGCCGGATAAAACCTGTTTGAGTTACAAGACAGGAATGTATCGAAAGTGTCTGCTATCCTGCTTTGACAGTAATAAGAAAATTATATATATTTCTTATCAAGGTAAGATTGTCCTTAGGGCAATCCTTCGGCTTACAAAAGCATCTGAAGAAAAAATGGAAAGGGAGAACAAAGAATTTCAATTTGTAGATTTTACAAAGGATACGGGAAAGAAAAAGAAACCAGAGCAACTGGTTCTGTTTTTGGAAAAAGCCTATGTAAAAGGGATTTCAGACAGATTGGAACAGGAGATGTTTAAGCTTCTTTTTCGTATGGTAAAGGAAAAGCAGGAAGACTCAACATCTCATTGTTAATCAGTCGTGATTACTTTGGGAACATTCCAAGTGGATGGTTTCAAAAAGAGAGCAGATACATCTATATCTCGGCTACCAAAGGAAAAGAGCAGTATTTGGATTCTCTAGGTGGAAATCATGGAATTGCTTCTGAAGGAAATACCTGCAAGCATCGGTCTTCCGTCCAATATCCCTGGAAAGTGTGATTATGAAAGAATGGAGGGAGAGGAATTCTCTGAAATATCATAGAAAATTCAATTTGTCAGGTCCTATGAAGTTTGATATAATAATCGTAACAAGAGAGTGACTGGTTGTAGAAAAGAGAGGAATTTACGTGGAACATACAAAAGCAGATATTATATTTAAAGATTTTTGGCGGAATAATGAACGGTTTGCCGATCTTTTCAATGTAGTTGTGTTTGGAGGAAAAGAGGTTATTAAGCCAGAGGCATTGCATGAAATGGATACGGATGTTTCCGGTGTCATTCAATTAAAAGATTATAAGGAAACGTTATCCAGAACAAGAGATGTCATTAAAAAGACCGCTTATGGAGTAGAATTTGTTGTTCTTGGAATTGAAAGCCAGCAGCATATTCATTATGCCATGCCGCTGCGTCATATGGTGTATGATGCAATGAGTTACCTGAAGGAATATCAGGAAATTACACGCAAATATAAAAAAGATACCGGGAAAAAGACAGAAGATGAATTTTTATCAAAGATGAAAAAGATGATCGACTTCATCCGGTTATCACATTGACAGTGTATTATGGAGAAAAACAGTGGGACGGACCGTATTGTCTGAAAGATATGATTGTAGAAATGCCGGAAGAAATTGCCGCTATTTTCTCAGATTACAAAATGAACCTCTTGGAAGTACGGGATTCAGACCGATATGTGTTCAATAATACAGATGTTCAAAGTGTTTTTGAAATTACCAGGGAAATCTTTGCCGGCCATTTTGAAAAAATTCAGGAGAAGTATGGAAACAAGGAGATGGGTTCAGATCTATTAACAGTTGTCGGTCAGATGACAGGATCAAAGGAACTGATTCGTATGAGTAGAAATATGGAGGTAAACAGTATGTGTGAGGCATTAGAAAAGTTGAAAGAAGAAGGCGAACAAAAGGTAGAGAAAAAGAGCGAGAAGCAGTCATTCTTACAATGCTGCAGAATAATTATCCGGTTTCTGAGATTTGTAAACTTTTGAATATCCCCGAAGAAAAGGTATTAAAAATAAAAAGATAAAAAAATAATATCGGTTTTTCCCCAAGTGGAGTAAAAGGAATAGTGGTACATTTAAAAGGCATCAAAAACAATGGATTTTTGGTGTCTTTTTTGTATCCTAAAATGGGCAATTAAGCGAACTTTTCAATCTGAAATTTAATTATTGTTCCATAGACTCTGAAAGCCTTGTAAACACACTATTTCCAAGTGTTATAAGGTTTTTGGGAACTTTTTCATTGGCAAAGGAAGATGACCGTTTGATTTATTTGCTATTTTTGAAGAAGTGACGATTAAAGATGCAGCTCAAATTTTGCGGTGTAGCCGGAAGACTATTTATAATCGAAGAAAATGTATTCTGTCAGAACTGCGCTCTATTTTACATGATTTGGGGATTGTAGGCGGTGTTTTTTATGGGGCTTTGCGACAAGATGTCGTAAAGTCCTCTCAATTATTTTTCTTTTAATTTATTTACAATAAATAATAGATAGAGTTATAATTGAAAAAAATATAGAAATGGAGATTACAATGAATAAAAATATATTTACAGTCTTGATTGTGGAAGATACAAAAGAGATTTTGGATTTGATAGTATTACATTTAGAGGATAAGTACAACCTGATTAAAGCAGAAGATGGCAGAGAAGCAATAAAAATAGTTGAAACAGAGAAAATAGATTTAGTTATTTTAGATATTATGTTACCGTTAGTCAATGGATATGAGTGTATGAAAGTGATAAGAGAAAAAAGAATATTCCTATTATTATTATTTCAGCAAAAGTACAGATGAAGATAAGATTATAGGTTTGCAGAAAGGTGCTGATGATTATTTGGCAAAGCCTTTTAATCCATTAGACTGGTAGCTAGAGTTGATGCACAACTTAGAAGGTTCTATAAATTTGGTGGTGCAGAGGAAATTCAAGAAGAAGTTATCTGCTTTCAAAATTTAAATTGGATTGTAAAGAATGCTGTTTATATAAAGATGAGGAAAAAATATATTTAACAAATAAAGAATATAAACTTTTAAAATTGCTGATGAATAGTCCGAAACGAATTTTTACTAAAAAAGCTATTTTTGAAGCTGTATGGGAAGACGAATATTTATATGATAGCAATACGATAATGGTTTATATTAGTAAATTGAGGGACTATATAGAAGAAGATTCTAAAAATCCTCAGTTTATTATCACAGTAAGGGGGTTAGGATATAAATTTGGGAAATAGAAAGAAGAAACTAGAAGTAACACTTATAAAAAATTTTTGCTTTTTTCAATTGTGATTGTTATTATATTTGCAATAGTGGCGAGTGTAATAAGTGTATTTAATAACTCAAAAATTGTTAATACATTAGAGGAAAAGTATATTGTCAGTTGTGAGGGAAAAAGCCAATACGAAGATATAGATATTTCAGAGTTAAAAAGAAATGGTGCATGGTTTGAAATATTGAATACAGATTATGAAAGACAATATCCAAAAGAAGAATATAAAAAAATACACTAGCATAGAAATTATAGATATTGTAAATGGTAATTATGAAATTGATGGAAAAAATATAGAGGGATTGTTAAAAAATTTTATGATGAACAGAGTAGACAGAGAATACAGGTAACTTTTTTCCGGCAGATTTCTTGCGAGTAACGCCAACCATAAACATTCCTTTAGAGGCAGAATCAATCCATTTTCTAGGGATTTATATAGTAGGTATTATTTTATTTGGAATTGGGTATTGTTTAACTGTTTTTTGCGTGTCTAAGAAAATAAAGGTAGAATTGACCAAGCCAATCAATTTATTAAAGGAAGCAATGAAAGAGTTAGGAAGTGGAAATTATAAAAAAGACTATCTTTTAAAGCAGAGTATGAATTTGTGGAGATGGCAAATTTCTTTTAATTGTATG
>ENA-OQDF01001228-OQDF01001228.1-human-gut-metagenome-genome-assembly--contig:-NODE-1228-length-10428-cov-1.672944_pt1 | contig 10428 bp, 9 predicted proteins | sample MGYA00242769_ERZ504597 | MGnify/ENA primary metagenome ERZ504597 (study PRJEB26092, sample SAMD00036305) | human gut metagenome | host: Homo sapiens | study: EMG produced TPA metagenomics assembly of...
TTACAATCTTGAAACATCCTTTTTCCGCGTCAGGTTCTTATAACCGTTTTGTAGAACTGGAGAAGGAAGTACTGCTTCCACTGACATTTTCATTAAGAAGTCCTGCTGGGAACCTGTACCGGCATCAGTTTCGTTGACTCCACTCCTTTACGTGTTTGTCGTAACCAAAGAATCCTTATTCATAAGACATTTGAGGGACTTGCCGAGCGTGGAAAATGTTCACATTGATGAGTATTGTTGACAAGATTCTGCTCAGAAAAAGAGCCTTGATTGAAACGGTCAATGACAAACTGAAGAACATCGCACAGATTGAACACTCAAGACATCGTTCATTCAATAACTTTATAGCCAACTCCTTGTCGGCTATCGCGGCATACTGCTTTTTTGAAAAGAAGCCCGCCATTGACGTAAACTTTGTCAATGACGGGACAACTTGCTATTTTTTGATTTTATTTCGAACCCACGTTAATACAAGGTTGTGCATACTTAAAACGCACAACTTCTTCCTTTCGTAAGTACTGATTATACCTGAATATTTCCTTTGTTGACACAAATACTTGCTATTCCATTAACTGTTTGTCTGCGGAGCCTTTCCAGGGCAATCCTTCATTTTCATATTCAATGCTTCTTTACGTGCCAATGCTTCTAGGTAGAAATAGTCGGCATAGTTCAGAGGAACGTCAATTTCACTTCCTCCGGGATGATGTCCCGTAGAGTGGAGCAACAGGAAGCCGTAGTGCGTATCCGGTGCTGCCTGGTAGTGCTTGTGGAGATTGCTTACGATTTTGTCGGCAACAGCCCTATATTTTTTTCCCTTTTCCGGAGAAACATACGTGCATAGTTCATAAAGGCCGGAAGCGATAAGGGCGGCGGCAGAAGCATCGCGTGGCACATCCGGATTGATCTTTTCGGGAGTACAGTCCTTGATGACATCCATTTTCATGTCCCAATAGGGTACACCGTCTGCCGGCATGTTGGGTAGATTCAGGAAGAAATCGGCAATGTTTTCGCTCTGTTTCAAGTAAGTGGGATCTTTTGTAAAACGATAGCACATAGCAAATCCATACAATCCCCAGGCTTGTCCGCGCTCCAGAATGAATCGTCTGAATTGCCTGGTGGGTACACTTCATGCGGACTTCACCTGTTTCCGGATCATAATCTACCACATGATAAGAGGAGTAGTCCGGGCGGAAATGGTTTTTCATCGTTGTATTGGCATGGTTCACGGCCACTTTCCAGTAAATGGAGTCTCCGGTAAGTTGGGTAGCGTGGAACAGCATTTCCAGGTTCATCATATTGTCGATGATGACCGGATATTTCCATTTGTCGCGGTTGTGGTCCCAGGACCGGATACTTTTCACTTTCGGACTATAGCGGGTAATCAATGTTTTGGCACTCTGTAGCACCACGTCCAGGTAGGAACGTTCGCCGGTTAACTCGTATGCCTTGCCGAAGCTGTCGTACATCATGAAGCCCAGGTCATGGGTACCTTTGTGCCATTTGGACTCTTCGATGGGCCAAGTCCATGAGATAGCAGACTGGCGCCAATAGTCGTTGTGCGTATAGGCGTACATCTGCCACAAAGAACCGGCAAAGAATCCCGAGCACCAGTCGTGGGGATGTATCATGGCCAGTGAACCGTCCTTATGGATACTTCGGGGAATGACACGGCGCTTGGCGGCATTCTTCTCTTCCTTTTTGGCCTTATCGGCACATTTCATGGCCAGATCCAGCTGTCCGGCGGCAAAGGCATAGGCATGGTCTGTTTCGGTAGCTTTTACATACAGAAGATTGAAACTGTCCTGCGGTTCCAGTATGCGGTGCGCATAGTAAAGTTGCAGGTAGTCTTTGCGTGCGGGGTTCAGATAAGCGGCTGTACGGTAGAGGTCCTTGCAGAGGTTTTGCTGGGAGTGTTCCCACCCGCTGATCTGCTGGTAAGGCCATTCACCGAGGCTCTTTCCCACGTAGGATGCCAGAAAATCCATGGCTTTGTAGAAGCTTCGTCCATCGGTTGATGGTGGCGTTGTCAATGTTGCTGCCCAGTTTCTTTGCCATCAGCATGATGTCAATGAATGTGTCAGGTTATATTGGGAATAGTGGAAAGCGAGGGTACGACGCAATTCCTGCGGTTGGCGTCCGTCGGGTTCTATCTGTGGGAAGATACGTCTTTCGGCGAAAGCATTGACTACCTCTTGTGCTAGTTTCTTGTTGCCGGTATAGAGGGCGAAAGCAATGATTTGGGCGTCGTAGGCCACACTGTGGTTGTTGGCTCCAGCCGCCTCTTCCTTGCCTTGCGGGCTGGTGAGCATCCAGTCGGTCAGTTCGGCAAACCATTTCTTCAGTTGCTTGCTGTCCTTGGCAGTGAATGCTTGTGATTGTTCCAACAGCGCTACAGCATCCAGCATCTCTATGAAGGAGTAGGTATCTATCAGTCCGTAGCAGCGCCCCTTGTTGTTATTGTGCCCCGGTATCATCTGCGCGTATTCCAGATTAGGATTCATTCGGGTGTCTTTGTCCAAAAACCACACACGGATAAGCTCAGTCGCTTTCCTGGCATATTTTTCTTCTTCGCTGAAGTACCAGGCTAATGCCAAGGTGGTGATGCGGCTAACGGTTGTACCCAGACGGTTGCGGTCCAGTTTGCTCAGTTCGGGATTCGATATGCCGTCGCGGTTGATGTAGGGCAGTCCGTTAGGTTTTGCTGGGTCGGGCCAAAAATAGCGGGCCTGGCTCATATAGTCGTGCTTGTCACCGCTGGCGGGTGTCTTTTCTTTCATCATGACAGAAAGAGGCTGTACGTCCGATAGTTTGTCCGCTTCCTTCTTCAGTGCCTCGTAAGCTGTGGCGTAGAACGGTTCCCGGATAGAACGTTTCACATTGGCAAGGTGTGTTGTGTTCCATACGGATTGCGCTTGCATGCAGGGTGCCATAAACAAGATGACAAGTGTCCATTTTACTGCTTTCAGTTTCATTATATTCTGCTGTTTTATATGGATTAGTAAATATTACGGAGTTTGATACCATTCAGGAAGCATTTGCCGCTGATGGTATGGAAGCGTATTTCAAGACTGTCCGCTTCGTTGTTGACGATATATTTCTTCCGTAGGGCATGGAAATAACCGCTTTCTTTACAAGGTGACAGACTCTCTTCAACAGTACTTCCATTGATGGAAATACCGAATGTGCTCTCACGGTTTTCATGTGCTCCGTCACGTCCCAACAGATAGGCTGCTGAGGAGTTTTGGCGAAAGATATCCGTGAAGAGGAATTCTATCTCATAGACACCTTTGGGCACGTCAAAACGGTATCCTTCGATGCCGTTTCTGAGAGTCTGGAACAAGGGACCGTCAGCAGTGTTGCGTATTTCAGTCTCCGTACCCCGTTCCTCACCACCGATATATCCCCAACTGCCGGGTGTATAAGGCTGGTCGGGAAGCCAAGTCAGTTGGCTTTCGTCGGAAGTGAAGAAGCACCGGCTTCCCACATTTATGGCCAGTTCCAGATTTTTCAAGTTGGTTGCATCCAGTCGGGCAGGAACCGGGTGGAAATTTACTTTCAAACCGTCTTGACCCTTACTTCCCTGATGGTTGCCTTGTGCCAGAAGAAAGGGTTTCCTGCTGCAGAACGGAACTTCGAAGGTGACGGTGTAATTCTTTGTTTGCTGCTTACCTATGGACTTCCCGTCGATGAAAAGCTCTACCTCGGGAAGATTGGAATAGACCTTTACCGGCAACAAGACAGGGGCATTTCCCTGCTGTACGCCACTGCGGTATGTCCAATCACGGCTGGCAATGTGCAATACGGGGATGTCCTTACGCCAGGCAGCTTGGTAGTAATAATATATATCTTTAGGAGTACGGTCGGCATACACCAATCCTTTGTTGTTGATGCGTGGCATGGACTCGTCACGTAGGGCCGAGCAGAAGTCGATGAAATTCCAGTGTGTACCGCCACAAACATAAGGTGTATTCTCCAGTACCGGAAGATAGTGTTCAAGGTATTTCTGCTGGTATTCAATACTGAAATCGAAAGCGCGTGGGGTGAGTGAATGCAACCGCTTGTCCGATCCTGCACCATATTCGCTGACAATCATCGGATGGGCGGGACAGTCCCGGTGCTGTTGTGCCAGATATTTTTCGAATCCAGTGACGTCTCCGCCATACCATCCTGGTACAGGTTCCATCCTACAATATCGGTGATGTTGCTTATGCCGGTCTCATTATAGCTGTTGCTGCCATGGAATGCCATGGCACTGACGCGTGTAGAATCTTCCGCTTTGAGTACTTCTCCAGTCTTTGGCAAGTGACGATGCACGCTCTATAGCGGGCTTCAGTTCGGTTTCGGTTTTATATTTCCGTTGGGTGACAAGTAAGATCTCGTTCATGTATCCCCATGCAATGATGGAGGGATGGTTATAGTGCTGGCGAATCATCTCACGCAGGTTTCGTTCGCAATTGTCTCCATATCCGGGAGTCTCGGGCACGATATCAATGATGGGGATTTCTTCCCAGGCCAACATACCGAGTTTGTCGCACATCTCCAGGAGAGCGTCATCCTGGGGGTAATGGGAGACACGGATAAAGTTGGCTCCCATTTCTTTCATCATTTTCATGTCACGGCGGTGTATTTCGTCGGTCAATGCCACCCCGATAGGTTTCTGGTCTTGGTGACGGCAGATACCGCGAAGCTTATAGGGTTTACCGTTAAGGAAGAATCCTTTGTTGGCATCGAAGTGGAACCACCGGAAGCCGGTATGATGGTTACTCTGGTCCAGAACCACTTTAGTCTTGCAGTCACACAAGGTGGTTTCTATCCGGTAGAGGGCAGGCGTTTCGGGAGTCCATAACCGGGGGATGCAGGATGGGCGATGCAACATTCTGGAAAGCATAGGTCTCCCCAGGATTCAGTTGTATGGACTTCTTTAGTGTTTGTAACAAGATACCGTCTGGCTGGTAGATGGAATGAACGAGTTCCAGGTTTGCCTTTTCGCAGGCGTCATTCTTAATTTCGCCACGGATGGAGAGGGTGGCTTTCTCCTCGGACACTTTGGGGGTACTGATGAAGATACCGTCCGAACCGTGGTCGGTTAAGTTGAAATGTTGGTTGGGAACGGCAGTGAGCCATACATCCCGATAGATACCTCCGAAAAAAGTGAAATCTCCGGAGATGGGAGGGATGTCCATCCGGGCATTATCCACGCGAATAGCCAGAACGTTGGGGGAATGGAAAGAGAGGAAGGGGGTGATATTGAACGTACAAGCAGTATATCCTCCCGCATGTTCACCTATGTTTTTGCCATTGATGAAGAAGGTAGCCGCCTTGTTTGCAGCATCCAGTTTCAGAAAGACCTGCTTGCCTTTCCAATTTTTGGGAAGGGTGATACGATGGCGGTACCAGCCTATTCCGCGATAATAGTCTTTTTCGGTATAGGCATCAGTATTCCAAGTATGCGGCAGGTGGATGTTTGCCCATTGGCTGTCGTTGAAGGTACTGTCTGCAGCGGAAGTACATTCGCCTTTTAGAAATTTCCAGTCGTGGTTGAGGCTCTTCGTTTCTCGTTGCGCACGGAGTGACATTGGCATCACAATCATGGCAAAGCAACAGATCACTGTCCATAAGGCAAAAAGGAAACGGCCTCTTTTGTAAGGGTATCCCATAATCTGATAGTTGTTGAGTTGAGGTGGTAAAGTTATAAAAGAACGGTGGAAATTCTGTTTCTTTCTTGCACGAATTCCCACCGCTTGTTAATCCTTATATCATAATCTCTTTTTTTTCATCTTCTGTCGGTCATTTACCATCCATAGTTTTGAGGAATTCGTCCTTGTGACAGATTGATGACATTCTGATGAATAGGATACAAGTAAAGCTTGTCGCTCCATTGCCGGTTCTCTAACTGAGTACGGGTATAATAGGAAGCCGGGTCACCAGGAGTCTTGTCTTTTGAACCTTCATGTTCATGCCGTAGAAGCGTGTCTGGTCACAGCCTATTTGCCCGTTGTCACATATCATCCAGCGGCGAATGTCGAAGTAGCGTTGACCCTCGCAGTATAGTTCAACATAACGCTCGTGCTGTATAGCTTCAAACTGTCTGTCGTAATTGCCGATAACCCCTGTTTTCATACCGCTTTCCTGCAAGTCTTGGTAGCCGTTGATGCCTGCGCGGTGTCGTATCATATCTACATATTTGATAATTCCGGATTGCTCGGGTCAATTTCGTTCAAGGCTTCGGCATAGAACAAATAGAACTCGGCCATACGGTAAATGATGGAAACACGCTTCCAAGCTTGCGTGTAGCCGTTAGCATGGTTTACTGTACGGTTCTTGAACTTACCAAGCATATATCCAGTTTTTACATTGTCACCGTTGGAGAGGTCATTGCCACCACCGGCAGAGAAGTCTACGACGTAGTTCGGATTACCGTCCATCCAATTCTTGAACCAACTTCTTCCTTGATAAACCACGTTGGCATAGAAACGAGGTTCGCGGTTCGCATACATATTGTAAATGTTTTTGTCTATCTTGGTGGCTTTGTATGCGGGGTCGTAGCAGCGGTTTTCCACTTCACTGAATCCAGTTTCATTGTATCCACTATTGTCGTCATTGATTGTCAATCCATTGGACATGAAGAACATATCCACTGCGTCTTGGGACGGTCCAATGGTTCCGTAACAGGAGTTCACATCACGTGGGTTGGTACGCTTTTCCATTTTATATTGATCGGAATAGCTATTGTTCGTACTGCTCCAAAGAATTTCTTGATTGTATTCCTGAAAAAGGTTGTACACCGAACGGTCTGGAGCTTCCACCCCGTTTGCCATTACACGGTAGAGTCCATGGTGATGTGCTTCAGCATAATCTATCAGGTCTTTTACACGGTCTCTGGCAATAATCCATTTCTGCGGGTCTTTGCTTTGGGGGAAGATGTATTCTCCTTTAGCATTTTGGAGTTTTTGCAGTCCTTGGTAGTATTCAGAGCCATCACCACCATTGAAAAGCTTGGAGGCGGCATACATCCACAGCTTGGCACGCAGGGCCTTAGCCACTACGATGGTGGGGCGTACTATTTCATGGAAGTTATAACTATAGTTTCCATCGGCAAACGAGGTGATAGCTGATTCTGGCAGTTTGGATTGTAGCGGATCGCATAGCGGCTCCAATATACCATCAATGTAATTCACCATTTCGTCCACAGTGGCACGATCGTAATCTGTCACATGAGGCTCTGCCGCATCATCTATTTCTGTAACGATACAAGCGGGACCGTAAAGTTCAAACATAGAAAAATAATAGTAGGCTATCATGAATCGGCATTCATCTTTCATGCGGGCTATTTCGTCAGCTGTGATTTTGTTGTTGCTGCTGGGGTCACCTACGCCTTCATCGTGGGCACGTTCTATGAAAATCATGGCTTGACGGATGTCTTTATAGAAAGCAGCCCAACGATGATAGCTTCCGCTGGCCGCCGTGAAGCCAGCCGTCATCACATCGCGTGAACTGGCTTTTTCGGATGCAATCTCACCACATAGGTTTGACCAAGGATTTTTAAAGGCATTGGTTTCCGAACCTGTTTCAGAATACTCCATCAAGTCGCGATAAATCACTCCATACCAATCGCGGGTATAGTTTGCGTTGTCCCAAACTTCATCCACTCCCAAGCTAGCATTAAACTCGCCAGAGATGTCCAGGTAGTCTGAGCAGGATACGGTGCCGAGTGCAAGAGCGGCAAAGCTAACAGTTGTATATAATAAATTCTTAAGTTTCATATAATATATATCTTTTAATTCTTTTGTTTAGTTAGAATGTTACCTCTGCTCCGAAGTCCAAGTACTTGATATAGGGTATTTGGCTCCTGAGTTCGCATCGCCCAGTTCTGGATCCCAATATTTCACATGGTCCCAAGTCTTCAGGTTGGTTCCCTGCACGTAGAGACGCAAGTTGGTGAGGCGCAATGATTTAAGCTGCTTTCTATTGACTGATAACCGAATTCCACGTTCTTCAAGCGAATGAAACTGGCATCACGATACCACCAAGTGCTCGGCTGCAGATTGTGTGCAAAGGTATTGTTGCGCAAACGCGGATAGAGCACGTTGTCATTGTACGGATCGGATGCTTTCCAACGACTCATAGCTTCCATACGGGCGGATGAGGCATCTTTGCCTGATTGAACGGCATGAAGTTGGATGCTTTGCTCATTAGATTGATGGAAGCGCCTGATACACCTTGGAAGAAGATTCCGGCAAAGAAGCCTTTCCAATCCGCGTTGAACGACAGTCCATATACGCTGCGAGGTGTCTTATCCAAATGTCCATTGTGGTATGTCTTGTCATCGTCATTGATAATACCATCTTTGTTCAAGTCGCAATACTTGATATCACCGGGAGCAACCGCCGCACCGGGGTTGGGACGGTCAGATTTCAGTTGGTAGCTTTCGGCGCCACTTACGGGATCGACGGTAATGTTGAAGTCATCAGGTGTATAAAGACCATCGGCAATATAGAGGAACGGAGTCCATAATGACATTCCCGTAAGGTCTTGGTAGCTATAGACATGTCTGATCTCATCCGTTTCTATAATCTTGTTCTTTGCATACGTGTAATTGGCACGGAAGTTAGATTAAGGTCGCCCACGTGTTGCTTGAAGGTCAAGTTGCCATCTATACCCTTGTTGCTCACCACACCATAATTCTGAATTGGTGTAGATTGCAAACCGCTCATGGACGGGATGGTATTACGGTTTACCAAGATATCTTTACGACGGTTGGAGAAGTAATCCATAGTCAGATCGATTTGTCCGTTCAGCAAGCCGAGATCGAAGCCGAAGTTGCTCTTGTCTTCAATTTCCCAACGCAGGTTGGGGTAGAATGCACGGTTTTCGCTTAAATTACCATACCAGTTCTCGCATTCCCATTTGATCCTCCGAAATGCCCAGATTAAGTCCACCAGCACCATTGTTCATCTCCTCCTGGTAAGGGAAACGGGTTCCACCCAATTGATCGTTACCGGTACGTCCGTAGGAGGCACGTATTTTCAAGGTACTGATAACCTTCTGTATTGGTTCAAAGAACTTCTCGTGGCTCACATACCAGCTCCACCCACAGCGGGGAAAATACCCCAACGGTGTCCTGGAGCAAAATTCTCACTACCTGTCATACCAAAACTTCCTTCAAGGGTGTAGCGGTTGTCAAATGTGTAAGAGCCAGTCCCACAATGCTTTGTTTGCGATAGGGCAATAAATTCAGCCCACTTGCATTCTGATTTTGAGTCTCTTTTTGGTTGTAGAGCAACAAACCGGTAACATCGTGTTTATCGTTGAAGTTGCGTTTGTAGTTGAAAGAGGCTTCGATGTAGATCTTTTGTTACCACCGGAGCTCCGCTTGAAGGATTGCTCAGTGCAGACCCAGCTTCCAGTGCTTTGAAAATCAGATTGCCGTTGGCATCACGGCCAGTAGCTGTGAAAGTTGCTGGTGACATGGTTCGGTTGATGTACTGATTAGAGTTAGCATCGAAACTCACACTGCCTTTTACAGAAAGTCCTTTGGTGATGAAATCCAAATCCTGTTCCAACAAGACCTTGCTTTGAAAGGTTGCGTCCCAACTCTTGCTGTAACCGCTGAAGTACAAGAAATTATAAGGGTCTGACGCAGCCCCGAATTGTCGTAGTTTGGGTGCTGTGAGGCTGAACCGTCTGAATAGATTTGTGGATAAAGGTGGACTGGTTGTAGTGTCATGCCACCAAAATATCGGAAGCTGTCTTACTGGGGCTACCCGGTTTATATATTGACCGGACATATCCACAGACATACGAGTAGTTTTGCTTAACTCGAAATCAATATTGGAGCGTTAAGTTATAACGCTTGAAGCTGATATTGGAGTCATAGTCGGCATTTTTTCTCCTTATATACACCGTCTTGTGTATAATAGCGCCGGATACGAAAAAGCGTACACGATCACCACCTCCCCGAAGTTAATGGTATAACGCTGGCTGCTGGTATGGTCGCGCAACATATTCATCCAGTTGGCATCCGGATAAAGATCAGGATCAGCTCCGGTGCGGTATTTTCCAAGTCAGCATCGCTTACCGGAGCAGTATAGTTGGCACGCGGATTACCATTACTATTCCAATCAGCCTCGTTATACAAGCTAAATAGTCGTAAGAGCTCATCAGGTTGGGCAAACGGAGCGGCGTAGAGTAACCATATTCAGCAGACATGTTAATGACCGTTTTCTGAGATTTACCTCGTTTGGAAGTAATCAATACAACTCCATTGGCACCTTCTGCACCATATACAGCTGTGGCAGCCGCATCTTTCAATATGGAGAAGGTCTCGATTTCATCCACATCAATATCGTTCATCTTACGGGGCACGCCATCTACCAATACCAGAGGGTCTGTGCCACCGGCATAAGAACTGATACTCGGATAAAGAAT
>ENA-OQDF01001229-OQDF01001229.1-human-gut-metagenome-genome-assembly--contig:-NODE-1229-length-10420-cov-3.303313_pt1 | contig 10420 bp, 14 predicted proteins | sample MGYA00242769_ERZ504597 | MGnify/ENA primary metagenome ERZ504597 (study PRJEB26092, sample SAMD00036305) | human gut metagenome | host: Homo sapiens | study: EMG produced TPA metagenomics assembly of...
CAAGCTGACGCTTGGCTTTATCGAGGGCAAGCTTTCTGAGTTCCGCATCCGCGCACCCAAGTTCCGCGAGGTCAAGGGCGGCAGCATGTCAACCTCGGCGGCATCTCGCTCGACTTCTTCTCGATGACGCACTCCATCCCCGGCGCTCTGGGCGTGTTCATCCGCACCAATCAGGCACCGTTATGCACACCGGCGACTTTAAGCTCGACCAGACGCCCATCGATGGCGTTACGCCCGACTATGCCGCTATCAGCCGCTTTGCCAAGCAGGGCATCGACCTGCTGCTTTCCGACTCCACCAATGCCACGGTTCCCGGCTTTACCAAGTCCGAGGCCGAGGTTGGTCCCAACCTGTTGCACGCCATCAAGAACGCCCCGGGTCGCGTGTTCGTCGCGTCGTTCTCGAGCCACATCCATCGTCTGCAGCAGATCTGCGATGCCGCCCGCAAGTGCGGCCGTAAGGTCGTTGTGACCGGTCGCTCCATGCTCACGAACACCCGCGTGGCGCGTGAGCTGGGCTACCTCAACATCGATGACGCCGATATCATCGATGCCTTCGATATCGATAACCTGCCCGACGATAAGATTGTCGTCATGTGCACCGGTTCGCAGGGCGAGCCGCTGTCGGCCCTGTCCCGCATGGCCAATGGCGAGCACAAGACGCTCTCCATCCACGAGGGCGATACCGTTATCCTTTCGGCAACTCCTGTTCCTGGCAACGAGAAGGCCGTCCAGCAGGTCGTCAACAGCCTGGCCAAGCTCGGCTGCGACGTGTGGGATAAGAACCGCGCTCTCGTCCACGTCTCGGGTCACGGTAGCCAGGAGGAGCTCAAGCTCCTGATGGCCATGGCCAAGCCCACGTACTTTATGCCGGTTCACGGTGAGGCCGTGCATCTGCGCGCCCATGCGCAGCTGGCCCGCAAGATGGGCATCAAGGACGATCATATCTTTATCCTCGATAACGGCGACACGCTCGAGATGCGCGGTGGTATCGTCAAGCGCGGTACGCCCGTCGAGTCCGGTGTCGTTTACGTCGACGGCCTGCGTATCGGCGATACCGACCCCATCGTCCTGCGCGATCGCCAGAAGCTCGCCAACGACGGTATGGTCACGGCCGTTGCCATCGTCTCCCTCAAACACAAGAAGATCGAGGCCATCGAGTTCTCGGGCCGCGGCGTCTCGTTTGCCATCGACGACCAGTTCTCCGAGGATGCCTCCGCGTCCATTATGAAGACGATCGAGAAGGGTAAGTTTAGCTTTACCAGCAGCGGTTCCGATGCCATTCGCAAGGCCGTGCGCGATTCGCTCTCTAACTTTATCTGGAGCCGTACGCGCACCCGTCCGATGATCATCCCGGTCGTCATGGAGGTTTAGTTTGGCGCGCGGATCTGCACAAAACGCCAAAGGCAATAAGGCCAATAACCAACCGGCATCTGCTAAGGGTGCCGGTTCCCATCTGCGTGCCAATAAGGGCCACGAGTCCGAGTTTGATGAGTTTGAGCCCCTGGTCGAGCCTTCGGCCAATCGCGATATCGCCGGTGTGGTCATCGCCGTTTTGGCGATCGCGTCCTTCATTGCCGTGATCTCTCCGGCAACAGCGCCCGTGACGGCTGCGGTTGCCGGTTTCTACCACCTGGGCTTTGGTCTGGGCGCCTACGTGCTGCCGATCGTCATCTTGCTGTTTGCCGCCACGCTCTTTTTGGGTGAGGACTCGCCGCTCAACGTGCGCTCTGTTGCGGGCGGCGCCTTGGTCTTTATCGCCGTCGTCTCCATTCTTTCGCTGATGGTGCCGGGCACGAGCGATTCGTGCGACCTTATGTTTACGCCGCAGAACCTTTCCGTGTCGGGCGGCTACATTGGCGCCTTTATCGCAAGTGCCTTGCAAAACGCCTTGGGTAAACCTATCGCCATGGTTGTCTTGCTGGGGCTTGTCGTCGTTGGTTTGGTCATTATCGGCTTTTCGGTGGGTGGCGTTTTGCGCTCCGCACGCGATCGCGCTGCCGATTTTGCCGAGCGTCGACGTGCCGATGTCAATGCGAGCCCGTGGGGCGATGAAGAGGCCCTGTCTGTTCCCGGCGTCGCTCGTCCGCACCTGAGCATTTTGCGCCAGAAGGGGACTGACGCCGCGGTGACCACGGTCATGGGTGGCGATGTCGACCCGGTTTTGGATGACGACGAGGACGATGACCCGTTTGTCGACGTATCCGAGTCGGTTGAAGCCGAGCGGGCCAAGACCACGCTGCTGCCGCGCCGTCATGCCAAGAAGGGCAAGACGGTTCCCAAGCTCAATACGAGTGAGCCCGACCCGTCTTGGTCCGATAGCGAGATTGAGCTCACCGAGGGCGATGACGAGGACGACGAGGCTCCGATTGAGACCGCAAAGACAACTTTGCTGCCGCGTCGCCATGCAAAGCGCGGCCAGGTCACCGGACAGCTTTCGATGGAGGACGATCCGGACAAGGTTGACGAGTCCGAGCCGCCGTTTGCGTGAACCCTGTTTCGGCCGCACCTCAGATTCCCGACTTCTTAAAGCATCCCAAGGTTGCCGATGCGCCTGCCACGAGTGCTGTCGAATCGGCTGCGGCTCGTGATGGGGGAGCGGACGGCGGCGCCGCAGATAACGAGGGCGAAGAAGAGGACGGCCTCAAGCTTCCGCCGCTCGAAATCCTACATGCCAACCCGCAGTCGGCTTCTGCCGCGTCTTCGGATAAGGAGCTGGAGCAGACCGCTGAGTCACTGCAATCCACCTTGCTTGAGTTTGGCCGCAGTGCCCGCGTGGTCGGCTGGATCGCCGGCCCCACGGTGACGACCTTTAAGCTGCAACCTGGCGAGGGCGAGCGCGTGAGCAAGATTTCGAGCTCGAGGACGATATTGCGCTTTCGCTCGCCGCCCAGTCGGTTCGTATCTTTGCCCCGATCCCCGGCACCTCTCTCGTTGGTATCGAGATTCCCAACCGCAAGCGCCAGAACGTCAATCTGGGCGACGTGCTGCCCTATGTGAAGGGCGGTCCGCTCGAGCTCGCCATCGGCCGCGACGCCGAGGGCACGCCGGTTGTCGCCGACCTCGCAAGATGCCTCACCTGTTGATTGCCGGTACGACCGGTTCTGGTAAGTCGGTGATGATCAACTCCATCATCACGACCTTGCTCATGCGCGCCCTTCCCGAGGACGTTCGCCTGATCATGGTCGACCCCAAGCGCGTCGAGCTTGCGGGCTATAACGGTCTGCCGCATCTCTATGTGCCCGTGGTGACCGAGCCCAAGCAGGCCGCGAGCGCTCTGCAATGGGCTGTGTCCGAGATGGAGCGTCGCCTGAAGGTCTTCGAGCGTCTCAACGTGCGTAAGATCTCGACCTACAACGAAAAGCAGGCTGCTGGCGAGTTTGAGCATTACGACAATCCGCCGCAAAAGATGCCCTACCTTGTCATTATCATTGACGAGCTCTCTGACCTGATGATGGTCGCCGGTAAGGATGTCGAGGCCTCGATCGTGCGTATTGCACAGCTGGGCCGTGCCGCCGGTATTCACCTTATCGTTGCCACGCAGCGCCCCAGCTCCAACGTGGTGACGGGCCTCATTAAGGCCAACATCACCAACCGTATCGCCTTTAACGTCGCCACGGGCATCGACTCGCGCGTCATCATCGACCAGATGGGCGCCGAGAAGCTCACCGGTTTGGGCGACATGTTGTTCTCCAAGGTCGACTGGGGCAAGCCCCGCCGTATCCAGGCTGCTTTGTCTCGGATGATGAGATCAACGAGATTGTCGAGTTCGTCAAGTCGCAGAGTGAGCCCGACTACCACGAGGAGATTCTGTCCGCCGTGGCGCCCGCTTCCATGTCCATGGCTGGTGGCGGCGGCATTGTCCGCACCGGAGTAGCCGAGCCGCAAGACGATGATCCGCTCATTTGGGAAGCCGCCCATATTGTGGTGGAATCGCAGCTTGGCTCCACATCTGGCCTGCAACGTCGTCTGAAGGTTGGCTATGCGCGTGCCGGGCGTATTATGGACATGCTGGAAGAAAAGGGTGTCGTCGGCCCGCCCGACGGTTCCAAGCCGCGCGAGGTCCTGTTGGACGAGGAGGGGCTTGCCGCGCTGGAATCTGTCGACGCCGAGATGGCACGTGAAGATCGTGAGTTTGGAGGATTCTGATGGCTGCACGCTTTGGTGACATGCTGCTCGAGCAGCGTCGCCGAATGGGCCTTTCCATTCAGCAGGTCGCCAACACCATCAAAATCAGGCCGCAGATCATCGAGTTTTTCGAGACCGGTAACTTTGCTTCGATGCCGCCGCGCGGCTATGCGCAGGGCATGATTTCGAGCTATGCTCGCTTTTTGGGCCTCAATCCGCGCGAGGTCGTCAATGCCTACTTTGACGAGCTGATGGCATACGAGCGCGAGACGTCGCAGCAGGGCGGTCGTTTTCAGGACGCCGCCGGCTATGTCAATTCACGTTCCTCGGTGGATAATGGGCGCTTCTTGATGGTTCAGGGTGGTCGCTCAACGCGTTATGGTCAGCGTCCGCAGCAGGCTGGCTATATTACCGAGACGGGTTCGGGCGAGGAGATTCGCTCACAGCGTGACCGGTTCCGCAGTACGCCGATGCCCGAGGACCGTGCACTTCCCGCTGCCCGCGGCGTGGCGCGTGACCCTCGTGCCGGCTACGGCGACGGCGGCTATTCCGATCGCGGTCACCGTGGTATCTCCACCGGACGTTCTCGCAGTGGCTATGCGGACGCCGATGCCACGCAGGTGACGCCGCGTCTTCGCTCTCAATCACAGCCGTATGGCCAGCGCTCTTCGGCTCCACGTGCGTGCCAGCGTGGCTATCAAGGCCGCGGTGAACTTGCGCCCCGCTCGGGTCAGCGCAGCCTTCAGGGCCAGGGTGGCTATCGCGGCCGTTCCGACAGCAATCGTGGTCGTATGCCTCAGGGAGGCGGCCGCAGCAGTTCCAGTCGTGGACGCGGCGGTTCCCGTACTCCTCAAAACAACGGTCTCGATCCGCGTATCGTCTACGCCGCATCGGTGCCGTGGCGTTGCTGCTGATCGTGCTCATCGTGGTACTTCTGCGCGGCTGCGCATCTTCGACGCCCGAGACCACGCCCGAGACGCCCACTGCTACCAAGACGACGCCCAAGAAGTCCTCTAAGAAGACCGAAACGGTCGACGAGGATGAGGACACCGATGAGGCGACGGATGAGTCGACCGATTCGGACGCCACCAAGACGACGGCTAAAAAGGAAGAAAACGAGGTAACGAAGGTCAAGGTCTCCGTTGCCAAGGGAAAGACCGCCTGGATTGAGGTCAAGGTCGATGGCAAGTCGGTCTATGGCGCCCAGGCGACTGGCCCCTTTGAGCAGGAGTACACGCCTGAGTCCTCGATCGAGATCACCACGTCCAAGCCTTCCGATGTCACCGTTACCAAGAACGGCGAAAAGGTCCGTTACGATACCAAGACCTCGGGCGTGGCGCGTGTGACGATCACCGTTCCCAAGAAGGAGACGACTGGTTCCGAGAATGGTGAAAGTTCTGATGGTACCGACACCACCGATGGTGCCGACACCACCGACGGCACCGATGCCCAATCCACGGATGGCGCCGATACCGCAACTGACGGCCAGACGCCCACCGATTCTACCGACTATTCGTACGATAGCTACTAAGCCGCTCGTACGCGAAAGGAAACATCATGGCTAAAGATTCCAGCTTCGACGTCGTGTCCGAGGTCAACATGCAAGAGGTCGACAACGCCTTCCAGCAAACCACGCGTGAGATTTCCCAGCGCTATGACCTGAAGGATTCCGGCGCCAACGATCGAGCTTTCGAAGGGCGACAAGCTCTTTACGATCAACGCCCCGGCCGACTTTGTCTCCAAGCAGATTATCGACGTGCTGAGCTCCAAGCTCATCAAGCGCGGCATCGACCTCAAGGCTGTCTCGTGGGATGCTCCGCAGGCGGCATCGGGCGGCACCGTGCGCGTGCTCGGCCATATCGTCGAGGGTATCGACCAGACGACCGCCAAGAAGATCAACAAGGACATCAAGGACCAAAAGCTCAAGGTCAAGGTGACTATCGAGGCCGACAAGCTGCGTGTTTCCTCTGCTTCGAAGGACGCGTTGCAGACCGTGATCCAGTTCCTGCGCGACCAGGACTACGGCCAGCCGCTGCAGTTCACCAACTACCGCTAATATCATTCGAAAGGACTGCTCTCCAACATGGATACACCGTTGGGCTCCGTGCTCTACATCACCCTCGGGTGCGCTAAGAACGAGGTTGACACCGACCGCATGCGTTCTCTTTTGACCGCCGCGGGCTACGAGGAGGCATTCGACCCACAGGATGCCGATATCGCCATCGTCAATACATGCTCGTTCCTCGCCTCCGCAACGTCCGAGAGCATCGAGACCACGCTCGAGCTCGCCAACGAGGTTCAGGACGGCGTTCGTTCTTGTCCCATCGTCATGTGCGGCTGTGTGCCGTCGCGCTATGGCGACGACCTGCCTGACGAGCTGCCCGAGGTCGCTGCCTTTGTGAAGGCCGACGAGGAGGATGGCATTGTGACGGTCATCGATGGCGTGCTGGGTGTCGAGCGTGAGATTGCCGCCTATATTCCGCAGGTCAAGCGCACCGTCGAGGGCGCTGTCGCCTACGTCAAGATCTCCGATGGCTGCAACCGCTTCTGTAGCTTCTGCATGATCCCGTATATCCGCGGTCGTTATCACTCGCGCAATGCCGAGAGCATTATTTCCGAGGTGCGCGACTTGGTTGCCGGTGGCGTGCGAGAGATCGTGCTGATCGGCCAGGACACGGGTATTTGGGGCACCGACTTTGCCGACGAAGACGTCACCGATGGCTCGCCGCGCAATCTGGCGCAGCTGCTGCATGCCGTCGCCGAGGCCGTGCGCCCGCACAACGTCTGGGTCCGCGTGCTCTACCTGCAGCCCGAGGCATGACCGACGAGCTTATCGATACGATTCGCGATACGCCCGAGGTACTGCCTTATATCGATATCCCCGTGCAGCACTGCGACGCGCGCATCCTCAAGGCTATGCGCCGTTCTGGTTCGCGCCAGGAGCTCGAGGACCTGTTCCGTGATCTGCGTGAGCGTATCCCCGGCATTGTGATCCGTTCCACGGCCATGGTCGGCTTCCCGACCGAGACCGACGATGAGTTCCGCGACCTTATCGACTTTATGGACACCGTCGGCTTTGACTACACGAGCGTCTTTGCCTACTCGCAGGAGGAGGGCAGCCTGGCCGCTAAGATGGAGGGTCAGGTCGATGAGGAGGTCAAGCTCGAGCGCGCCCAGGAGGCCATGGACCTGGCCGAGTCGCTCGGTTTTGCCGCCACCGCCGCACATGTGGGCGAGCGCGCCCAGGTGATTGTCGACGGCATCGAGGAGACCGAGGACGGCGCCGAGCTGATCGGCCACGCTTGGTTCCAGGCGCCCGATTCCGATGGCGCGGTGCACTTGGACGCCAGCGAGGCGTCCGTGGGCGATATTCTGACGGTCGAGTTTACCGATAGCTTCTGCTATGAGCTTATCGGCCATGTTGTGGAGTAGGAGAGCATCGTGGCAAACGAGAGCAATAAGGAACTGACGAGTGTTTGGACGCCCGCCAACATCGTGACGTGCGTTCGCATCGTCTTTATCCCGGTGTTCATGATCGTGTCGGCGCTTTCTCACACGAGTGTTGCCGGTACAGATTGGAGCACCTTCGACGGCCCGCTCGCCGCCGCTGCCTTCATTCTGTATGTGATCCTGTCGTGCACCGATAAGGTCGACGGTTATCTGGCGCGCTCGCGCAACGAGATTACCGATTTCGGTAAGTTCTTGGACCCCATCGCCGATAAGCTGCTGGTGTTCTCGGCCCTGCTGCTGTTCTTGGATTTTGGCGCTGTGACCGTGTGGTCCGTGTTCATTATCCTGTTCCGTGAGCTTCTGGTGAGCGCCTTCGCATGGTCGCGAGTGCCGCCGGCGTGGTCGTTGCCGCCGATAAGCTTGGCAAGTACAAGACGGCGACCACGATGGTCTCCATCTGCGGTTACCTGTGCGTCTTTGCGATGGCCGGCTTGCACCTTGGCCCGCTGGCGCTGACGCTCGGCATCTACTCGGTGTCGCGCTTCCTGTACGCCGTTGCCGTTGTCCTGACCGTTATCTCGGGCGCCCAGTACTTCTGGAACTGCCGCAAGATCGTCTTTTCGGTCTAGGTCCTGGTGGGTATGACGGACTCTTTTGAGCAGATTTCCGCACATAACGAGGAACTGGCGCGTCATATTGTCGAGCGCGCGAGCGCTCGGGGCGTGACGGTTTCGACGGCTGAGTCGCTGACAGCAGGTATGATTGCCTCGACGATTGCCGATATCCCGGGCGCCTCGGCGGTGCTGCGTGGCGGTGCGGTGACCTACTGCGATGAGATCAAGCATCGCGTTTTGGGCGTTGATCAGGAGACGCTCGACCGCTATACCGCGGTGTCGCATCAGACCGCGCGCGAGATGGCGGCGGGTTCGCTGGAGCTGTACCAGAGCGATATTGCAGTGAGCGCAACGGGTTATGCCGGCCCCGGCGGCGGCACTGAGGACGATCCGGCTGGCACTTTCTATATTGGCTGGGCGTATCGCGCGGCTGATGGGGAAGTGCCGGTCGTGGACTCTGTGCGCTGCCACTATGAGGGCGACCGTTCGTGTGTTCGTGCCCATGCGGTCGCGGAGGCATTGGGACGCATTGCCCTTTTGCTCAACTCTATGGAATAGACGTGTTTTAAGGGGCCTTAGGGCCCCTTAATTGTGGAGATAGGGACCTCTGACAAATTCAGCGTTTTTGCTGGTCATAGGTTTATTTTCGCCTTCCTTGCTTATATTTGGCCCTATGTGGTCAAGCATTTGGTCAGTATTTGGTCGGCGTTTGGTTGGGTTTTGGAAAGACTGCCTGCATATGATTTATCTGAACGGTTGACCACGAACAGCCGTTCGTTTATTATCGATGCAGGTTGTTAAGAGGAGGGCTTTTCATGGCCAAGAATTCAGGTCCCGTACGTACGTTCATGCTCGCACGACGGGTAAAGAGCGCGATGAGATGATCGCCACCACCAAGCCGAGATCGAGAAGAAATTCGGCCAGGGTTCCATCATGAGGTATGGTGACGGCGGTCCCGAGCTTGAGGTTGAGGCCATCCCCACGGGCGCTCTGGCACTCGATGCCGCTCTGGGTATCGGCGGTGTGCCGCGCGGCCGTATCGTCGAGATTTACGGTCCTGAGTCCTCCGGTAAGACGACGCTTTCGCTCGAGATCCTGGCCGAGGCCCAGGCAATGGGTGGCGTGGTGGCATTTATCGATGCCGAGCACGCGCTCGATCCCACGTATGCCGCGCGCATTGGCGTGGATATCGACGAGGTACTGATTTCCCAGCGATACGGGTGAGCAGGCGCTCGAGATTGTTGACATGCTCGTGCGTTCCGGCGCCATCGATGCCATCGTCTCGACTCCGTCGCCGCGCTGACCCCGCGTGCCGAGATCGAGGGAGAGATCGGCGATACCACGGTCGGCTTGCAAGCTCGCCTGATGAGCCAGGCGCTCCGCAAGCTTGCCGGCTCGCTGTCCAAGTCCAACACGACGTGCATCTTCATTAACCAACTGCGTGAGAAGATCGGCGTCATGTTCGGCAACCCCGAGACCACGACGCGGCCGCGCCCTTAAGTTTTTCTCTTCGGTGCGTATCGACATTCGCCGCATCGACAGCATTAAGCTTAAGGATGAGGTTATCGGTAACCGCGTGCGCGCCAAGGTCGTTAAGAACAAGGTGGCAGCTCCGTTCCGTTCTGCTGAGTTTGACATCATGTACGGTACGGGCATCTCTAAGGAGGGCTCGATTCTGGACATGGCTGTCGAGTGCGGCATCTGCAAGAAGATGGGCTCCTGGTTTGCCTATGGCGAGGACAAGCTCGGCAACGGTCGCGAGGCCGCCAAGGCGTTCCTGCGCGAACACCCCGATTGCGCCGACGAGATTGAGCATAAGGTCCGCCTTGCCTGCGGGCTTGAGTTTGACGACGATGCTCCATCCGAGGTCGAGCTGACCGATCAGCCTGCGCCTGAGGAGTTTGACGAGCTTTACGCCATCGATGGTTCCGCCATGCTCGATGATGACGACGAGTAGCGGTTACGCTCATGTCGTATACGGTGACCGAGGCCACGGTCGTCTTTCCCGATAAGAAGGCGGCCTCCTCGTTCTCGAGCGGGTATGCGTCCAAAAAGCCTTGCGCACATATCGATTGTGAGCTTGAGGGCGGTTTTGAGCGGTCCATTTGGATTCCCGCGCGGGTCGCGCGCCTGTATGTCAAAAACCGCCCCGATCTTCCTGTGATTGGGACAACTTCGTGAGGCGGTGCAGCTCGTCGAGCGTAAATGTGCACTTACCATGTGACCGAG
>ENA-OQDF01001230-OQDF01001230.1-human-gut-metagenome-genome-assembly--contig:-NODE-1230-length-10414-cov-3.823564_pt1 | contig 10414 bp, 17 predicted proteins | sample MGYA00242769_ERZ504597 | MGnify/ENA primary metagenome ERZ504597 (study PRJEB26092, sample SAMD00036305) | human gut metagenome | host: Homo sapiens | study: EMG produced TPA metagenomics assembly of...
CGCTAGGTACAGCAGCGCGCGCCCGAGGTGGTATGGCGCAGTACGTAAGCGTCCGAGTCGAGCTCGGGCACGGGTCTCACAGCGCTCGACGGCAAGCGTGGCAGGTGGTTCCGGGCACCAGCAGCGCGGCGGCAGCGGCACGCGGGTCAGTTGAGGTGGTGGGCATATGCAGCCTCCTTTGACGCCCCAGCGGGGGCGAATCGAGTCGAATCCTCGAGAGTATACCCATATGGGGCCCTCGACCAATCTGCCGGATGAGCGTGGATTTTCGGACGAAATCGGCCGCCAAAAGCTCAAAAACCGTCCAAATATCCACGCTCGCGCGTCAAGTACGTATCTCTCACCTCACATTCATCTCTACGACGAGGGATGAATGTGAGACAGGTAGAAGATAAAAATCAATCGGCTTATCGGATGCATATACCGCCATCAGATTGAAGCTGTATGCGGAAATGGATGGACTCTACACCGCTTACGCAAAATAACCCCTCGTTTGCTAAAACATTATAGGAAATGGCGTGGAGTGCTAAAAAGTTCTAATACAATATAAGTCATTTATCTATAGGCTGCTGATTCCTTGTAAAGGTATGGTTGATATGGTTGAGGCAAATAGCGTTATCCCCCTGTACAAACAGATTGTTCGTGCGCTTTCTGATTCAATCGCCAACGGCACGTACCGCCCGGGAGATAAGCTTCCGACCGAGGCGGAGCTTATCGAGCAATTTGGTGTGAGCCGAATAACGGTTCGCTCCGCAATTAAAGAAATGGAAGATGCTGGGCTTGTTGAGAGGGCTCGCGGCAAGGGCACGTTCGTTTCGTCGGACACGCAGATGTATGCCGCGGACGACCGTGAGAGCTTTACCCATTCGTGCCAGCTTGCGGGCAAACAGGCGTCTACCAGGGTTCTCGAAATGGGCTGGGACTTCCCAAGTCTGCGAGACGCGAAGTTCCTGGGCGTAGACGATACCCAAAAGGTATTGCGTAGCCGTCGTTTGCGCCTTGTGGATGGCAAGCCCACGATGCTGGAAACCAATAGCTATTCCGCTGCGCTTTCTTTTTTGGAGCATGAGTCCCTCGATGATTCACTGATGGCGGTACTCGATCGCCAGGGGATCAAGATGGGTCCCAACACGCGTACGCTCGAGGTCTGCTATGCGAGCGAGCTCGAGGCGGCATACCTTAACGTGGAGCTGGACTCTTCGCTGCTTCTGTTTGTCGATAGACGTTATGCCCCAAGTGGTGAGCCGCTTTTCATCTCCCGTCAGGTGTACTGCACCGAGCGACTGAAGTTCTATTTGTAAATTAGAGATAGATTGGTCGATTTACCGACCAATTGTTACCGTTCGCGGATTTGGAAAATAGACACACCACGTAGGGTAGATTGCTAATATACTTTGTTATGACAATATAGTACGTCCTATTGGTATTGGAGAACTATGAATAAGATATTGCTAGCGAGTCATGGTTATCTCGCCCAAGGCATGAAAAGCTCTCTGGAGATTCTGATGGGCACCAACGACCGAATCGAGTACCTGTGCGCCTATGTCGATGACGATTCAAGGGACGTCGCGGCGTTGATTGATGCATGGATGGAGACGAGGGACCCTGCCGACTCTTGGTTTGTCGTGACTGACATCTTTGGCGGCTCTGTAAACAACGAATTCATTCAGAGGCAGACTGCCGGATCGTTTACGTTGATCGCCGGAATGAACTTGCCGCTGCTGGTGGAAATGGTTACACAGCTGGACTCTCTGGATGCGGACAAGGCCAAAGCCGCGGTCGAGGGATCGCGTTCGTTTATTCAGCTTTGCGAGGCGACGGACATGCTTGCCGGCGCGAGGAAGAAGATTTCTAGTTAGTTCTGGTTCGAGCCCTAGCTAGGGGTCGCACCTGTCATTCCCTTTATCACGTGCGGAGATGATAACGATGATTAAGCTTACGAGAGTTGATTACCGACTGATTCACGGCCAAGTTGCCATGTCCTGGACTCACGCTTTGGATGTAGATTGCATTCTGCTCGCCAGCGATGCTGTGGCAAAAGACGACATGAGGAAGGCGCCTTGAGGCTCGCCCGCCCCAGCGGCGTTAAACTCGTCATCAAGGATGTTGACGCTGCTATCGAGGCGCTCAACAGCGGCGTTACCGACAAGTATTCGCTGTTTATCATCGCTGAGACGATTGAAGATGTCTATCGTCTCGCTAAGGGTTGCAAAGACATCAAAGAGATCAATCTGGGTGGAACCCGAAAGACCCCCGAGACCACGCTTCATCCGACCCCTGCAATCTTCGCGACCGAGAAAGATGCCGAGCATATCCAAGAACTCCTGGGCGATGGCGTGGCCATCGAAATCCGTCAGGTTCCCAATGACGCTAAGGTGTTTGCCAAGGACGTTTTTAGCCGAAAACATGCTGGTGCTCGGTATTTATTGAACCGATACTCTATGTCTAAGCCCGTCGATCATTTGATCGACGGGCTTTTTATTGAAGAAAAATCAAAAAAATTTGAAATAGTTCTTGCATAGTTAGTTATATAAAGTATTATAACGTCATGGGATGAATGAAGGGTTCATCCAAGTGAGTTAGGAGTAAGGGATGTTCAATTTCGATGAGCCTCGTTACGAGAAGGTTGTGAGCGATGCCCTCGCTCTCCGTCCTCAGATTGAGGCTGCCGTGGACAAGGTCTGCGAGCAGGGCTATTCCAACATCTTCTTCATCGGCTGCGGCGGCACCTGGGCCCACACGCTCCCGATGAAGTATTGGGTCGAGACCACCACGGCCGACGTCGACGTCCACTGCGAGATTGCCGCTGAGTTCCTCGCATGCCCGCCCAAGGCCTTCAACAAGGACTCGGTCTGCGTCTTCTCCACCCGTACCGGCACCACCCCCGAGATCATCGAGCCGCCAAGTTCTGCCAGGAGCAGGGTGCCCGCACGCTGATGTACGTCTCCAACGACAACACCCCGGCCACCGAGTACGCCGATTACAAGTTCTTCAGCTTCGCCGAGGACGACGTCCTGTGCGAGGCCATCTACACCTACCAGATCACGCTGGTCGCCCGCTTCCTCAAGACGCCGGCGCCTTCCCCAAGTACGACACCTTCATGGAGGAGTTCGGCAACATCGCTCCGTTCCTCATCAAGGCCAAGGACGCCCAGGACGAGCGCTGCGCCGCCATGGCCGAGGACTTCAAGGACACCGACTACCACATGGTGATCGGCTCCGGCATGCTCTGGGGCGAGGCCTACGACTACGCCATGTGCATCCTCGAGGAGATGCAGTGGATCAAGACCAAGTCCATCCACGCCGCCGAGTTCTTCCACGGCACCATCGAGCTGTGCGAGGAGGCACGAGCCTCATCATGCTCTACGGCGAGGACGACACCCGCAAGCTCATGGACCGCGTGGACAACTTCACCCACATGCTCGCCGACGAGAAGGGCGTCCATGTCCGCGTGAACAAGTTCGACACCGCCGAGGTCGAGCTGCCGTTCAGCGACCCCGAGTTCCGCAAGATCGTCTCCCCGATGGTCACCTACACCATCACCGAGCGCCTGAGCTGCCATCTCGAGCACGTCCGCAACCACCCGCTCACCACGCGTCGCTACTACCACCAGATGAACTACTAAAGCAGCTTTCAGCGGCCGTTACTATGCTCGGAAATAATTCGTTATGTTGCGTTCGTAAAACAATGCAAACAAATGTCGCAGTCTCGTTCTAGAGGGCCATGCCGTAGCTGGCCGCTAGAGGTCGTATTTGCTTGGACTCGACATGTGGCTCGTTGGCATTTCACGGTAGCGACTTCAAGGCGAAATGGGGCATTTTTGCCAAATGCCCCTCTTGTTTGCGCCACAAGTGGCATTCGACACCTTCATATGGAGTGTTTGATATTGTAGACGGTTCAAAAATAAGATTGAACCGTCTATTTCTTTCAAAATAATACGTAATAGGTTATCTTATAACGTATAGAAGTTTCATAGAATGTTGTACGGAGAACGTTATGATTAACCCGACTAGTGCTGTGCCGCTATATGTACAAGTAGCTGATGATTTGCGCCGCCGTATTGAGATGGGCGAGTTTTCCGAAAGTGGCGTGTTGCCTAGCGAAAATGGTTTTTGCGAAGAATACGAGGTTAGCCGCGCGACGATACGGAAGGCAATTCAAGCTCTTGTGGATGACGACGTGCTTGATACGCGTCATGGCAAAGGCACATTTATCCGGCAGCCTAAAATCGTCTCGAGCTTGAGCACGTTTAAGGGTTTCACTTATTTTTGCCATGAAAATAATATCGAAACCTCGTCTCGTGTTCTCGCTCTTCAGGAGGTCGAGCCGTCCGTTGCCGTCCGTCGTCATTTGCGAATGGAAGAGAACGAATCTGCGGTTTACCTCAAACGCGTGAGGTCAATTAACCACATCAATGCAATGATTGAACATATTTATCTTCCAGTTAAGAACTTCGGGTTTTTACTGGGTGTCGATATGGAGAACGCATCACTTTATGAAACGATTGAGAGAGAGACGGGACTGCGACTAGAGGATAATTGTTTCCCGTCTATTGTGCTTGAAGCAGGGCTTGCTACGGATGAGGAGAAGCGCATCCTTAATATCGCAGGAGAAGCTGCGATGTTTATATTGAGTGAGACCGTTTATATGAGCACTGGTAAGCCAGTGCACTTTACTAAGCAAGTGATGTTGGGTGATTATTTCAAATACTTCTTTTCGATTAAGGCTAATCAACTCGGCATCAATTGGCAGGGACTTGAAGCCGTTGAGTGTAGAAAGCAATAGGTTGAATAATGGTTAAAGTGGAGAGCGCTGTTCCATTGTATAAGCAGATCGTTCACGATCTTGTGAGTCGAATAGAAAGTGGCGTATATAGCGAAGGGGATAAGCTTCCTACTGAGACGGAGCTTATGGAGGAATATGGCGTTAGTCGTATTACTGTTCGATCGGCAATCAAGGAACTAGAGGATGCCGATATCGTTGAGCGCACGCGAGGGAAAGGGACTTTTGTTACCACGACACGCAATGCCTATGCAGCCGATGACCAGGAAAGCTTCACCCATTCCTGCATTCAAGAAAATAAAAAGCCTTCTACCGTAGTGCTCGAAGTAGCTTGGATTTATCCTACGCTGCGCGACGTGCGTTTTCTTCAGGTCCAGGAGGACGAGAATATTCTTCAGACTAGACGTTTGCGCTTAGTCGATGGCGTGCCAACGATGTTGGAAACCAATAGCTACACTCCTTCTCTTGCCTTTTTGGAACATGAAGATTTATCGGGTTCTCTACTTGAGGTGCTGGGAAGACGCCATATCGAACTTGGCAATAACGAGCGAACGTTGCAGGTGTGCTTTGCAAGTGCTTACGAGGCAGAACATTTGAATGTAAAGCCGGGATCTGCCCTTTTATTATTTGTAGATAAGCGTTGCAGCGCGCAGGGAGTGCCATTGTTTATTTCGCGGCAGGTGTACTGCACTGAGCGCTTAAAGTTTTATCTCTAGCGAAAGCCAAACCCCGGATCTTTCTTAACCGAATAACAAGAGATTGAAAACGCCCCGACAAAGGGGCGTTTTTTTTTTTGCCGTTTACGGGCGAATTATTACCGCTTAGGAAGCTTGATTGATCTGTCTTGACAAAGCGAAAGCTTCGAGGATACTGTAGATAACAATACAAAATATAACGTTCTATTAACAGATGATTGACTGAGATTGGGAGATAAATGAGGAAGTTGCTCTTGGCCAGCCATGGGCCACTTGCTAGAGCGATGCGTGAAACGCTCCAGCTATTTTGCGGTGAAGATCCTCGCGTTAAGGTGCTATGCGCATATGTCGATGAGGACACGATGGATGTAAACGAGTTGATAGATTTTTGGGACCGTTCTCGCGACCCAGCAGACCAGTGGATTGTCATCACTGATGTCTATGGTGGGTCAGTGAATAACGCTTTTATGGAAAGGTTGGGTGACGATTCTCTAAGGCTCATTGCCGGCATGTCGCTACCACTAGTGCTCGAAGTGTTTTCGAAATTGAGCACACTTGATGACGCCGAGCTCGCTGCATTGGTTTCAAGTGTCCGCCAAAAGGGCACATGCCTATGTTCGCTGCCAAATTCGGTAGAAGAAGACGAGGATTTTTGAGAAAGGAACAAAGATGATTAAGCTGCTGAGAGTTGACCATCGCTTGCTTCATGGTCAGGTTGCCATGACTTGGACGCAAGAGCTTGACACCAATTGCATTTTGATTGCCTGCGATGCGGTTGTGAAAGATGACGTGCGCAAGACGACGCTTAAGCTGGCACGTCCGGCAGGCGTCAATTGGTTATCAAATCGGTCGATGATTCTATCGAGGCTCTTAGGAGCGGTGTGACCGATAAGTACCGTTTGTTCATTGTCGTTGAAAGCATCGAAGATGCTTACCGCTTGGCGAAGGGCTACAGCGAAATCAAGCATATCAACATTGGAGGAACGAAGCCGCGTGAGGGTGCAGATGTACGCCTATCTTCAACGGTTTTCGCTACCGATCGCGACGTGGAGCTTCTACATGAGCTCAGTGATGCCGGAATCGAGGTGGAGATCAGGCAGGTACCTAGAGACGAGAAGATTTTGATTTAAGCACATACAATAGAAAGGGGATCTCTCATGTTGACTCAAGCGATCCTTATCGGCCTCGTTGCAATGTGCGTGACATTTGAGTGGGCACTTGGCACTTGCCTTGCTTCTCGCCCGATTGTCACGGGCGTCCTCATCGGTCTTGTGATGGGTGATTTGCAGACGGGCATTATTGTCGGCGCCACGCTTGAAATGGTGTTCATTGGATCGGTTACCATCGGGGCGGCCGTTCCGCCTGACGTTATCACCGGTGGTATTTTGGGCACTGCCTTTGCAATTTCGACGGGTCAAGGCGCTGAAGTTGCGCTGACGCTCGCTTTTCCGATTGCGTCGCTTTATCTCATCATCGATAACGCGCTTACGCTGATCGTGATGCCGTTTTTCGTCCATAAAGCGGACGACTGTGTGGCAAAGGGCGACCTCAAAGGTATGGAGCGGATGCATCTGCTTGGTGGATTCATCGTCAAATCGCTTCCTCGCTTTTTCGTGTGCTCCCTTGCTTTCTATCTCGGAACGCCGGTTATGAACGCGGTGCTTAACGCAATTCCCGAGTTTGTAAGTAACGGCCTGGTTATTGCGGGTGGATTCATCCCTGCGCTCGGCATTGCACTGCTCGCTTCAATGATTGTCAACAAGCAGACTGCTATTTTCTTCGTGCTCGGGTTTGCGCTCTGTGCCTACATGAGCATTCCAATCCTTGGTATTGCCATCATTGGGCTTTGCCTCGCAGTAATCCTCGTGGTGGTCCAGCCAAACTTCATTGCTCAGACGCCACAGCTTAGTTCGGAAGGGAGCTTCGACGATGACGACTTCTAATGACACCAGTTCCAACAAGATTACAAAGCGTGATCTAAAATCGGTATTTTTCCGTTCGCTTACGATGGAGTACTCCTGGAACTACGAGCGCCAGCAGCACATGGGATACTGCTTCTCTATGCTTCCCATCATTCGTCGCGTGTATAAGAATAAGGATGACCAGGCTGCTGCTGCCAAGCGTCACATGGAGTTCTTCAACACCACTCCTTATGTCTCAACATTAATTCTGGGCATTTCGGCAGCGATGGAAGAGGCAAACGCTAACGAAGAGGATTTTGACGAATCCTCCATCAACAGCGTAAAGGCCGCTCTTATGAGCCGCTGGCTGGCATCGGTGGCTCTCTGTTCTGGGGAACGTTGCGTGTCATCGCCACTGGCTTGGGTGTGTCGCTTGCTATGCAGGGTAACATTCTCGGCCCGCTTCTCTTCCTTGTCGTATTCAATGTTCCGCATTATCTGATTCGTTGGTTCTGCCTTAAATGGGGCTATGGATTCGGAACCAGTTTCTTGAGCAAGATCGAGAAATCTGGTCTTATGCCAAAGCTCACTATGGGGCTGCAATTCTCGGTCTTATGGTTATCGGCGCTATGGTGCCCAACCTAGTATCGGTCAGCGTGGCTGGTTCTCTCGGTACCGGCGACAGTGCGCAGACTATCCAAAGCATCATCGACGGTATCATGCCGAGCCTGCTGCCGCTGCTTGTGACACTTGGAGTTTACGAACTCGTCCAGCACAAGGTCAAGATTGCTTGGATTCTCGTTATTCTCATGGCGGTTGGTATCGTTGGCTCCTTCTTCGGAGTGTTTGCAATCTAAATGGTTGATTTCGCCGTCTGGCCCAATTGAATTAGAAAGGCATATCTCATGGTTTCATTTGATGAACAGGCAATTCTCGATAACGGTGCTTATATCTACAATCAACGTGCCGAAATTGAACGAATTGCTGACGAAATTTGCGAAAAGGGTTTCGATTCGATTTTCTTCACCTCGTCAGGTGGCTCGCTTGCATGATGCAGCCGTTTGATATATGGTTTCTGTTATGTCCGATATTCCCGTCCAGTCCCAAGTTTCGGCAGATTTCCTTACGGTTGGCAATCGGCGCATCGGTAAGGGGACCTTGGCGTTCATGGCGTCCAAGTCGGGCGACACTAAAGAGACGGTCGCGGCGGCAAAGGCGGCAAAAGACGCAGGCTGCACCATTGTCTCTACGCTTGGCGTGGACGTTCACCGCTTGGTGAACTTTCCGATTATGGAGTGATCTATAAGCAGGGCCGTCCTATGGAGCTCGTGCTGTACCTTCTGATTGGAAAGATTCTCAAGAACAGGGGCTTTTTCGATGACTACGATCGCTTCGCTGATGAGCTTGTGAATCTCCCCGCTGCTCTCGTTTCCGTCGGCAAGAACGCTGACGAGATGGCTCGCGCATATGCTCTGAAGCACAAGGACGATCCGTATCAGATTTGGATTGGTTCTGGCAATCTGTGGGGCACGTATTCGTTTGCCATGTGTGTGCTCGAGGAGTCCCAATGGCTGCGCACCAAATCCGTTACATCGCCTGAGTTCTTCCATGGCACTATCGAACTTGTTGAGCCGGCGTTTGCGTCGCGCTCGCAATGACGGAGGCGCAGACTAGGCCTCTTGATGAGCGCGTTGCACGCTTCTGTAAGCAATATGCGGATGATTTCACCGTATTCGATACACATGATTATGAGTTGCCGGGTATCAGTGATGAATTCCGCTGGATGCTTTCTCCGGTGGTGCTCAATGCCATTCTCTCGCGTGTGAGCAAGAATTTCGAGGAAATTCGTGACCATTCGCTCGACATCCGCCGTTATTACCGCAAGGTCGAGTACTAATAAAGACCGTACGTGATGGGAGGCGTTGAGGTGAAAATCGCAGCAATTGGTGACAACGTTATTGATCGCTATCTCAACAAAGGCGTTATGTATCCTGGTGGCAATGCCGTAAACGTCGCTGCCCATGCAAGCATGCTTGGCGCACAGGCTGCGTATATTGGGGAGATCGGCAACGACCTGGGAGGGCGAATAATCACCGATGCCCTTTCTTCGCTGAACGTTGACCTTTCGCAATCATGCATGCCTGAAAAAGCAACAACCAAGACTTGCGATGTAAATGTTTACAACGGTGAACGTGTCGAAGTTGGTTACGATACGGGGGCTTGCTGGGCGCACAAAACCCATATCAACGATTCTGATGTCAAGTTTCTTCAGGGATTCGATGCGGTTTTTACCAGCGTCAATGCAAAGCTGCAGGATGATGTGCACCTAGTTCAAGATCTTCCCGCTGTGGTGGTTTACGACTTTTCCGTTAAAGATAAGTATCGAACCGACGCATACTTCGATCTTGTTTGCCCTGCTACAACCCTTGGTCTGTTTTCCTGTTCCGGCGAGAGCGATCAACAGATTCAAGTTCTATTGAAGAGGGCCATAGAGCATGGTTGTCGCTACACGATTGCTACACGGGGATCTGCAGGGCCTGTGTTCTTTGACGGTTCCCGATGGTACCAGGGAAATATAAGACCCGTAGATGCGCTTGACACCATGGGCGCGGGAGATTCGTATATCACTGCGTTTGTTGTGAGCTGTCTCTCGCATGGCTGGAGTAAAAAGCAACCGCTCGATGCGGAGATCATTCGGGATGCAATGGAATTCGCTGCTGACTATTCAGCTAAGAATTGCCTTAAACCCGGCGGCTTTGGATTCGAGCATAAACTCGCCGAGATGAAAGACGGCCAAGCTTCCATTTCCTAGAAAGGTATTTTTTTAGGTCATTAAGTATTAATACGTAGTGAAATGACAAGTTGTCAATTGAAACGAATTTCACTCTATTAAACGAAGGGATATTAGATATGTTCAATTTCGATGAGCCTCGTTACGAGAAGGTTGTGAGCGATGCCCTCGCTCTCCGTCCTCAGATTGAGGCTGCCGTGGACAAGGTCTGCGAGCAGGGCTATTCCAACATCTTCTTCATCGGCT
>ENA-OQDF01001231-OQDF01001231.1-human-gut-metagenome-genome-assembly--contig:-NODE-1231-length-10414-cov-1.733450_pt1 | contig 10414 bp, 15 predicted proteins | sample MGYA00242769_ERZ504597 | MGnify/ENA primary metagenome ERZ504597 (study PRJEB26092, sample SAMD00036305) | human gut metagenome | host: Homo sapiens | study: EMG produced TPA metagenomics assembly of...
GTTGGTGATACGCTGGTATGGGTTCTCTGGCCGACGATCATGGGATCTATTTCAGGATATATGGCACAGCAGGGAAATCCGCTGGGTGCGATCATCTGGTTTATTGCAAACATCATTTTCTGGTTTGTAAAGAGAAAAAATGTTTGAAGTGGGATATACTTCAGGAACAAAGCTGATCACAAACCTTGGAAAAAGCCTTACGACATTTACAGAAGCCGCTTCTATCATGGGACTGAGTGTTGTCGGTGCATTGATCGCTTCTTCTGTAAAATGACAACAGCATTAAATTTTAAAGTCGGGGAGGTTTCACTGGCACTTCAGACCGATATACTTGACAAGATCATGCCATCCCTGCTTCCGGTACTTCTGACAGCACTTGTCTACAAGCTGCTCGGAAATAAGAAGTGGACAGCAACGAAACTGATCCTTCTGATTATTGTTATTGCACTGGTATGCTCTTTCTTTGGAATCCTCACAGTATAGCGGAAAGGAAATGATATCTATGAAAAGAATTTTAGTTACAGCATCTCATCATAAGATGGCAGATGGATTAAAGGATACTCTGAATTTTGTTTCAGGCGGAGTGCAGGAGACGATTGCACTCTCTGCTATCTGGATAACCAGCGGTGGAAGAGGCAGTCGATGACTGATGAAGGATTTGCAGAGGAAGATGAAGTGATCGTTCTGACAGACCTGACTTCAGGAAGTGTGAACCAGCAGTTTTTCCGTTATCGCAACAGACCGCATACGCACATTGTGAGTGGTATGAACCTTCCACTTGCATTTCAGGTAGCCATGGAGCCGCAGGGAGAATATATCACGGTGGAACGGATGCGTGAGATGGTGGAAGAAGCAAAGAATGAAATAAAATATGTCAATGATATAGCAGACGATGGAGATGACGAGGATGAGTAATAAAACGGCATGGTGGAAAAAGAGTGTAGTATATCAGGTATATCCGAAAAGCTTTTGTGATTCAAATGGAGACGGGATCGGGGATCTGAATGGAATCCGCAAAAAAATTCCTTATCTTGCAAAGCTGGGTGTGGATGTTCTCTGGTTGAATCCGATCTACGCGTCTCCGCAGGTGGATAACGGGTATGATATTTCCAATTACAGAGAGATCGAGCCGACATTTGGTACCATGGAAGATTTTGGAAATCTGCTTGCAGAAGCACATGAGGCAGGTCTGAAGATCATTCTTGACCTGGTTGTAAATCATACCTCTGATCAGCATCCATGGTTTCAGGAATCAAGAAAAAGTAAGGACAATCCTTACAGCGACTACTATATATGGAAAGACGAAGTAATCAATAACTGGGGATCCAGCTTCGGCGGATCTGCCTGGGAGTATGCAGAGGAGCGTGCCCAGTATTATCTGCACTGCTTTGCAAAAGAGCAGCCGGATCTGAACTGGGAAAATCCGAAAGTGCGGCAGGAAGTATATGATATCCTGCGGTTCTGGCTGGATAAAGGAATCGATGGATTCCGGATGGATGTAATTTCGCTTCTTTCGAAAGATCAGAGTTTTCCGGACGGGCCGGTGATTCAGAATAAAGCTTACGGAAGTTATTATGCCGGATGTGCAAATGGACCGAGAGTACATGAATTTCTCCAGGAGATGAACCGGGAAGTATTGAGTAAATACGATATTATGACCGTAGGAGAGACACCGCATACCAATGCAGATGAGGCGGCTCTTTATACAGATGAATCAAGAAAAGAACTGAACATGGTCTTTCATTTTGACCATATGCATCTGGATTATGATGAGAATGGAAAATATGCAACAAACCGTGTGCCTCTTGTGGCACTGAAAAAAGTCATGACGCAGTGGCAGGATAAGATGCATGAGTGCAATGGCTGGAACAGTCTGTACTGGTGCAATCACGATCAGGCGAGAGCTGTGACACGCTTTGGAAACGATTCAGAAGAATACAGAGAAATCTCGGCAAAAATGCTTGGAACATGTCTTCATATGATGCAGGGAACTCCTTACATTTATGAAGGGGAAGAGCTTGGAATGACCAATGCAGATTTTACAAGGATCGAGGAGTACAAAGACGTAGAAGCACTGGATATCTTTAAAGATTTTACAGAAAGAAAAGGATTTTCAAAAGAAGATACCCTCCATTTACTTCATTTGAAGTCCAGAGACAACGCCAGAACTCCGATGCAGTGGGATGCTTCCGAAAATGCCGGATTCTCCGAAGCACAGCCATGGATTCGTGTCAATGCTAATTATAAAAAGATCAATGTAGAAAATGCTCTGGCAGACAGTGACTCTGTTTTCTATTACTATCAGAAGCTGATTGCCCTGCGTCATGAACTTCCGATTATTACGGATGGAGTTTATGAACTGCTGGATGCAGAGAATGAAAAGATTTATGCTTACCTGAGAAAAGGAGAGAAAGAAAGTCTGATTGTTCTTTGCAATTTCACGGATGAAACAGTGGAATACGAGGTGGATGAGTCTGTAAAAGCAGAGAGAAGTGAGCTTGTAATTTCCAATTATAAAGATGCTCCTGAAAAGTTTGCATCAAAGATCACAATGAAGCCTTATGGGGCTTATGTATACTATACAAAATGAGGTAAGAAAAATGGTGTAATCCCGATTATGGGGTTACATCTTTTTTTGCAAGGATTTTTTGCAGTTATACCTGATTTGCAAATACATCCGTTTCAAGGCTGAGTAAGTTGCTGATTTCCAAAGCTATGTCGTTTAAATTGCAATCAAGTTCTCCCAAAAACTATTGCTTATGTGGTGATTTTTTTATAGATTGCTTCAGCTAGAAGCCGATGCCCCAGGGCATCCAGATGCTGACGGTCGGTTTCACTGGCATTGGCAACAGAGGCAGCATCGAGAAATCAGCGTGATACCGGGCAGCGATTTTTATATTCAGTGGCAAGGTTCTGAGAGACAAGCTCAGAACCTTTATTAATTCCGGGTCAAATCCAGGATCGCCGACACCGGGAGCAAGGAGGATCGGTGAGATCACGAGGAGACGAAAAGGGTGGGAAGAACTTTTCTGAGCTTTGGTGATGACCTGTTCCAGTCCCTTGACAATCGTGCCGGCAGAGGCGTTGTAACGGGTCTTGCAGTCATTGGTTCCGAGCATCAGGATGAGCAGATCCACAGGGGCATGGCTTTCCAGGAGAATACCGATCGTATCCAGTCCACGGCGGCCTTCCCGCAATTCATCGGAAAAGACGGTAGTTCTTCCACAGAGACCTTCTTCAATAATACGGTCATTGGTTCCAAGCTTTTTCTGAAGCAGACCGGTCCAACGGGTATCTGCATCAAAGCGTCCTGACCCGTCAGGGCGATATCCATAAGTATTTGAATCTCCAAAACATAAAATATTCATAACGTCAACCCCTTTATAAACATACTAATCATATATGAATAGTATATTAAAGCAAAGAAAGAGAAATGTCAAGTGTCATATATGAGAACTTTCAGAGATCCAGTTGCTTCAGTGCCAGTGTAATTCCATCCTGATCATTGTCTGCTGTGATAAAAAGGACTCTTGGGTCTGAGGGATCTTTTACAATCCAGTCAGATCGGGTATAAGCCGCGTCCTTTGCTGTGAAGCCTTTTTCATAAAGAACAGAACGGTTTTCGTCCAGGATCAGTCCTCCTGAGAAGGCTATGATGGAACAGGTAAGTCCATAGTTACTTATGATCGGTTCAATGGCAGCAGGACAACGTGCAGAGGCGAGGACAAAAGAAGTTCCGTTGTTGCAGGTATGGGGTATTTGCAAAAGCCGTCTGTAGTGGTAAAATAAAGATTAAGGCTGAAAATAAAGATGGAGTGTAGAGAATGATAAAAAAGATCAGAGCGGGGGTGCTGCTCCTGTTCTTTCTGCTGCTTTCTTTCGAGGCCTGTAAAGCAGGTGATGCGGAAAAAGAAGCAGGCACAAAAGGCTGGAAAGAAGCTGCGGATGCCGCAGAGAATGAAGAGCAGGTGAAAAAGTCCTCATCCGATACGACCTGTTATACTTTGAGGATGTGGAAGGAAATTCTTATCGGGCAGAGCTGCTTGACGAAGTGGCAAAGAACCCGTATAATTTTAAGAATCTTGTGACGGACCCAGAAAGCGGATATAAAACTTATTCAGATACGAAGAAGCATATTTCTTCAAAGCTGGGGGTGGACGTTTCTGAATTTCAGGGCGAGGATACAGACTGGCAGCAGGTAAAGGAAAGTGGGATTGATTTTGTGATCGTACGGCTGGGATATCGTGCTACGGAGAGAGTGGTGTTCTGGTACTGGATGATATGTTTGACCAAAATGTGCAGGGTGCATTGTCAGCCGGCCTGGAAGTAGGAGTTTATTTCTTTTCACAGGCAACAACTTTGTCCGAGACAGTGGAAGAGGCAGATTTTGTACTGGAGCATATCAGGCAGTATGACATCACAGCACGGTTGTATTGATACAGAAGAGATCAAAGGGGATGAGCAAGAACCGATTCCAATACACGGAAGATTTCACAAATTACTGTAAGGTATTTTGCGACAGTATCAAAGCAGAGGGGTACGATGCAATGATTTATGCCAATATGAAATGGATGGCATTTACGCTGAAGCTGGAAGAACTTGAAGGATATGATTTCTGGTATGCGGATTATCACGAAGAGCACAGTGTCCGTATGCATTTAAAATGTGGCAGTACAGTGAGACGGGAGAAGTACCCGGGATCACAGGACATGTTGATTTAGATTTATGGTTTCAGGAGGAAATTAAATGAAATGGAATAAATTCCGGTTGAAGACAACGACAGAAGCAGAAGATATCGTCAGCAGTATGCTGGCAGATCTTGGGATCGAAGGTGTGGAGATTGAAGATAAGATCCCGCTGACAGAATCAGATAAGGAGCAGATGTTCGTTGATATCCTTCCGGAGATCGAGCCGGATGACGGAGTGGCATATCTGAGTTTTTATCTGGAAGAAGAGGCAGACACAGAAGCTGTGCTGGCGAATGTAAAAAAGGAATTAGAAGAGATGTCTGCTTATGTGAACGTCGGTGAATGCACGATTGAAGAATCCGAGACGGAGGATGTGGACTGGGTCAATAACTGGAAGAAGTATTTTCATCAGTTCTATGTGGATGATATCCTCATCATCCGTCCTGGGAGGATGTAAGCCGTCCGATGAGGATAAATGGTCATCCATATTGATCCGGGTACGGCATTTGGAACAGGAATGCATGAGACAACCCAGCTTTGTATCCGGCAGATCAGAAGTACGTGACGGAGAAGACGAAGATTCTTGATGTAGGATGCGGAAGTGGTATTCTTGGAATGCTGGCACTGAAATTCGGGGCAGAACATTCCGTGGGAACGGATCTTGATCCATGTGCGATCGATGCAACCTATGAAAATATGGAGAATAACGGGATCTCCAGAGACAAGTACGAAGTCATGATCGGAAATATCATTGATGATAAAGCAGTGCAGGACAAGGTCGGTTATGAATGTTATGATATCGTGGCTGCCAATATCCTGGCACCGGTACTGGTAGAGCTGACCCCGGTGATCGTAAACCAGCTTAAACCGGGCGGAATTTATATTACAAGCGGAATTATTGATGATAAGGAAGAAACTGTAAAAGAGGCAGTGGCAAAGGCGGGACTGGAACTCATTGATGTGACCTATCAGGGCGAGTGGGTGTGTGTAACTGCAAGAAAAAGGAATTAAAAGAAATTAGTAAAAGGAGAATGGAATGCAGCATTTTTTGCGGATCGGTCCTGGGTTCAGGGAGATAAGATCCGGTTGGAAGGATCCGATGTCAATCATATGAAGAATGTCCTCCGTATGAAAGAAGGCGAAGAGGTACAGGTCAGTGACGGGACTGGAAATGCTTACCTGTGTCAGATAGAGGGGTATGAAGGTGATCAGGCTGTGCTGAAGATCCGGGAGAAGACGGAGAAAGATACAGAACTTCCGTCAAAGATCTGGCTGTTCCAGGGACTTCCCAAAGGGGATAAGATGGAACTGATCGTTCAAAAGGCGGTAGAACTGGGAGTGTACGGCATTGTTCCATTTGCGGCAAAGCGTTCAGTTGTCCGGCTGGATGAGAAAAAGGCCGGGAAAAAGCAGATTCGCTGGCAGGCGATCGCAAAGGGAGCTGCGGAGCAGTCAGGCAGAGGTCTGATTCCTGAAGTGGAGACCGTGAAGACCTATGCCGAGGCACTGGAGTTCGCAAAAGAGTTGGATGTGATCCTTGTTCCATATGAACTGGAAGAAGGCATGAAGGCAACGATGAGCATAATCGAAGCGATCAGACCGGGACAGTCTGTCGGAATCTTCATTGGCCCGGAGCGGCTTTGAAGAGCAGGAGATCGGGCAGGCACGAAATGCAGGAGCCGTTCCGGTCACACTTGGAAGAAGGATACTGAGAACAGAAACTGCAGGAATTACGACACTTTCAATTTTGATGTATCATCTGGAGTGTGCAGAGGTTCAGTAGCATTCTCAGAGAAAAGAACATATTTTATATAGAAAGAGAAGAAAAGGAAAGGGAAAATGGAAGCTTATTTAGATAATTCTGCCACGACAATGGCATATCCTGAGGTGGGAGAGCTTGTATATAAAGTGATGTGCCGGGACTACGGCAATCCGTCATCCATGCACCGCAAGGGTGTGGATGCAGAGCATTATGTCAAAGGAGCAAAAGAATCTTTGGCAAAGCTTATGAAAGTAAATGTAAAAGAGATCTTTTTTACTTCAGGTGGAACGGAGAGCGATAATCTTGCACTGATCGGATGTGCAAGAGCAAATAGACGGGCAGGGAATCATCTGATCACTACGTCCATCGAGCATCCCGCCATTTTAAATACGATGCGGTATCTGGAAGAAGAGGAAGGCTTTCGTGTGACCTATCTGCCGGTAGACTGCTGCGGACGGGTCAAGCTGGATGCATTAAAAGAAGCGTTATGCCCGGAGACGATCCTGGTATCGATCATGTATGTGAATAATGAAGTGGGAACAGTTCAGCCGGTGGAAGAGGCAGCGTCGATCGTGAAAGATTATAATCCGTCGATCTTATTCCACTCAGATGCGGTACAGGGGTTTGGAAAATACCGGATCTATCCGAAACGTCAGAAAATTGACCTGCTCAGTGTCAGCGGACATAAGATCCATGGACCGAAGGGAACGGGATTTTTATATATTGGTGAGAAAGTGAAGATCAGGCCGATTCTGTTCGGTGGTGGCCAGCAGAGGGATATCCGTTCCGGTACAGAGAATGTACCTGGAATTGCAGGGCTTGGTCTTGCGGCTGAGCTTGCATACAAAGATTTGATATCAAGACTGCCCTGATGAGAGAACTGAAAGAATACTTTATCAGTGAGATCGGTAAGATGGAAAATACTGTGATCCATGGAGTGGCGGATGAGGGAAGTGCTCCGCATATCATCAGCTGGGTGTAGCCGGGGTACGGAGCGAGGTTCTGCTGCATACACTGGAGGACAAGGGAATCTATGTATCGTCCGGATCAGCATGTGCTTCAAACCATCCGGCAGTCAGCGGAGTATTAAAAGGAATTGGGGCAGCGAGGGAATACCTGGATGCAACCATCCGAATCAGTATGTCGGAGTTTACAACAAAGGAAGAGATTGATTATCTTTTGGAGACACTTTATAAGTGTGTTCCGATGCTGAGAAGATATACAAGACACTAAGTGTATAAGAAGAGAAGGAGAAGGCAGATGAAATTTCATTCATTTTGATCAAATACGGAGAGATTGGAATCAAGGGAAAGAACCGTTATATTTTTGAAGATGCACTGGTGCGTCAGATCCGTTATGCCCTGCAGGGAGCAGACGGAGAATTTCTGGTTCATAAGTGCCATGGAAGAGTTTATGTGGACTGTGAGGGAGAATACGATTTTGAGGAAACGGTAGAAAGCCTGAAAAAGGTCTTTGGCATCGTGGGAATCTGTCCGGTTGTACGCGTTCCGGTGGCTGAACTGGAGCAGTTAAAGAAAGATGTTGTATCCTATGTGGATCAGGTCTATGAGGATAAGAACCTTACTTTCAAGTGGAGGCAAGAAGAGCAAATAAGCGTTATCCGGTCAATTCTATGGAAATCAACTGTGCAGTGGGAGAAGCGGTACTGGAGGCATTCCCGGAGACAAAGGTAGATGTGCATGATCCGGATGTGAGACTGAATGTGGAAATCAGGGAAGAAGTTTATATCTATTCAAAGATCATTCCGGGACCAGGAGGGATGCCGATCGGTACAAATGGAAGTGCCATGCTGCTTCTGTCAGGAGGAATCGACAGTCCGGTTGCCGGCTATATGATTGCCAAGAGAGGCGTTGAGATCGAGGCAACTTATTTCCATGCACCACCGTATACGAGTGAGAGAGCGAAAGAAAAGGTAGTTGACCTTGCACGCCTGGTATCTGCCTATGCAGGACCGATCAAGTTGCATGTTGTCAATTTTACGGATATCCAGCTTGCTATTTATGAAAAATGCCCGCATGATGAGCTGACGATCATTATGCGTCGTTATATGATGAAAATTGCCGAGCATTTTGCAAAGAAAGACGGATGTCTTGGGCTGATCACCGGAGAAGTATCGGTCAGGTGGCAAGTCAGACGATGCAGAGTCTGAATGCGACCAATGCGGTTTGTACGCTTCCGGTTTACCGTCCGCTGATCGGATTTGACAAAAAGGAGATCGTGGAGATTTCGGAGAAGATCAACACATATGAGACATCAATCCAGCCATTTGAGGATTGCTGTACGATCTTTGTGGCAAAGCATCCGGTGACGAAACCGAACCTTGAAAGAATTGAGAAGTCTGAACTGAATCTGACCGATGTGATCGATGATCTGATGAAGACGGCGATTGAGACAGCAGAAGTGATCCGGATCCGTCAGAATGAAGCATAAACCGTGAGAAACACGCTTTACAGGTTTCGCTGATTATCGCGGCAGTTGCCAGGCATGGAGTCTGGCATGTTGCCCGCATAATAAAAAGAGGAAAGTCCTCTCAGGGCTTTCCTCTTAAATCGGCAAATATTTGGTTTATCCTGAATGCTTATTTAATGATATAAGCATCAAGTGCTGTAAGAATTTCATCAACGTTTCCGTCAGCGTGGATGTTCAGATCAATCGGCTTGGAAAGATCAAGACTGAAAATTCCCATGATTGATTTGGCATCTATAACATATCTTCCGGATACTAAATCGAAATCATTGTCATACTTGGTAATAGTATTAACGAATGACTTAACCTTGTCGATTGAATTTAATGAAATCTGTACTGTCTTCATTTCAAATCCCTCCTTGAATCTGCAATATTTGAGGTCTGTTACGACTATGTATATTCTAAGATGATAAAGTAAAGTCAAGGAACATTAGAGGAAAAAAGAGGTAATAACTATGTCAAAAAAAGCTGCATTGCACAACCTTGGATGCAAGGTAAATGCATATGAAACTGAGGCTATGCAGGAAATGCTGGAAAAGGCCGGATATGAGATTGTCCCGTTTAAAGAGGGGGCAGATGTCTATGTGATCAACACCTGTACCGTGACGAATATTGCAGACCGAAAGTCCCGTCAGATGCTGCACCGGGCAAGGAAAATGAATCCGGATGCAGTGGTTGTTGCAGCGGGATGTTATGTGCAGGCACAGGAGGGAAAAGTGGATTCCTGTATTGATATCGTGCTTGGAAATAATAAAAAGAAAGATCTGATCAGGATACTGGATGAATATAGGAAGTCCCGTGCAGAGAGCGGGCGGGAAAAGGAGATACTGCCGGATGTGGAACTGGAAGATATCGGGCATACAAAGGAGTATGAATCCCTCAATCTGACCAGACCGGGAGATCATACGAGAGCATACATCAAAGTACAGGATGGATGCAACCAGTTTTGCACGTACTGTATTATTCCCTATGCAAGAGGAAGAGTCCGCAGCCGTTCCATGGAAGATGTAACGGAAGAGGTCCGGACATTGGCAGAAAATGGATACAAAGAGGTTGTCCTTACGGGAATCCATTTAAGTTCCTATGGAATTGATTTGATAAAGAAAGACATCTGCTGGATCTGATCCGGGCGGTTCATCAGATCGAGGGGATCGAGAGAATCCGGCTTGGTTCACTGGAACCGGGAATTATCACAGAAGAATTTGCAGAAGCAATTTCAAAGTTACCAAAGATGTGTCCACATTTCCATCTCTCACTGCAGAGTGGCTGCAATGCGACATTGAAGCGTATGAACCGGAGATATACAAGCGAAGAATATGCAGAACGTTGTGGTATCCTGAGAAGTATTTTGAAAATCCGGCATTGACAACCGATGTGATCGTCGGTTTCCGGGAGAGACGGAGGAAGAATTTGAAGCTTCCAGGAACTTTGTGGATTCGATTGATTTTTATGAAACCCATATTTTCAAGTATTCGAG
>ENA-OQDF01001232-OQDF01001232.1-human-gut-metagenome-genome-assembly--contig:-NODE-1232-length-10414-cov-1.612521_pt1 | contig 10414 bp, 19 predicted proteins | sample MGYA00242769_ERZ504597 | MGnify/ENA primary metagenome ERZ504597 (study PRJEB26092, sample SAMD00036305) | human gut metagenome | host: Homo sapiens | study: EMG produced TPA metagenomics assembly of...
CGGCTTGGTCGCTGTCAAGCAGAGGTAAACGGTCTTGATGTTCGGGCGGTCAGAGAGGAAACGCAATAAGGCTTTTCTCCCACGCGCCCAATGACAAATAGCTCTGCTTCTGCCATGCCTTTTGAACAGGCAGAGGAAGAGAGCAGGTCAACAGGGGCTTCAAAGACAAAAAGCCTTTCGCCCTCGCCCCGGTAGCAGAAGTTAAAGGCTTTGTCGCTGCCTTTCACATCAAGCCGGAAGTTTCCCGCCGTTCCCTTGCTGTGGGCGTAGCGCGGTATTCCGTCCTCGTCCCGCCCCACAAATACGGCGTTGTGGTGGGCTGCGTCCTCGTAAATATCGCCGCGGGCAAAGAAAAAGCCCGTCACATCTTCATCAATGCGGCGGGCTGCTGTGAGTAGTTCCTCGCTGTTCGGTTGTCGCTGTTTGGGGGCGGTAGCCGGAAGTCGGATAGGGACGCGGGGCAAGGTCTGTCCGGCGGCGGTGCGGCTCCCTTTTCTCCTGTGAGAAGTTCCACGGCTTCGGTGAAGCTCTTGCCGAAAAACTCCATGATAAAATCAACGGGGCCGCCGCCCTTGCTCTGGCTGTGCCTGTACCATTTGTTTCCCCGGACGGTCAAGCTGTCATGCCGTTTCCAGCGGTATTCATTCCCGGCGCGGGTAAGCTGCTCGCCCTGTGATTGCAGGAAAGAAACAAGGTCGGCTTGGTTCGCCCGGTCTATCTGTTCTTGGGTGTAGTACAAAAATCTCAACTCCTTTCATCGTTCTAAGTCGTGCCGCTTGGCGCGGGTCTGCTCCGGCTGGTCGGCTTTCAGTGCAATATCAACGCACTTGCGGATATTGTGCAGCTCGGCAACCTCGGCGCGGGTTTCTTTCAGCTTGGTATATTCCGCTGTTCTCTGCCCGCTGAGAGTGGCGTACTCTTTTCCCGATTCAGAGATAGGCAAGGTCTTTGTCCCTTTCGGCAGATTTGCATGAAGATAGCGGCTCGCTGCGTTCCATAGCGTAAGCTCGGCGCGGTGGGCTTCCTCGTACTTGTCGCGCTTGCTCGTCCAGCCATTTTTCAGCTTTTTCAACTCGTCGTGAATGGGCTTGTACTCGGTGTAGTTCTTCCCGTATTCAATCAGTTTCTGCAATTCTTTCATGCGCTTCTCGGCGGTTTTCATGCCCTCCCGGATAGAGTCGGCTTGGTCGCTGACAGAGGAAAGGGCAGCGTCCAGCTCCGCAAGGGTGGAAATGCCATGCTCGGAAAGATAGCTGACCGCCTTTGATACGGTTTTCAGTTCATCGGCTGCGTGCTGCCTTTGCCAACTCTGCGAATACTTCCGGCTCTTTTCTCTCTGAACGCTTAAATACTTCATCAGCAGATTTGCAAGGCCGGGGGATTGCGGTGGATGCTCCGGGGCGGTTTCCCGCGCTTGAACAGTTCGCCAATCCATTCTTTGAGCTTTCCAATCTGCGCCCGGATTTCCCGGATAAGGCGGTTTGCCTTTTGGATATTCCGGTTCAGCTCGCCTTTCTCGGTGGCTATGCCTTTCTTCTCCATCTGGCAGGCCGCCACGCCCATGTGGACGGTGGGCAGCTCGTCAATGCCGCGCTCGGCGTTGCTGCGGTGGTCGATACGCTCCGGGCTTCCGGCTCGTTCAAGGTAGGCGTTTGAAGTATCTGCCCATGCCTTGCGCCACAAAAGCGCGTTGCCCTTGTCGTTCCAGCCTGTGAGGTCAACTTTGTGTGTCTTGTATCTGCCGCTTGGTAAGCGTATGCGCTCGCCGTTTTCGTCAAGGTCATATTCCTTTTTGGACTTCGCCGCCCATGCGCCGCGCTCGTCAAGGGGGCGCATGGTAAGCATGATATGACAATGGGGGTTGCCGCTGTCGGTGTCGTGAATGGCAAAATCAACGCACATTCCTCTGGAAACAAATTGAGAGGAACAGTATTCCCGGACAAGCCGGATCTGTTCCTCTCTGGATAATTCTATGGGGAGTGCTGCGTCAATCTCTCTGGCAAGCTGGGCGTTCCCGGCTTTCTCGTAAAGCTCCACGCTGTTCCACAAGGTTGAACGGTCAGAGAAAGAGGGTGGGGCATGGGGCGGCAGCATGATTTCTGTATGGACAACGCCGCCTTTGCGAGTGTAGTCATGGGTCATTCCGTCCCATTCGTTTGTCAGCTTTTCGCCGCTTCGGTAGGCGGCGGCAACGGCTGATTTGCCTTTTCCTCGCTCACAATGCCGATGTTCCAATGGTAAATGGCTATGGGTATCACCTCCCGGATAGGATGATAAAACCTCAAAAATGGTACAGACGCCAAAGGCGGGTGTACTGTTTTTGTGGGTGTGCAGGGATAGCCGCGAAGCGGCGCAAGGGGTGCAGCCCCTTGTTGCGGCAAAGCCGCCATATCGGAGCGCGGGGAAATCTCCCTGTGCGGAGATAAGCCCTCGGCAGAGCGCACACGCCGTAAGGGTGTATAAGTGCGCCCTTAGTTCCTAAGGGATTTTCAGCTTGTCGTTTCCTCGGCTCGTTTTTCAAAAACTCCTGTGCTGGCTCGCTCGTCAGGGCAAGCCGGAAAAAGGTCTGCGCATCCTCGTCCGGCATGGCAATAAGCTCCGGCACAAGGCTTTCCATGAAGCCGCCGCGCTTGCAAAGCCTGTGGTTTCTCGCCTTGCGTTCCTCGACGGATAGCTTCTGCTTGATGATTTTCTCCCGGTTCTCAAGCTGCCGGATTTTCTTCTTTCCGTCCTCAATCTCGGCTTGCAGCTCCTCGCGGGTTTTCTCTCTTGGCTTTGTCATGGTTGGTCGCTCCTTTCTGCTCATAAGCATAGAAAAAGGACAGTCGATTTTCTCGGCTGCCCTTGTGGGTGGCTATTCAATTTTAGTCTGCTGTTTTCAAATATATAAAATAGCTTGCTGTTCCGCCATAGCCATTTTCAGTATTCCATTCAGCTGTTACTTCATAAATATATCCGCCCAGTTTAAGAGTGAGTACGTTTCCAACAATAGTTACATCTTCGCTGTTTGCAGCAGGCTCTCCCCAATGTTCGTCACTCCAGCACTGCACACTTAAAATTGTATCTGGGTCTTCTGTAAATCTTAATGTAGCTGTTGTTTCTGTTGTTTCAAATGGCGGGGACAACAGATCCTTGCACTCTAACGGGTGTGGGCTATCAGCTATTGTGCTTTCAGCAGTTCCGTCAATATTTGTTTTTTGCCACGAATAAGTTCCTAATACTGCACCGATAGCGGTTTCGTCACTCACAACGCTTAATGTGGGCGGTTCTTCCAAATTATATTGGCAGTCCCAGAGTTTAGTAATTCATTTGCATAGTTGTTGAGTGCTTCACATGGCTCATATTTTGTCTTATAACCGATACCGTCAATGACAATAAATGGGTTATACGCCATAATATCTGTTTGTGTACCGTCTACCATAGTCAAGGTAAAAACAACGCCTTGTCCAGCATACTCTGTGTAAGAATTATCCTCATTATAGACAACAACATCATTCAAATATTCAACTAATTCTTGGATATTTTCAATCTCAATCGTTTTGTCTGGCGGTGTTAATAACACTTTAGCGGAAACAATCTGCGCTGCGTCCAAATCCTTATACGGTTTTTCCCCTGTTGTGAAAAAATACGATTACCGCGATACCTACTAAAATGATACAAGCTATTGCAATCATCAATCTCTTTTTTCTCATGGAACAAGCCTCCTGTTCTTCTCTGTTACTTGTATAGATGAAAAAATTGAAAGGAAGTTTCACTATCTATAAATATCATAGCACATGGTTATGAATAAATCCACCTCATTTCAGCCTGTCAGTGGCCTTGTTTTCTCTGGCAGACCGCCGCGCAGCTTCCCGCCGTTCCTCGTTGTATGGGGCGGTCAGACGGAAAGAGAAGCGCCCCTTTGCAATCTCAAACTCCATGCAGCCCGTTTCGGGGTCTGCGTCGGTCTGGCGGCACTGGTCGGGGTGCTGTCTGGTGTAGGCGGCAAGCCGCTTCTTTAAGTCGGTGTTGTGGGTGCGGATATGGATAAGGGGGTCTTTCTCGTCAAACCAAATATCGGTGGTCTTTTTCCTGCTTCGTAAGCCCTGTTCTCATGTAAGCTCCTTTCTGCGCCCCTGTTACGCAATAGGGGCATTTTTCGGGTGTTTTTTCCGGCTCTTGACTTGGGGGAAATGAGGATTTTCAAATAGAAACCGTCCAGACAGGGAATGGTTCGTCGGGGCGGCTGTTATCGCAAGATTTCCGATTTTCCGGCTCTTGACCGTCAGACGCGGATAAACGCGAACTGTCGGCAAGTATCGTCTTGAGCAGCTTGTCGCGGAATGTTTCTGTGCTGCTGTGATTGAAAAATAACTCCGCAACAATGGTCTGCCCGTTCCTCTGCGTCGTGATGATACTGTCAGGGGTCTGTTCTGCCATAGGCGGCTCCTTTCTCCAGGCGCAAAAGAGGGACTTCCCGTAGCCGGAAAATCCCTCTTGGTTGTCGGTTATTCTGTTTTACTGTGTGGGCTGTGCGGCGGCGGTCTGCGCCTTTCTCCTTGCCCGGTATTCCCGCGCCTTGATACGGTCATACTCCCGCTGCTTTTCAAGGTTTCGCGCCCGGTACTCCCTTGAATACTGCCGGTGGTAGGCGCGGCTCTTTTCCTTTTTGGCTTCTTCGATTTCCTCCCGCATTTGCCGGATTTCCTGCTCGGTCGGCTCTGCAAGCTGCGTTACTTCGTTCTCAAACCTGCCGATATAGTTGAAATATATGCTGATGTGTTGGATTGCGTATCTCGCCCTTTTCTGGTCGCGCTCATGCACTTCAATCCTGCTGATAAACTCGTTGAGAATGGCGGGGGTGAGGTCGGTAAAAGCTGCATGGCGTTCCGTCAGTTTCAAAAACTTCTGCGCCCGTCCTCCCGCGTTCTCGAAAGCGGATAGCTGCTCTTGCAGCCCCGCAAGCTCCGTTTTCAGTGTGTAGTATTCTTCCGAATACTTCTGCGACATTTGCTCATAGCGGTCTTGTGGGATAGCGCCAAGGGCGTTGTCCTCATAGAGCTTATTCAGCACCTTGTCAATCTGTTCAAGGCGTGTCGTGATTTGCGGGATACGTTTCTGCTGCTTCTTGGTCTGGTCGGTCTGCTGCATGGCAAGGCTCTTTTTCACTAAGGCTTCAAACTCCGCCCGGTTGCTGATAGAGTAGTCCTCGATTTTCTTCAACACTTCCGCAACGGTCTGCATGAGCAAGTCAGCGTCAATGATGTGTGGGGAATGGCACTTGGTTTTTTGGCTTTCCCCTTGTGGTACTCGCTGCAATAGGCAACGTGCCGCTTGCCGCCGTTTCTGTAATCTATGCGGATGTGCATTTTTGCGCCGCAATCCTTACAGAAAAGCAAGCCCGACAAAGGGTGAATTTCCCCGTCCCCGTTGGGGCGTCTGACGGGCGCGTTTTCCAAAATCCGCTGTGCGGTTTCAAGTCGGCGCGGTCAATAATCGGCTCATGCACATTTTCGGTTATCTGCCATTGGCTCCTGTCTACATAGTGGTTCCGCTTATCGCGGAAATGCTTCGTGGTCTTGAAGTTGACTACATCGCCGCAATACTCCTGCCGCGTAAGGATATGGGTCAAAGTGGCTTTGTTCCACTTGTAGCGGTTATCCTCATTGAGCGCCTTGTTTTTACACGTTCCCCGTCCCGGTCTTTCATGTAGAAAGTGGGGGTAGGGATTTGCTCGTTTTTCAGATATACGGCGATTTGGTTGCGGTTCTTCCCGCCGATAAACAGACGGAAAATAAGGCGCACAACCTCGGCGGCTTCCTCGTCGATTATCCAAAAATCCTTGTTGTCCGGGTCTTTGACATAGCCGTAGGGAGCTTCGGTGGCAATCGGCTTTCCGTTCATGCCTTTGGTCTTAATGCCCGTTTTCACTTTCTTGCTGATGTCCTTTGCGTACCACTCCGACATGATGTTGATAAAGGGCGCAAACTCCAATGTGTCGGGCTTCTCGCTGTCAATGCCGTTGTTCACTGCAATAAAGCGCACGTTGTTCCGTCTGAATATCTCCATAGCGTTGCCGACTTGGAGATAGTCGCGCCCCCAGCGGGTTAGGTCTTTCATAATGCAAACGCCGATTTTCCCGTTCTCTACATCGTCCATCATGCGGGAGTAGGCAGAACGGTCAAAAAATCTGCCGCTTTCATCGTCGTCGATGTAGTGCCGGATATTCGTCAACCGCTGCCCTCTGGCGTAGTTCTCCAAAAGATTTTCTGGTTCTGTATGCTGTTGCTCTCGCCGCCGTCCCTGTCCTCGTCCCCTACGGAAAGGCGGGAGTAAGGGCTGTGATTTTGTTGTAATCATTCATGTGCATATCCTCCTGTGCGTCCATGTAGAGTTCTTTACACTTAAGATTATGCACTCCACCGGGCGGAGCGTACTCCAAGCCATGACGGTACTTCTTGGCGTTTTTGCCTTTCAGATACACCGCCAGCCGCATCGCGGCACCGCAGCATAAACCCACCAGCAGATCCAGCGGATGCAGGCTGGGCAGCGGATTGGCAAACGCTGCCGGGATAGTTCCCATCAGCGATACGATTTTATCGCCCAGTTCCTTGCCCACGGCCAGCCGCCACGCCTCGCCCAGATTAGTGGCTAGCAAGCCAATTACCACATAGCAGATAGAGCGCCAGCAGCTTGGAAAGCTTCTTTTTGCTCATAGGCCGCGCTCCTCCTGCTTGTGCCGCACTTTGTCTGGCAGATTTGCAACGGACTGCGCCAGATCATGCAGCTTTGCCAGCACGGAAGGACGCTTGGTTTTATCCAGCACCGATGCCGAATATTCCTTGAAAGCTGCATTCAAGCATCCGTGTCCTGTGCCTTGAAGTAGATTAGATACCGGGGCGGCTTGCAGGACAGGTCTTTCTGGATGGAGTAGTCGATGTGATACCGCTTGGCATAGCGGTCAAAATCCTTGATACCGGTTTCTGAATCTCCACATTGGTCACGCCACGGTTCTGCCGTACCAACCGCTTCATGGACTGCTTGCCCTGCGAAGCGTGCTTGTCGTACTGCCGCAACAGAAACTGCATCCCGCGCAGCAGGGTGCGGGCGGACAGTTTTGTGGTCGAGATGGCAAGGTTGACCGTCTTATGCTCGATTTCTTCCTGCATCGTTACCACCTCCTGTGCAGAAATCGTCTTAGCGGTCATGTTCCACCGGGGGCTTGTTTACGGCCTTCTCTGCGTCATTCTGAACCGATTCATCCGGAACCGGAATGACCATCAGGCGACGCCCCAGAGGAAGAAAGGCTTCGGGTTGATGAAATTCTTCTTCATACTTCTGCGCCAGCTCCGGGGAGAGCGATACAAAATCCTCCTCACCCAGACCTACCACCAAAAAGGTTCCGGCAATAACATCGTACATCAGCCGTCCTCGTCCCATAAGGCACGGTTCAACGGCAGTCCCATGAGCTTGCCGTCATCGTTATAGACGATGGCAACCGGATCTTCAAAAGGGTAGCTTGCGCCGATGGAGCCGCCGACAGCCTGCTGCAATGTTTTCAGGTCGTTATCGATCTCGACCTGCTGCGGATACTGCCCCGGCGCAATTTTCAGCACCGACAAGGTGTTCTCGGTCTGTTCCATTATCTTCCTCCTCGAATTTGATAGTGATTTCCTGCCCAGCACGGGCGGCGTTCAACAGAGCTACCACAAAGAAGCCGAAAAAGGCACCAGCTTCAAAAATGATAAACGAATAAATATAATTCATAGCGAACCTCCTGCATTGACTGAACTGTGAGAAGAATCCTCTCAGGGAGGACGGGGAGCGCAAGACGCGGTGACGGTATGCTTAGTGGAAACATTGGCATGAGTATGCGGTGCGGCATCGGTAGAAAATAGTCGTACAGAAGCATCCCGCAGAGAATGGAAGCAACGAGCATGGTAGTCGTGCAGACGGAGAACCAGAATCTTCAAAACATCAAACGGCGGAACAGTAAAAGTCCTCCGTGACTTCTGCGAAACTCTCATAGCAGGTCATTTCAGTATCCATACTGCACCTCTCAGTCAATGCAGATGCAGACCATCTTCTCGCGGCCAGCCATAAGAGGGACGCTGTTCTCGGCCAGATAGCACTGGATCAGATACAGGTCACTGGTGGTAAGGGCAACAAAGCTGCCATTGGTATCGTAGCGAACAAAGACAACGGCACCGGACAGATACCGCTTACCAGCCAGTGTGATGACCTGACGAGGGTCGTAACAGAGAGCCAGCGGCACATCTTCGCTGATGCTGTAGCAGGAATCTGCTTCATCGAAGCAAGGCAGGTAACTGCGAACGTTCGCCAGCGGAGTGATAGTCAGTTCGATCTCCGGGGCAATCACGGCGGCGTAAACTTCATCATCACCGAACTGCCGCTCCAGCACATCGCTCATCTTATTGAAGAAGTCGGTCACAGCATTGTCCATGTGGTTGATCTTCTGGTTCATGGCTTCGATGGTCTTTGCGGTCTTGAGATCAATGGTAGTGTTCATAGTGCTTTTTCTCCTAATTTTTGCAAAAAAGAAAGACCCGGTTGGGTCTTACATTCAAAATGTATGTTAGCGTTCATTCTGCCGCTGTTGTTTGCGCTGCCACTGTTCCAGCAGCTTGATGATAGTGTCCTCCATCTGTTTCGGGGTGTAGCTGCGCGGGAAATACTTCCGCAGGGTGTCGTTTTTGATGACCACTTTGTCCAGCTCGTCCTTTTTCTCTTCTCCCATGACCGCAAAGGCAACGTCATACGAGAAGTGCCTTCCTGCGCCAGCTTTTTAAGCCGCTGCGCTTGGGAAAGGGACGGCGCATTCTGGGTGTCGTTCATCGCTTCTAAAAATCCCGCTGTTGGCTTTCGTCCAGATAGGACAACTCCACAGCGGGATTGAAGGCAATTTTCTTTTCGTCTACCATGTCCAGCAATTCGGGAATAAGGTTGGTCAGGCGGATAAAACGCTGGACGGTTTTATATCCCTCGCCAGCATCTTCCGCAACCCGTTCAATGGACAACTTCGACTTCTGGACAATTTGTCCAGAAGTTAAATCCGACCTAGCACCTTGATTTTTTATTGCTTCCAGCTTCATTTTGTAGGCGAAAGCTCTTTCACTGGGCAAGATGTTTTCACGTTGGAGATTGCTGTCCACCATGAGCAAAACTGCGGCATCATCATCCATCTGACGGACGATGACAGGCAGGGCATCCAGCCCAGCAAGCTGTGCAGCGTGCTGACGGCGGTGCCCAGAGATGATCTCGTAGCCACCTTCCGGGCGTGGACGTGCAATCAGCGGAGAAAGCACGCCGTACTGTTCTACGCTTTCCACCGTGCGCTGCATGGACTCATCATCCAAGACCTTAAAGGGGTGGTTCTTGAAAGGGAACAGCTCCCCGATGGGAATTTGCTGAACCTGTTCCCGCTGCTGTTCCTGTCGGGATTCTTCGGTGGAGAAGATGTCATCTGCCCCTTTCAGCGACACGTTTAAGCTGTTTTTCGGCATTCGCCATCACCTCCTTTGTCAGAGAGCGGTAGGCTTCTGTCACCTTGCCTTTGGGGTCGTGCTGGAAAATACTCTTACCCACGGCACTGATTTCCGCAGCACGGACAGACCGGGGAATGGTCTGGTCGAACACCTTGATCTTGCTGCCATAGGCACCTCGAATCAGGTTGTCAATCTGCTGCCCGTAGTTGGTGCGGCTGTCGGTCATAGTCAGCAGGATGCCCTCAATTTTCAGCTTGGGGTTGATCTGCCGCCGGACTTTCTGCACAGTCTGCAAAAGCTGCTCCAGACCCTTTGCAGACAGGTACTGCGCCTGCACCGGAATCAGGGTGGTGTCTGCCGCCGCCAGTGCATTACGGTCAGCATCCCAAGGGAAGGGGTGCAATCCAGCAGAATGAAATCGTAGTCGCGCTTTGCGCCTTCCAGCACCTGTTTGAGCATCTTCTCCCGGTTCATGCAGTTAACGAGAGACACTTCCATCCCTGCCAGTTCGATGTTTGCCGGAATCAGGTCAACACCTTCTGCATGGTGCAGACACCCTCGCCGGGTTGAATGCTCTGGTCGTTCATGGCTTTTGCCATCAGGGTGGAAAGAGTGGTGGGCAGTTCATCGGGCTGCTGCCAGCCCATGCTGATGGTCAAGCTGCCCTGCGGGTCAGCGTCCACCAACAGGACCTTCTTGCCCTCCATCGCCAGCCCGATGCCCAGATTTTCACAGGTGGTGGTCTTGCCGGTGCCACCTTTCTGGTTGACGATGGCAATTGTGGTTGCTTTCTTTGAAATTTTCATCACCTCGTATTATAAAAGAGTTAGTATTTATAGACCGCTCTCCAGCGGGATGCTACAATAATTATAGGGTGCTGTGGATTGGTCTTTATCACCTACCGTCAAACGGTTTGCGGTAGGCTCCAA
>ENA-OQDF01001233-OQDF01001233.1-human-gut-metagenome-genome-assembly--contig:-NODE-1233-length-10413-cov-1.425919_pt1 | contig 10413 bp, 17 predicted proteins | sample MGYA00242769_ERZ504597 | MGnify/ENA primary metagenome ERZ504597 (study PRJEB26092, sample SAMD00036305) | human gut metagenome | host: Homo sapiens | study: EMG produced TPA metagenomics assembly of...
TCCGGCTGCCAAGCGCTGCCTGGGCAACGGATAAACCGTTGACTAGGTGTCAACCATCTTGAAGGCCACGTATTTGCCAACTTTGGCAGACAGTGAGCTGAAGCCGCCGTTCATGGCGCTGGTTGTCAGCGGCGGACACACGGCATTGCTGAAGGTTACCGGCTATAATAGCTTTGAGCTTTTGGGACAGACACGTTGATGATGCGGCAGGCGAAGCCTTCGATAAGATTGCACGCGTTATGGGTCTGCCTTATCCCGGCGGTCCGGAAATAGAGCGTCTGGCATTGGGCGGCAATGACCATGCTATTGATTTTCCGGTAGCACGTCTGGATAAGCCTTATGAATTCAGCTTCAGTGGTCTAAAATCTGCCGTAATCAATTATCTGCACAATCAGCAGCAGGCAGGACGTGAGGTGAACCGCAGCGATGTTGCGGCCTCCTTCCAGCGTGCGGTTGTAGATGCATTGGTTAAGGAAGCAGTGCATGCTATGCAGCATACAGGCTACAATAAAATTGTGCTGGCCGGCGGCGTTTCTGCCAATAAAACTTGCAAAACACACTGGCAAAGGCTATGGAGGAGATTGGTACCCAGCTGGTGCATCCGACGCCGATTTTGTGTACCGATAATGCTGTAATGATTGCCTGCCGCGGTTATTTTATGTATCAGGCCGGTAGCTTCAGTCCATTGGACTTGAACGCTAATCCATCATTGAAATTAGGCTAAACAAGTGTCTTTTATAGTGCATAAGCCTGTGGATATTGTGGATAAACGGGCAATATCCACATATAAGCGCATTACTGTTGTGGAAAAGCCTGTGGATATAGTGGATAAAATAGTGGATTAATCAGATAAAGCTGTGGAAAGGACAACAGCAGGAAGAAGAGGGGAAACATGCTGAGCAATTTAACAGCAGAACAAAGAAACAGTTTACAAGCTATGCCACAGGTACTCGGTCTGGCGGCAGATATAGCACATGCTGCTGTGACGATTTATCTGCCGGGAGAAAATAAAAAGTTTTTTAATGTTTATAAGCAGGAGCAGCCGATGACACAGGTCGGAAATGTGCGCCCGGATATGACTGGCCGACGTGTGCGTGCGGTTGAAGAACCTCTCGTTGCGCGTGTGCTGCAGAAAAACGTGCCTGTTAACGGCAAGCGTGAATGGGCTTTGGGCATGTTCAACAGTCTGAAGGTTTTTCCGCTGCGTGACAGCCGCGGACATTGCTACGGTGCCGTCAGCTTTGAAGTGCTGCTCCCGATGATATTATTATTGCTCAGTCGCTGGAGCTTTTGTGTAATCTGCGCCAGGATGTGAGCAATAACAGCAACTATCAGCGACTGCTGCCTTCTGACGGCATTATGGTAGTAGATGCCAACAGAGTGATTGTTGCTGCCAACAACCGTGCGCGTCATATGTTTGATGTTATGGATATTTCTCATCTTGTCGGCTGCCGTACTAATGATGTTGCTATCAACTGGCCGTTGGTCGGGATGGTTATGGAAACAGGCACGGCGAAAGCAAGGAATTTACGATGCATGGCATTTTGCTTTCCATACGTATTCTGCCGGTAATTCCCAGGCCTAAGGCCAGTTGTGCTATTGTCATTTTGCAGGATATCACCGAGCTGCGCAAAAAAGACGAGGAGCTGCTGATAAAATCTGTGGTAATTAAAGAGATTCATCACCGTGTAAAGAACAATCTGCAGACTATTGCCAGTCTTCTGCGCTTGCAGGAGCGCCGCGCGCAGTGTGATGAAACCAAAATAGTTTTGCGTGACTGCGTCAACAGAGTCAACAGCATTGCTATTGTGCATGAGTATCTTTCGCAGCAGGATACCGGTCTGATAGATGTCGGTAAGGTGGCCAAGGGAATTTATCAGGCAATTATCAGCAGTATGCTGCATCCGGAATTTATCCTGCATGCCGATTTTAAAGCAGATCCTGTACAGCTGCCGTCTGATAAGGCAACAAGCATCGCTTTGATTCTCAACGAATTATTGCAGAATACTATAGAACATGCTTACGAAGGACGCATGAGTGGCAGCCTTAAGGTGCGCTTTGCGGAAGAAAGCAAGCGTTATATTTTATCGATTGCCGATGACGGTGTAGGTCTTCCGGAAGGATTTTCTTTAAACAGCAGCCGTCAAAGCTTAGGATTGAAAATTATCAAGACTATGGCGGAAGCAGACCTGCAGGGAAGCTTTAGCTTGGCGAATCGTGATGATGGCGGTACACTTGCTTTAGTAACAATTCCAAAGGGGGGACTGGAAGATGTTAAATAAACTGAGAATCTTATTGGCAGATGACGAAGCTATTTTGCGTCTTGATTTGCGCGAAATGCTGGCAGATGCGGTCATGAAATAGTAGGCGAGGCAGGCAACGGACAGGAGGCAGTAAAGCTTGCTGCGGAATTGAAGCCTGATTTTATTATCATGGATGTTAAAATGCCGATTATGGACGGTATTACGGCGGCAAAAATTATTGCTGCCGATAATATTGCGCCGGTATTGCTGCTTACAGCTTACAGTCAGCAGGATATTGTTGAGCAGGCATCGGATGCAGGCGTTATTGCTTATCTGGTTAAGCCTGTACGTGAGGAACAGCTTTTCCCGGCGATGGAGATTGCGGCCAAACGCTTTCAGGAAATGCATAAGCTTAATTTGGAGCTTGATAAGCTGAAGGAAAGCCTGGAGAACCGTAAGCTGCTGGATCGTGCCAAGGGTATCCTCATGGCAGCGCACGGAATGACGGAGCAGGAAGCATACCGTAAGATGCAGCAGTTCAGTATGGCAAAACGCATAAGCTTAAAGGAGCTGGCGGAAAGCATTATTGCAGCTGCGGCCAAAAGACAACAATAGCTGAAAGGGCAGTGTAAACTGCTCTTTTTTTGTGCTCAAGCAAAAATTTGGGCCTGCGAAGCAAAAAATAGAGTGCTGAAGCCGATTTTTGAGGACGTGAAACAGAAATTGCGACAAATTTGTAAAAAACAGCGAAAAAGTACTTGCATTTTTTCCTAATATGGATATAATAAGAATTGTGGTTAGCACTCAGAGTAAATGAGTGCTAATAACCAAGAAGCAAATTACTCTCACGTAAGTAAGAATACTCGAAAGGGTTATAAAAAATGTTAAAACCATTAGCTGATCACGTAATTGTAGAGGTTGTAGAAGTAGAAGAAAAAACTGCTAGCGGCATTTTCCTGCCGGATACCGCAGTAAAAGAAAACCGCAACAGGGCAAGGTTCTGGCTGTAGGCAGAGGCAAATACAGCGACAACGGCACTCTGATTAAACCCGAAGTAAAGTTGGCGATGAAGTTATCTTCGCAAAATACAGCGGAACTCCTGTTAAACATCAAGGTAAGGATTACTTGATTCTTAGGAACGCGATATATTAGCAACAATCGAAAAATAAGATAAAAACTGTAATTAATTTGTAATTGAATTTTCAAAGGAGCGATATAAAATGGCTAAACAAATTCTGTTTAATGAAGAAGCTCGTCGTAGCCTGGAGCGTGGCGTAAATGCTCTGGCTGACGCTGTAAAAGTAACCCTCGGTCCTAAAGGCCGTAACGTTGTTCTGGAAAAGAAATTCGGCGCACCGACCATCACCAATGACGGTGTAACCATTGCCCGCGACATCGAACTGGAAGATCCGTTTGAAAACATGGGCGCACAGCTGGTTAAAGAAGTATCCATCAAAACCAACGATGTTGCCGGCGACGGCACCACCACTGCTACCGTTCTGGCACAGGCTATGATTAACGAAGGCATGCGCAACGTTGCTGCCGGCGCTAATCCGATGGTTCTGAAAAAAGGTATCAAAAAAGCAGTTGACGTACTGGTTGACGAACTGAAAAATGTTTCCCAAAAGGTTGAAACCAAGGCTGCAAAAGCACAAGTTGCTTCCATCTCCGCAGCTGACGATGAAATCGGTAACCTGATTGCCGACGCTATGGAAAAAGTTGGCGACGACGGTGTTATCACTGTTGAAGAATCCAAGACCATGGAAACTCATCTGGAAACTGTTGAAGGCATGCAGTTCGACCGTGGCTACATTTCCCCGTATATGGCAACAGATGCTGATAAAATGGAAGCTGTACTGAGCAATCCGTACGTATTCATTACTGATAGAAAAATCACCATGATTGCTGACATTATGCCGGTTCTGGAAAAAGTTGTTCAAAACGGCGGCGAACTCTTAATCATCGCTGAAGATGTTGAAGGCGAAGCACTGGCAACCTGGTTGTTAACAAACTGCGTGGCACCTTCAAGGCTGTTGCTGTTAAGGCTCCTGGCTTCGGCGACCGTCGTAAAGCAATGCTGCAGGATATCGCTACTCTGACCGGTGCAACCGTTATCAGTGAAGAAGTTGGCCGTAAACTGGACAGCGCAAGCATGGCAGACCTTGGCCGCGCAGGTCAGGTTCGTGTAACCAAAGAATTGACGACTATCGTTGATGGCCTGGGTGATAAAGATGCTATTGCTGCACGTGTTGCTCAAATCCGTGCACAAATTCCGGAAACCACTTCTGATTTCGATAAAGAAAAACTGCAAGAACGTCTGGCTAAACTGGCCGGTGGCGTAGCTGTTATCAAAGTCGGCGCTGCTACCGAAGTTGAGCTGAAAGATAAAAACTGCGCATTGAAGATGCTCTGAATGCTACCCGCGCTGCTGTTGCTGAAGGCATTGTTGCCGGCGGCGGTACTGCTCTGCTGCAAGTACAGCCTGCTCTGGCAAAAATAAAAGCTACCGGCGATGAGAAGACCGGCGTAGAAATCGTTAAACGCGCTATTGAAGAGCCTGTTCGTCAAATCGCTTACAACGCTGGCCTGGAAGGCGCTGTTATCGTTGATACCATTAAACGCAGCCGCAAAGGCTATGGCTTCAACGCTCTGACCGAAGAGTATGTTGACATGATTGAAGCAGGTATCGTTGACCCGACTAAGGTTACCAGAAGCGCACTGCAGAATGCTGCAAGCATCGCTTCTATGGTTCTGACCACTGAATCCATCGTAGCTGACAAACCTGCTAAGGAAGGCGCTGCTATGCCGGCAATGCCTCCGATGGGCGGCGGCATGCCCGGTATGATGTAAGCTGCAGACCGGATGTCAAAACTGTATAATATAGCTTGAGTAGGCTATATATAGCACACTCTGTTACTGATTTGGTAGCAGGGTGTGCTTTTTTGTTACATAAAAGCTACAGTAAAAAATTTTACTGGCATTAGTGTATTCTAATTATGTTTTTTGCTGGCAAATATGCTATAATAGTTTCATTCTATAGACAGAAGGAGCTGTTGATAATGGGTGAAGCTGCAGCCGAAAAAGATTTTTACTGGAAGCTGTTCAAATCAACCTTTATAATTAGTGCCTTTACTATTGGCGGTGGTTTTGTAATCATTCCGCTGTTGAAGGCCAAATTTGTTGATGAGTATAAATGGATGGATGATAAGGAAGCACTGAACCTTGTGGCGATTGCGCAGTCTGCGCCGGGTGTTGTGGCAGCCAATGCGGCAATCAGCATGGGCTACAAGCTTGGCGGTATCCGCGGTACGCTTACTGCTTTGCTGGCAACTATTCTGCCGCCACTGATTACCCTGAGCGTTATTTCCTATGCTTATGATGCCTTTGCGCATAACCAGTATATTCAGCTGGTTTTGAAGGGCATGCAGTGCGGCGCGACGGCTATTATCATCAATGTAGCGATTGACCTGCTCAAAAAGGAACTGAAGAAAAAATTGGCACTGCCGCTTTTGATTATTGTCGGTACCTTCATTGCCAATTATTTCTTTAATGTAAATCTGATGTATGCAGTAATTGTGGATGCTGTTATCGGCTTCTTCCTGCTGCGTGACAAAAAGTACGCGTAAGGAGGTAGCGAGATGTATATTTATTGGGAGCTTTTCTGGAGCTTTGTCAAGGTTGGTGCCTTTTGCGTCGGCGGCGGTTATGCTTCTATGCCGTTGATTCAGGCAGAGGTTATTGAAAATCATGCATGGATGACTATGCCGCAGTTTATTGATATTTTTACTATTTCGCAGATGACACCGGGTCCTATCGGTATCAATGCAGCGACGTTCGTCGGTACAAAGGTTGCAGGCTTGCCCGGTGCTATTGCTGCGACTGTGGGTTTTGTTTTTCCGTCGGTGTTCATTGTACTGGCACTCGCAAAATTATTCTTTAAATATGGAGATATCGGTCCGATTCGCGGTATTCTGAACGGTCTGCGTCCTGCGGTTGTGGCACTCATCTGCTCTGCCGGATTGAGCTTTGTAATGCTGGCGCTGTGGAATACTGAAACACTGCCGAAGGATTTTACCAAGGTGGATTTGCTTGGCTGTATCGTGCTGCCGATTTCCCTGTGGTGTATCCGTCATAAGGTAAGCGTTATCCGTACACTGTGCATGAGCGGTGTTTTGGGCTTGATTTTGGGTATAGCCGGTATCCGCTGATATTTGCTTTAGTAGCGCGCTGCGCTGTGAGCTTTGGCTCGCGGCATGGCGTGCTTTTTGTTATATTGAAGTTAACTTCTGCAAATTAACGGTTGACGCAAGCGGAATTCTGCTATATAATAGATACAGTTAACCAACGAATGCGTCGGTTAACTACTAAGGTTAGGGATGTGAATTACAATGCAAAAGATTATTGCACTGGCCGAGAAGGTTTTGAACGGTCAGAATATTACTAAAGAAGAAGCTGAATTTTTGATTAACGTGAGCGATGATGACACCATGCTTCTTTTGGCCATGGCTGACAAGATTCGCCAAAAATATGCCGGCGATGCTGTTGACTGCTGTGCAATCATTAACGGCCGCAGCGTAAATGCAGCGAGAACTGCAAGTTCTGCGCACAATCCGCACATTATCATACCGGTGTTAAGGAATACGGTCTGCTGAGCGAAGAGGAAATCTTCAATGCAGCTAAAAAAGCTAAGGAAGCAGGCGCTGTACGCTTCTCCATCGTTACCAGCGGTCGCGGACAGAGCAAGGCCGATGACTTTGAAAATATCTGCCGTACCTTGAAACGTATTAAAGAAGAACTGCACATTGAAGTTTGCGCTTCTTTGGGCATTTTGACTGTAGAGCAGGCAAAAGAGCTGCGCAAAGCTGGTGTAACCCGCTATCATTCCAATTTGGAAACCGCAGGCAGCAATTTCCCGAATATCTGCAGCACTCATACCTATGCTGATAAATTTGTTACCATCAAAAATGCACAGGCTGCCGGCCTGCGTGTTTGCAGCGGTGGCATTTTAGGACTTGGCGAAACACGCGAGCAGCGTGTAGAATGGGCCTTCACTCTGAAGGAGCTTGGTATTGACAGTGTACCTCTGAATATGCTGACTCCGATTCCGGGCACTCCGTTTGAAAACAACAAACCGTTGCCGCCGCTGGAAATCCTGCGTGCGTTCGCTGTTTTCCGTTTTGTTCTGCCGAAGGCACAAATCCGTACCGCAGGCGGTCGCGAAGTAAACCTGCGTGACCTGCAGGCACTAGCACTCAATGGCGGTGCAAGCGGCATTATGATCGGCGGTTATCTGACTACTGCCGGCCGCGGTACTGACCGCGATATGCAGATGCTCAAGGATCTTGACCGTCCGCGCAGCATGCCGAATCTTGATTAATTAGTTTTCCATGAATTTTTAATACAATCTTACACCTTAAAATCTCAAAAGATAAGCAGGCTGGAGTTGCGACCAGTCTGCTTATTTTTTTATGCGTGCGTGATAACGCACCGTCTTCTGGATCACCAATCAATATCATCAATCCATCATTTATTTGCTTACGCACTCGCCTCTACGGTCAATTTATGATATAATATAATTTACTAATGACTTTCAAGAGGTGAAGCAAAATGCAGTCACACTTCTTATTATTACCGGTATGTCCGGTGCAGGCAAAACGCAGGTTGTGCGTACCCTGGAGGATTTAAATTTCTTTTGCATTGACAATTTGCCGGCGACCTTGATTCCTAAGTTTGCGGAGCTTTGCCGTCAGACCTCGGAGGAAAAGGTAGCTCTTGTTGTTGATATCCGTGGCGGACGCTTTTTTGATAAGCTGCTGCAGGTTTTGGATGAGATGGAGCCAGCGGCCAAAAATATGAGCTGCTGTTTTTGGATGCTTCCGATGCGACACTGGTGCGCCGTTACAAGGAAACGCGTCGTCGTCATCCCTTGGGTGAGCGCAATACCTTGCTGAAGAATATTACCTGTGAGCGTGAATTGCTTGATCCGCTGCGCGAAAGGCTACGCATATTATTGATACCTCAACGTTGACAACGGCACAGCTGAAGACTAAGGTAACGGAAATGTTTGGCGAGGGCTCTTCTAAAGAGCGTATGGGCATTGTTGTGCGTTCGTTCGGCTTCAAGCATGGCCTGCCGCTGGACAGTGACTTGGTGCTTGATGTACGCTTTTTGCCGAATCCGTTTTATGTTGAAGAGCTGCGCAATATGACTGGCAACGACCGCCCGGTAGCGGATTTTATCTGCCGCTATCCGCAGACCTTCCAGTATCTGAAGCTGGAGGAGCAGCTGCTTGATTTTCTTGTACCGCAATATATTAACGAAGGCAAGGCACAGCTTGTTATCAGCGTAGGCTGCACAGGCGGACAGCACCGCAGCGTTTTTATTGCCAATAAATTGTACGAATATCTGCGTGAAAAGGGTTACAGCGTTGATGTGACGCATCGTGATATTCCTCACAGAAAGTAAGGGAGGAGCCTAATGGGTTGGATTAGTTGGCTGTGTCCCGGCATTAATTTGAAGCGCTGGCTGCTGCTTTTTGCGGTAGGTGTACTTTTATGTGCTTTGGGACTGGCTTTGTTTTTTAATTATCAGCTGATGGGCAAGGCAGAAGAACTGCTCTTCCAGATGACCTATCTGACAACAGGACGCTATTCAAATGGCTGATTATGACGATGGGCGTGGGCTTTCTTATCGTGGGCTTTGCTATTATGGTGTACGGAACACGCCGCTTAATCAGTTCGGTAGTATCTGTTGTAGTGCCCGACAAAAACGGTTCATTGATGGAAACGATTTTTATGCAGCGCAAGCTGACACGTGGCCCGGCTATTACCGTTGTCGGTGGCGGTACCGGTTTGTCGACGCTGCTGCGCGGCATGAAGTATATCACTAATAACTGTACGGCCGTAGTAACAACTGCTGATGACGGCGGTTCTTCCGGACGTCTGCGCAAGGAGCTGGGTATTATTCCTCCCGGTGATTTGCGTAACTGCCTGACGGCTCTTGCTGACCGTGAGCCGCTGATGGAACGTTTGATGCAGTATCGCTTTCAGGGCGATTCCCCGCTTGCAGGCATTGCTTCGGCAATCTGTTTATTGCGGCGATGGCACAGGCCGAGGGCGGCATGGAGGCCGGACTCAATGCTACGAGCCAGATTCTAAAGGTACGCGGCAGGGTTATTCCGTCTACGCTGGAGGATATCCGCCTGCAGGCACGGATGACTGACGGCAGCATTGTGACTGGCGAATCAGAGATTCCTAAGGTGCACAAGCATATTAAGAAGATGATGATGCTGCCGGCGGATGCACAGGCGGCAAACGGAGCTATTGATGCAATTTTAAATGCTGATGTGCTTATTTTCGGACCGGGCAGCCTGTATACCAGTGTTATTCCCAACCTGCTGGTTGAAGGAATCCGTGATGCTGTTGTCAGGTCCAACGCTATCAAAATCTATATCTGCAATGTTATGACACAGCCCGGCGAAACCGACGGCTACGGTGCTTATGACCATGTACAGGCGTTGATTGAGCATGTCGGTACACAGTTCTTGGATTACGCTATTGTCAATTCCCAGGATGTTACTTCGGAGCAGCTGCGTCAGTATGATGCCGAGGGTTCGCGTCCTATTACGCCGGATATTGATAAAATTCGCAGTCTGGGAATTACGGTTGTGCCGGCGCGCTTGATAAGCAAGGATGATTTGGTGCGTCATGATCCGCGTAAATTAGCGCGTGTGCTTATTGCTTTGATTTACCGTCTGCGTCTTTTTGGGCGCGGTATGCAGTTTTTCGATTATTTCTTTATGCGTGCGGGCATGAAGAAGCTGTATAAACAGAAATAAAAACAGACGCTGCACCTTGTCGGCTGAGAAGGGAGGAGTCTGCTTGTCTTTTTTCCAATGATGTAAAAAATGAATTATCTCGTATAGAAACTAATGATGCGACCGGTGATAAAGCAGAGCTGCTCGGTCTTTTGCGTATGAGCGGTGCAATTGTTATCCGCGGTATGAATATAGGTATCCACTTTTCAACAGAAAATGCTGCTTTGGCCAGACGTGTACTGCAGCTGTTGAAGAGCAATTATCAAGTGCAGACGGAGGTAGTTATTACCCGTTCACGCCGCTTGAAGAAGAATAACCGTTATCAGGTACATGTAGTGCCGGCGCCGCAGGTAA
>ENA-OQDF01001234-OQDF01001234.1-human-gut-metagenome-genome-assembly--contig:-NODE-1234-length-10410-cov-1.440144_pt1 | contig 10410 bp, 15 predicted proteins | sample MGYA00242769_ERZ504597 | MGnify/ENA primary metagenome ERZ504597 (study PRJEB26092, sample SAMD00036305) | human gut metagenome | host: Homo sapiens | study: EMG produced TPA metagenomics assembly of...
GCGCAGTGCTGGCGGCGCTGAAAAAGCGCGGGGCCGACCCCTGTGCGTTCAAAGCGGGCCGGACTACATCGACCCCATGTTCCACCGCTCGGCTCTGCAGGTGGACAGCCACAATCTGGATCTGTTTCTTTCCAACAGGGATATGGTGCGGGCCATTTTTGCCCGCTATGCCGCCGGGCATGGTGCCGCCGTGTGCGAGGGCGCTATGGGCTTTTATGATGGTCAGGGCCTGACCACCCGTGCCAGCGCTTGGGAACTGGCGGATACGCTGGGCCTGCCGGTGCTGCTGGTGGTACAGCCCAAGGGTGCCAGCGTGACGCTGGCCGCGCAAATTCAGGGCCTTGTGAACTTCCGCAAAACAGCCATGTTTCGGGCATCCTGCTCAATGATTGTTCCGAAAGCTGTATAAAATGCTCAAGGCCCTGCTGGAAAGGGAGACCGGCCTGCCGGTGCTGGGTTATCTGCCCCATTTGCCGCAGGCAGCGGTAGAAAGCCGACACCTCGGCCTGAAGACTGCAGATGAAATTGCCGACCTGCAGGAAAAGATCGCCCTGCTGGCCGATGCACTAGTGCTGGATTGGCAGCGCCTTGCCGTGCTGACCGAAAAGCCTGCGCCGGAAGCTTTGCCGGGAGCAGCTGCACCCACATCCGTCCGCATTGCGGTGGCAAAGGACGAGGCGTTCTGCTTTACCTATGCCGAAACGCTGGACGCACTGCGGGATGCCGGGGCGGAGCTTGTGCTTTTCAGCCCGGTGCAGGATGCGGTTTTGCCGGAAAATATAGGCGGGCTGTATCTGCCGCGCTACCCGGTAGCTGTACGCCAAAACTCTGAGTGAAAACAAAACCATGCTGGCTTCCATCCGGCAGGCCGTGCAGGCGGGCCTGCCCACAGCAGCCGAATGCGGCGGCTTTTTGTATCTGGGCCGGAGCCTTGAGGATGCCGACGGTAAGGTGTGGCCCATGGCAGATGTTCTGCCGGGCGATGGCATCCGGGTGGGAAGGCTGGTGCGCTTTGGCTATGCTGAAATGACCGCCAAGGCGGACAGTATGCTCTTCTGCGCCGGAGAAACGCTGCCATCCACGAATTCCACCACTGGGATTCCACCGCAAACGGCACTGCATTTACTGCCTGCAAAAACGAAAAAATGCAGTGGGAATGCGGCTTTGCAAACGAGAATTTCTATGCGGGGTTCCCGCATTTATACTGGGCGGGCACGCCCCTGCCGGGCCGCTTTGTGCGCGCGGCAGAACGATACAGCAAAACAAAAGGATGACCTAAATGACCGAAACGGAACTGAATGCACTTTTGGCGGGTATCACCCCTGCCAACGAAGCTGCCCGCGCGGCGGCACACGCCCACTGGGCCAGCCTTGCAAAGCCTCTGGGCGGGTTGGGCCGGCTGGAGACCATGCTGGAGGATGCCGCCGCCCTTACCGGCAGTGCGGAGCTTGATCTTTCCCGCCGGGTGGTGGTGGTGCTCTGCGCGGATAACGGCGTGGTGGCGCAGGGCGTGAGCCAGACCGGGCAGAAAGTGACCCGTGCCGTGGCCGAAAACCTTGCCATGCGGCGCACCAGTGTGTGCCAGATGGCCCGCACGGCCCACTGCGATGTTCTGCCCGTGGATATGGGCATGGCAGGCGAACCGGTGCCCGGCGTGCGCAGCTGCCGCATTGCTGCAGGCACGGCGGATTTTACCCAAGGCCCTGCCATGAGCCGGGCCGAGGCCGTGCAGGCCGTTGGGGAGGGCATTGCCCTTGCCCGGGAACTGGCAGAGGATGGCTACAGCTCATCGCCACCGGTGAAATGGGCATTGGCAATACCACCACCTCCAGCGCGGTGGCGGCAGTGCTGCTGGGCCAGCCCGTGGAGCTTATGACCGGGCGCGGTGCGGGCCTCTCGGACGAAGGGCTTGCCCGCAAGGTGGATGCCATCTGCCGCGGCATCCTTTGCAATGAGCCGGACCCGGAAGACACATTGGATGTGCTTTCCAAGCTGGGCGGCTTTGATATCGCGGGCCTGTGCGGTGTGTTTCTGGGCGGTGCACTGGCCGGTGTGCCGGTGCTGGCAGATGGCTTATCAGCGGAGTGGCCGCGCTGTGCGCCGTGCGGCTGTGCCCGGCGGCGGTAAAGGCTGTGTTTGCAAGCCACTGCTCGGCAGAGCCTGCCGCGCGCATCGTGCTGGAAGCACTGGGCAAGGCACCCATCATTACGGCGGGGCTGCATCTGGGCGAGGGCACCGGCGCGGTGGCCAGCATCCCGCTGTGGGATATGGCACTGGCCGTATACGGCGGGTGCTACTCCTTTGCGGAGGGCGGCATTGCGCCGTATACGCCCCAAGCTGACGCTGGTTCTGGCGCGCGGCCAGCGGCAAAAGTGAATACGCCGAGAGCCTTGTGCTGAAAACCACCGGCCCGCGCTACTATCTTGCCACCATGCAGGTGTGGGATGCCGAGTGTGCCGCCCGGGTGGAAAAGCACCGCAAAATGCGGGCCGCAAAGCAGTTTGTGACGGTGGAGTGCCCCTTGCATCTGGACAATGTGCGCCTGCCTGCGCGGGGCACCGCCTTGCTGGAAGACCTTGGCAACCTTGCCGCCAACGAGCTGTACGACCCGGCGGGAGCAGGGGAAAACGCGGCCAAAGCCATCCTGCACGGGCTGGAAAGCCTTGCAGCCCAGTGCGAAAACCTCATCGTTGTTTCCAACGAGGTGTTCAGCGGCGGGGCCGATTATGCCGGTGACACAGGCCGCTATCTGCTGGCACTGGCGCAGGTAAACAATGCCTTTGCCGCCCGGGCCGACAATGTGGTGCGGGTGGTATGCGGCATCCCGGTCTATCATAAAGGAGTGGAAAAATGATCGTTTTGCAGACCATTGCGGTGGCCTTTGCCATGTTTTCGGCCATCCCGGTGCCGCAGTTCGACTGGAACGAAAAAAATATGCGCTACGCCATGTGCGCCTTCCCGCTTATTGGTGTCGTTATTGGTGCGGCGTGGTGTGTGTGTGGCGCGCTGCCCCTGCCGGGCTTTGCCAAGGCGGCGGGCTTTGCGCTGATCCCGGTATGGATCACCGGCGGCATCCATCTGGACGGCTATGCCGACACCTGCGATGCCCTTTCCAGCTACGGCGACCGAGAAAAGAAGCTGGAAATATTAAAAGACCCCCATTGCGGTGCCTTTGCGGTCATCCGACTGTGCAGCTATTTCCTGGCCTATTTTGCCTGTGCACCTGTGTGAGTTTTACACCCCGCGTGGGTGTGCTGTGGGTTTTGGCACTGGTGCTGGAACGGGCGCTTTCGGGCCTTGCGGTGGCATCGTTCCCCATGGCAAAAACACCGGTCTTGCACACACCTTTTCCACTGCAGCAGACAAAACTGTGGTGCGCCGGGTGCTGGCGGTGCTGGCCGCAGTGCTGTGCGTGGGTATGGCGGCGCTGGGCGGCTGGGCGCTGGTGCTGGCAGCGCTGGCGGTGCTCTGGCGCTACCATGCCGTGAGCCGGAAGCAGTTCGGCGGCATCACCGGCGACCTTGCCGGGTGGTTTTTGCAAAAGGCCGAGCTCTGGATGCTGGCGGCGCTGTGTGCCTGCCAGTGGGGAGGGCTGCTATGATCTTTATTACCGGGCCGCTCTACAGCGGCAAGCGCACCTTTGCGCAAACACTTCCCGGCAAGCGTCTTTCGGACGTGCAGGTATTGGCTGCCGATGCCGCCGACCTGCCTGCCTTGGCAGACAAGCTTGCCCATGAATACGATATCCTCATCGCCACCGAGGTAGGCGGCGGTGTTGTGCCGATGGATGTCAAACAGCGCGCAGACCGCGAGGCGGCGGGCAGGCTTGCCTGCCTGCTGGCCGCACGGGCCGAATGCGTGGTGCAGATGTTCTGCGGCATCCCCACGGTTTTGAAAGGAGAATTGTCTCAATGCTGATCTATCTTCTGCGTCATGGCCAGACGGAATACAACGCCCAGAAGCGTTATCAGGGCCAGCGCGACATCCCGCTCTCACCCGAAGGCGCTGCTCAGCTGCGCCGGCAGATTTTGACCCCGATGTGGTCTATGTTTCCACCCTGCAGCGCACCAGCCAGACGGCGCGCATCCTGTTCCCGGAGGCAAAGCTTGTGCCGGTGGACGGCCTGAAAGAGATGTGCTTTGGCAGCTTTGAGGGCCGCAATTTCATCGAGATGGAAAAGGACCCCGAGTATCAGGCATGGGTGAAGGCCAACTGCGAAAGCCCCTGCCCGGACGGAGAGCGCAAGACAGATTTTTCAGACCGCATCTGCCGCACCGTGCAGAGCTGATCGATAAAGCTCTTGCCGCAGGCGAAGAGCGGCTGGTCATTCTGGCCCACGGCGGCACCCAGATGGCCGCATGGAGCGGTTTGCCGTTCCCCACAGGGACTATTACGCATGGTGCGGGCCCAACGCGGGCGGCTTTGTGCTGGATGCAAAGGACTGGACGGAAAAGCATCTGCTGTATCTCGTGAAGACCGTCCAGTACACAAAGGAGAGCAAGGCATGATCCTTCAGGCAGTTGTCGGCGGCTTTGTGCTGGACGCGCTCTTTGGCGACCCGGCGTGGCTGCCGCACCCGGTAGTGCTTATGGGAAGATGCATCTCCCGGCTGGAAAAATTCCTGCGCGCCCGCCTGCCCGGCACCCCGCAGGGCGAGCTGCTGGGCGGTGCCGTGACGGCGTTCTGCCTGCCGGTGGGCACCTTTCTGGTCACGAGCTTGTGTGTCTGGCGGCGGCAAAGCTCAGCCGTGGCTGGGCCTTGCGGTGCAGATGTTCTGGTGCGGGCAGGCGCTGGCGGCAAGGGGCCTTGCGCAGGAGAGCACAAATGTGTATAACGAGCTGGTTCGGAACGACCTGCCCGCCGCTCGCAAAGCCGTGAGCCGCATCGTGGGCCGCGACACCCAGAACCTGACCGCAGAGGGTGTGACCAAAGCTGCGGTGGAAACGGTGGCCGAAAATGCCAGCGACGGCGTCATTGCGCCGCTGCTGTATATGCTCATCGGCGGGGCACCGCTGGCGCTGACCTACAAGGCTATCAATACCATGGACAGCATGCTGGGCTACAAAAACGAGAAGTATCTTTACTTTGGACGCGCAGCCGCGAAGCTGGACGATGTGGCCAACTACATCCCCAGCCGCATTGCCGCCCTTTTGTGGGTGGCGCTGCGGCCTTTACCGGCAACGATGCCAAGGGTGCATGGCGCATCTGGCGGCGGGACCGGCACTGCCACGCCAGCCCCAACAGCGCCCAGACCGAAAGCGCCTGCGCCGGTGCACTGGGCGTGCAGCTGGCCGGCCCGGCTTACTATTTTGGCGAATATTACCCCAAGCCACCATCGGTGATGCCCTGCGCCCAATTGAGCCGCAGGACATTCTGCGCGCCAACCGCATGATGTATGTGGCAAGCGGCTTTGCGCTGGCATGGGGTGCAGCAATACGGGGGTTCCTTGCATGAAACAATTGACCCATGGCGGCGACTGGGCGGGCTACCGCGCCGAGTTTGGCCGTGACCCGCTGGATTTTCGGCCAATGTCAGTCCGCTGGGCCTGCCGGAAGGGGTGGCAAAGGCCATTACGGCAGCGCTTGCCACGGCAGACCGCTACCCCGACCCGCTGTGCCGGGCCCTGCGTGAAAAACTGGCGGTGGCTGAGGGAGTGCCCGCCGAATGGCTGCTGTGCGGCAACGGCGCGGCAGACCTCATCTTCCGGCTGGCGCTGGCTGCAAAGCCCCGCACTGCACTGGTAACGGCCCCCACTTTTGCCGAGTATGCCACCGCCCTTGAAACGGCAGGCTGCACGGTGGAACGGCATTTTTTGCGGGAAGAAAACGATTTTGCGGTGACGAAAGATCTCCTGAACGCGGTGCACCCGGGTACAAATATGGTGTTCCTCTGTCAGCCCAACAACCCCACCGGCCAGCTGGCAGAGCCTGCCCTTGTGGAAGCGCTGCTGCGCAGATGCGAAGCCGTGGGTGCGGTGCTGGCCGTGGACGAATGCTTTCTGGATTTTCTGCCGGAGGGCGAAGGCCTTTCGGCAAAGCATCTGCTGAAAAACAGCAAAAAACTGATTATTTTAAAAGCCTTCACCAAGCTTTACGGCATGGCAGGCGTGCGTCTGGGCTATTGCCTGTGCTCTGACACAGAGCTGCTTGCCCGGATGCGGGCAGCGGGCCAGCCGTGGGCGGTTTCCAGTCTGGCACAGGCGGCGGGCATTGCTGCGCTGGACGAGACGGAATATGTGGCGAAGGTGCGTGCATTGATCGAAGCACAGCGGCCTGTGCTGGCAGACGGCCTGCGGGCGCTGGGCCTGCGGGTGATCGAGGGCCGGGCTAACTATCTGCTGTTCCGCGCGCCGGAAGCGCTGGGCAAAGCGCTGCGCCGCAAGGGTGCAGTACTGCGCAGCTGCGGCAATTATCCGGCCTTGATGCCAGCTGGTACCGCACCGCTGTGCGCACAGAAAACGAGAACCGGCAGCTGCTTGCACTGCTGGCCGAAACCCTGCCGGAGGTGGCACAATGAGCAAGGCAAAATGCATTATGGTGCAGGGCACCATGAGCGGTGCGGGCAAAAGCCTGCTGTGCGCGGCGCTGTGCCGCATTGCGCAGGATGGCTACCGCGTGGCCCCTTTCAAAAGCCAGAACATGGCCCTGAACAGTTTCGTCACCCGCAACGGTGCAGAGATGGGACGTGCTCAGGTGGTGCAGGCACAGGCTGCAGGCGTGGAGCCGGATGTGCGCATGAACCCATCCTGCTCAAGCCCAGCAGCGATGTGGGCAGTCAGGTGATCGTGAACGGCAAGGCCCGGGGCCAGATGCCTGCCGCCGCCTACTTTAAAATGAAGCGCAGCCTTATCCCGGACATTCTGGAAGCCTACAACAGCCTTGCCGCCGAGAACGACATCATCGTGATCGAAGCGCGGGCAGCCCGGCAGAGATCAACCTGAAAGCCGACGATATCGTGAACATGGGCCTTGCAAAGCTGGTGGATGCGCCGGTGCTGCTGGCGGGCGATATCGACCGCGGCGGCGTATTCGCCCAGCTGTACGGCACTGTGGAGCTGCTGGAAGCCGACGAGCGTGCCCGCATCAGGGGCTCATCATCAACAAGTTCCGGGGCGATGTGGAGATCCTGCGGCCCGGCCTTGCCATGCTGGAAGAAAAAACGCAGCTGCCCGTGCTGGGCGTAGTGCCGTACCTGCGGGTGGAGATCGAGGACGAGGACTCCCTCTCGGATCGTCTGGAAGCAAAAAGCGCCGTCAAGCCGCTGGATATCGCCATCCTGCGCCTGCCGCATGTATCCAACTTCACCGACTTATCCCGCTGGAACAGCACCCGCTGCTGGGCGTGCGGTATGTGCAGCGCACCCGCCAGCTGGGTGCACCGGATCTCGTCATCCTGCCCGGCACCAAAACACCATGGACGACCTGCGCTGGCTGCGGGAAAGCGGACTGGAAGCGGTCGGTGCTCAGGCTTTCAGCAGCCGGTACGCCGGTGCTGGGCGTGTGCGGCGGCTACCAGAGTGCTGGGTGAACAGCTCTGCGACCCGGCAGGGAGGAGAGCGGCACCCCCTGCACCCTGCGGGGCCTTGGTCTGCTGCCCACCACGACGGTGTTCGGCACCGAAAAGCACCTGACCCAGACCGCAGCCTGTGTGACCACAGAACCCTTTGCAGGCGCAAAGCTGACGGGCTACGAGATCCACGCAGGCCGCACCGAGGTGCGGGGCAGTGCGTTCTGCATCCTTGCAGACGGCACGCCGGAGGGCTGTGTGCAGGACAGTGTATTCGGTACCTACCTGCACGGCCTGTTCGACACCGGCGAACTGACCGAAAAACTGACCGCATTTTTGTGCAAACGGAAGGGCATCGATCCGGCCGGGGCCGAGCTTATCCCCATGGAGCAGTACCGTCAGCAGCAGTTTGATCTGCTTGCCGATGGTGTGCGCGCGGCACTGGATATGCCCGCTATCTATGCCGCCATGGGAATGCAAAAAGGAGACAACACATGACACCGCAGCATCATCTGCCCGCCGACATTGAACGGACGAGCACTCCATTATCACAAGGGAACTGGACGAGCTGGGCCTGACCCCGCCGCCGGAGACGGCTGCGGTGGTCAAGCGGGTCATCCACACCACCGCGGATTTCGACTATGCCAAAAATCTGCGCTTTACGCCCGGCGCGGTGGAAGCCGCAGTCAAGGCCCTGCACGCGGGTGCTTTCATCGTTACCGACACCAATATGGCGCTGGCGGGCATCACAAAGCCGGGCCTGAAAAAACTGAACGGTGAAGCCATCTGCTACATGGCAGACCCCGCTGTGGCCGAAGCCGCAAAGCAGGCGGGCACCACCCGTGCCGTTGCCGCCATGCACCGCGCTGCCCGGGAGCACCCGGGGGCCATTCTGGCCATTGGCAATGCGCCCACAGCCCTTTTGACCATTGCGGAGGAAATGGAAGCCGGTCTGCGGCCTGCACTGGTCATTGGCGTGCCGGTGGGGTTTGTGAATGTGGTGGAAAGCAAGGAAGTACTGTTTGCCGCCTGCGAGCGATACGGCGTGCCTGCCATCGCCGCCATGGGCCGCAAGGGCGGCAGCAATGTGGCTGCAGCCATCTGCAACGCCCTCATTTACTCTGCCACCGAAATGCTGGACCCTCTGCCAGAGGGTGGAACGGATAAGGCGGAAACAGCATAACATCAAAAACCCGGAACCCTTTTTGAGCCGTTTTGGCCGAGAAAAGGTTCCGGGTTTTGTTCATGATTTTTTCAGAGAGCTATTTTGCAACAGCCCCATTTTCACGGAAAAGGTCCGAACCGAGCACGGCATCCACACTGCCGGCATCAGGCTGCGGGGAACGCCTTGTTCCACACTTCGATCACCTTGAACTTCGGGGTCCAGCCTTCGGGCTCAAAGCGGTCGCCCTTGGTAGCATGGTGCCCTGCTCGGTGCACCACTGTGCGGCCTTGGCCATATCAGGGTCGGTCACATCCGCAAAGGCGGGTGCGCACACGCTCAGCACCATGCACAGCGCACGAGGCTGAGAGCAGCCTTTGGGTCAGGGTCGTCTGCTTCATATGGAATTCCTCCTTTTTGCTTACGGGGGGGGTATGTGTCCATCTTGAAAATACCATATTTCACCTTCTTTTTCAATAAAACCTGCGTGAAACGCCCCAAAAACTGCGTGAAAAACGTTTTGCACCGCTGTGCGCGCTTTGCCCCCTCTTGCAATTTGTGCGCAAAGGGTGTAGAATACAGTCACAATCAAATACAGGGGAGCTTGTAAAGCAGGCTGAGAGGAAGTACCCAAACTTCGACCCTTTTACCTGATGCGGATAATGCCGCCGTAGGAAGTCAGAATGGATTGATTTTTGCAGGAGGCACCGCGGAAGGTGTCTCCTGTTTTTTGTTGTGTACCTATTACCATTAAGGAGGATGCCTTGTACTTTTCTGCGGAAGTGCCGCAGCGGGCTGAGGGGGAGCGCCCTGAGCTTTGTGACCGTCAGCGATGGGAAGCCGTGTTCCGGCGTGAGAGGAGACCAGAAAGTCTCGACCGCTTCTTATAGTTCCTGCGCCGGGTCTGGCACCGGGTGCGGGCTGTTTGCGGAGGCGCTGTATGGTTTTTGCTGCTTCCGCAGGTTTGGAAAGGAGCCTTGCCTTATGAAAAAACTCTCTGTGAAAAAGCTGGCGTTGGCCGGCATGCTGTGCGCTCTGTGCGTGGTGGGCAGCGTATTCAGCTTCCCCATGTTCGGCAGCAAATGTGCACCCATCCAGCATATGGTCAATGTGACCTGCGCGGTGCTGCTTGGCCCGTGGTGGGGCGTGGGCGTGGCCTTTGTGGCCTCGCTGCTGCGCAATCTGCTGGGTCTGGGCAGCCTGATGGCCTTCCCCGGCAGCATGTTCGGCGCACTGCTGTGCGGCCTTGTGTACCATAAGACCAAAACATCCTTGCCACCATGGTGGGCGAGGTGTTCGGCACCAGCATTCCTGGGCGGCCTGTGCGCTTACCCGGTGGCCATCTTCCTCATGGGCAAGAGCGCCGGCGACATCGCGTTCTATGCTACATCGTGCCGTTCCTCATCTCCACTGCAGTGGGTTCCATCATTGCGGGCGTGCTGGTGTACAGCCTGCAGCGCTCCGGCGCACTGCGCTCCATGCAGAACAGCCTTTCTTAATAAAGGTGCGTGCAAATGTTTAAAACAGAGTTTGAAAATGTCCGCCGCACCTGCCCCGCTCATCCATAACATCACCAACTACGTCACCGTGAACGACTGCGCCAACATGGTGCTGGCCTGCGGTGCTTCGCCCATCATGGCCGACGATGCCGCCGAGGTGGAGGACATCACCACCATCTGCGGCGGTCTGAACATCAACATCGGCACCCTGAACAGCCGCACCATCACCAGCATGCTGCTGGCGG
>ENA-OQDF01001235-OQDF01001235.1-human-gut-metagenome-genome-assembly--contig:-NODE-1235-length-10404-cov-1.406247_pt1 | contig 10404 bp, 15 predicted proteins | sample MGYA00242769_ERZ504597 | MGnify/ENA primary metagenome ERZ504597 (study PRJEB26092, sample SAMD00036305) | human gut metagenome | host: Homo sapiens | study: EMG produced TPA metagenomics assembly of...
CGCTATTTCTGGAAGCCTGAACTACTATAACGCTGATAGGTGTGCTGGTCCGGAGCTAACACCAATCCGCCTGCATTGGCCTATTCCTCGGACTTGACATCCTGCGATGCCCCTGCGGTGGGATACGCCACAGTCTATCCGCTGGCTATGTTCCTGCGGGTGCTGACGGCTCAGTTGCTGATACTGGCGTTGGCGTAGTTTCACCATAGATAATCTATGGTACATAGGTTGATTTGATAACAAGTAATGTAAAGGGAGCTAACAAGTAATGTTAGGCTGCTTTACATTACTTGTTATTTTTGTTTGTAGTATTCCTCCGCTTGTGCCAGTGTCTCCGGTTTGCCGATGTCGAACCAGCGGAATCCTTGCAGCGGATAGCCTTGTATGTGCACCTTTGTGCAGGCGGACAAGTAGAAAGGAATGATGGAGAACTTGCCGTTCCACTGCCCATCGTCCATCAGGTGGAAGAGGGAGGGGAGATGATGTGGATACCTCCGAGGCGAGTTCCCGGTACTTCGTTTCCCGGTAGTCGAAGCTGCCGGTTTCACCTCTCCGGTGGACTTGTTTATCCAGCCGTGCAGGTGGTAGTCGTCGTCAAAAAGGAGATAGCGGGAAGTCTTGCGCTCGCTCACAAGCAGGGTAGACTCCGCATCGCTCTCCAGATGGTGGCGGTAGAGACCTGCAAGGTCAATGTCCGTCAGAATATCCGCGTTGTGCACCAGGAAAGGTTCTTGTCCGTCCAGAAAGGGGCGTGCCTTTTGATGCCTCCTCCGGTGTCGAGCAGCATGCCGCGTTCGTCGCTGATGTGAATCTCCGTGCCGAAGTTGTCGTGGGCACGGAGGAAGTCGATAATCTGCTCCCCAAAGTGGTGGATATTGACCGTTATCTCGTTGAATCCTGCTTCCTTCAACCGCAGTATCACCCGTTCCAGCATGGGCTTTCCTGCTACGGGAACGAGGGCCTTGGGCATGTTGTCCGTCAAGGGGCGCAACCGGGTGCCCAGCCGGCGGCGAAAATCATGGCTTTCAATATTGGCATATTCTCACATTAGCACATTAAACTTTGGCCTTAAACGTCTGTTCAATATTCTGTTCTCTATGTATCAGGTTCACTTGCACGCCGAACTTCTTGTGCAGATGTTCCGCCAGGTGTTGTGCCGAGTACACGGAGCGGTGCTGTCCGCCGGTGCAGCCGAAGCAGACAGACAGATTGGTGAAGCCGCGTTCCATGTAGCGCTTCACGGAAGCGTCGACAAGGGCGTAGGCATGCTCCAGGAATACGGCTATCTCGCCGTCGTCTTCCAGGAAGCGGATAACGGGTTCGTCCAGTCCCGTGAAGGTTTGTAACGCTCGTACTTGCCGGGGTTGTTCACAGCGCGGCAGTCAAAGACGAAACCTCCTCCGTTGCCCGTGGAATCTTCGGGGATACCTTTTTTGTAGGCAAAGCTGGTGACTTTCACCACGAGGCGACGCTTTTGCAGGTCGTCTGTAAACTGTTTCAGATCGGTGAGTTCGCGCAGAATCCGGCAGAGGTAGGGATATTCTGGATAAGGTTCTTGGAGCAGTTGGCGAAGGTTCTCGATGGCGAAGGGGACACTTTGTATGAAGTGGGGCTTCTTCTCGAAGTAACCGCGGAAACCATAGGCACCCAGCACCTGCATGGTGCGGAACAATACGAAGTGGCGAAGCTGGGCATAGAAATAAGCCTCGTCCACGGGCTGGTACTTGCGCAGGGCGTCGATGTATTCCTTCAGCAACTCTTGGCGCAGCTGTCGGGATAGTTTGCTTTGGCCTGCCACAAGAAGGAGGCAACGTCGTAGTAGACCGGACCTTTGCGTCCGCCCTGGAAGTCGATGAGCCACGGTTCGCCGTCCTTTATCATAACGTTACGGCTCTGGAAGTCGCGGTACATGAAGGTGGCGGAGCTGCTACGGAGCAACACGTCTGCCATCTTCTGGAAGTCGTCTTCCAGCCGGTCTTCCTGGAAGTCCATTCCCGTAGCCTTGAGGAAGCAGTATTTAAAGTAGTTCAAGTCCCACAGAATGCTGCGGCTATTGAACTCTGCCTGCGGGTAGCAGTAGGAGAAGTCCATGCCGTCGGCTCCGGCAAACTGTACGGCGGGCAGCAGACGGATGGTCTTGCGCAGCAACTGTTTCTCTTCCTCACCGAATACGCTGGTCTTGCGGCCTTTCTCGATGGCATTGAATAGGAGCGAGTCGCCCAGGTCTTCTTGCAGATAATAGATATCATCTTCGGAGCGGATGAACACTTGCGGTACGGGCAGTCCTTTCTGGCGGAAATGTTCTGCCATGTAGAGGAAGGCGCGGTTCTCCTCCACAGACTCTCCGCTGACGCCGATAAGTGTAGGACTTCCGATGAGGCGGAAGTAACGGCGGTTGGAGCCGGAGGAGGGGAGTTCGTCAATCTGTTCCGGTTCGTGTCCGGTATGTGCGATGTAGAGTTTCTTAAGTTCTTCGGTTATCATGGTGGTATGTTTTATTTTCGCAGCTAAGATAAAACTTTTGTTGGAGATATGCTTATCTTTGCACGTTGAAAATGTGCCAATGTGCCAATATGTCAATATGTCAATGACCTGCGGCATGGGGAAGTAGCGCAAGTATAGCGCAGCCGATTAGCACATTGGCACATTAAATCATTAACACATTAATTATGCGTTCCATCCCTCAGTTTCTCATAGCCGCCCCTACATCGGGCAGTGGAAAGACCACCGTCAGTCGTGGACTGATGGCATTGTTTGTGAAGAAAGGTCTGAAGGTGCAGCCTTTCAAATGCGGCCCCGATTATATAGATACCAAGTATCACGAGGTGGTATGCGGCCGTCCTTCCATCAATCTGGATACTTTCATGGCATCTCAGGAGCACGTAAGCAGTCTGTATGCACGCTATTCGGCGGATGCGGATGTTGCCGTGGTCGAGGGATGATGGGGATGTACGACGGGTACGACCGCGACCGGGGCTCGTCGGCAGAAGTGGCTCGGCTCTTGGGTATTCCTGTGGTGCTGATGGTTGATCCAAGTCGGCTGCCTATTCCATGGCTCCTTTGTTGTCGGGGTTCATCAATTTTCGTCCGGATATACGTATTGCGGGAGTTATCTTCAATCGTGTCGGCTCGCTCCGTCACTATCGGATGTTACAGGAGGTCTGTGAAGACTTGAACGTGACTTGTCTGGCTATCTGCCCAAGCAGAAGGAACTGGAGCAGGAGTCGCGTCCATCTGGGGCTGGATTTCAGCCGTTCTAAGGAGACGGAGGGGCTGGACATGCTGGCAGGCTTGCTGGAGGAACATGTGGACTGGGAACTACTGCTCTCGACAACCGGGCGTCCATTGCCTACGGCGGCAGTGGAGGAGAAGCCGGTACTATCGGAGCCGGGGAAGCTACATATCTCGGTAGCGCGCAACGAAGAGTCCTTTTCCTTCCTCTATGCGGAGCATCTGGATATTCTGCGCCGTATGGGCACGGTCACTTTTTTCAATCCGGAGCAGGACCGGGCTATTCCGCAAGAGACGGATTTGCTCTATCTGCCGGCGGCTATCCCGAGAACCGTCTGGAGGAACTTGCCGGGGCAAGGCTTGCCAGGGAGTCTATCCGCAGCTATATAGAGGCCGGTGGCAGGACGCTGGCGGAATGCGGGGGGATGATATATCTTTCGCAGTCCGTTCTTTCTGATGGGGATACGGACGGGGGGAAGTGCCGGGAGCTGTGTAGGCAATATTGGAAATGAGATGGTAGGAGTATTGCCTTTCAGCATTACGAACGAGCGTAAACGCAGGAAACTGACATTGGGATACCGCCAGTTCAACTATAACGGATGGCGGCTTAAAGGACACGAATTCCATTATACGCAGTTTGCCGTGCCCGAGGCTGATGGAAAAGAAGGTGGTGCGTGCAGTCTTCCTCCTCGATAGCGCAGGTCTACAATGCCAAAGGAGGGAAGGTAACCACTCCCGTCTTTCGCTATAAGAACTTGATAGCCAGTTATACGCATCTGTATTGGGGCGAGGTGGATGTAATGGCTTTGTTCGGTGAACTCTAAAATAGCGCATTGATATTTTATGTAATTTCGTTTGTGTTCTTGAAATAGTGGAGTATCTTTGTTTTCATTTAAATATATTATGATTATGAAACTGAATACTTATCGCTTGTCTTCTTTGGAAGACTCTACTGATTTATCAAATAGAGTATGAAAAGAGTCTATACCAAAACTGGAGACAAAGGAACAACGGGTATTCATGGTGGCGCGCGTGTGCCGAAAGATGACATCCGTATCGAGGCAAACGGATGCTTGATGAATTGAATGCCGTGATTGGTATCGTGCGCTCCATGCTGGCAGCAGAAGATGGTTGGCAGGAGTTGCTGCATGCTGTCCAGCGGGAACTGATGGTGGTGATGAGCCATGTGGCCACTCCCTCGGGAGTGGTGAACCCTAATCCGCTTTCTGCCGCAGAGTTCACGCTGCGCTGTGAGCAGGAGATGGATGCCATGACCGTCCTGCTGACGGACAACGGCTACTTCCTTTTGCCCGGTGGCACTCCCATATCAGCCCAACTGCAGTTTGCCCGTACCGTGGCCCGCCGTGCCGAACGCCGTTTGTGGACACTCCATCGCCAAGATCCCGTGAACGAGGATATCCTGCGCTTTATCAACCGCCTTTCGGACTTGTTCTTCGTCATGGCCCGCATGGAGATGCAGCGGCAGGACTGGCCGGAGGAGAAATGGCAGGAGTTGCCTACAAAAGGAAAAGACAGTAAGCGCTTATCGCTAACTGCCGGGAAGCTGTTTTCAGCAGAGAGTTCCTGCTTGCTGTCCGAGCCTTAAATCATACAGACATGCCCGTACTTCCGCTTCACTGCCGATATGCTTTCCTGCATCGTCGGACAGCTTCACGCATTCGCGCCATTCCTGGTTGACGTTCATCTTGCATTGCGTCAGTTTCATTACAATGTTGGAGGCTTGAATCCGGTATCATTCGTCAGATTGGTGCCGATGCCGAAGGAGCAGCGGATTTTGCCCCTGCAATGCTCCTGGATGTCGAGTGCCTTGCCAAAGTCGAGCGCATTGCTGAAGACGATGGTTTTAGTTGTAGGGTCGATGCCCAGTTCGCGGTAGCGGGCAACGAGCTTGTCGGTGAAATCGAATTCATCACCGGAGTCGCAGCGTACACCGTCGAATAGTTTGGCCTGCTTGCGGCTCAGGTTACTTAGGAAAATGCCGGAGGTATAGGTATCGGACAGTGCGATGCCCAAGTCACCGTCGTACACGTTCACCCAGTTTTCCAAGGCCATGTAGTTGGCGTGTTTGTAGCCGAACTGTGCACCGTGGAACATGAACCATTCATGCGGATGCGTCCCCATAGGCTTCATGCCGTATTTCATGGCGAAGTGGCAGTTGGAAGTCCCGGTACAGTATTCGGCGGCTTCCTTCAGACGGTCTATGACTTTGTCCTGTACCTCGAACGAGAAGCGTCTCCGGGTGCCGAACTCCGAAAAATACAGCTGGTGTCGGTTGGAGAGTGTCACCTTTTCGGAGAGTTTGCAGAGTATGCCGTCCATGTCGGCCACGTTTCCCAAAGAACGGTTCTTTATTTCGGATACGATGGAAAGCAGGGGGACTTCGTAAAGGGTGGCCTTGTACAGATAGTCCGTGATTTCAATGTTCAGGTGCCGGTCCTCGTCCAGATGGATGCTTACCTTCTCCGGCTGGAAGCGGAAGGAGGAGAGCCACTCCCAATAGACCCTCGGCAGGAAACGGCAGTGGCGGGTCATGTATTCCAGTTCTTCGGTAGTCAGTATGGTCTGTGCCAGGCTGTCCACCGCCTCTTGCAACTCCTTCAGAAATGTGTCTGTATAGGCGGTGTCGTCTCTGTCCTTGAAGCTGAAAGTGCCCATGGCATAGGGAAACAATTTGATGTAGGCATACGAGGTGGTGAATTTGTAAAGGTCTGTATCGAGTATGGTATGAATCATGGCAGAATATTCTTTGATTTACGATTTGGGGATGAAGATAGTGAAAATTTCTTATTTGACCAGTCCTTATCTGTTAACGACGGCATATTCCTATTAAACCATGTTATAAATAAGGCTGTTATGGGCGGAAATTTTGGAGAATTCGGAGAAGTCCGTATATTTGCAATGTGTTTTTCATAGTATTAGATTTAAGGTTAACAAAAGATTGGCTGTCTGGGATAGATAGCCTTTTTTTATGCCTTCACTTTTCCTTCTCCGTAGAGGTGGCGTGTAGTGCAGAGCGCCAAAGTTCCATAGACCAATACTTGTATCCACATCGTCAGCATCTGCGGCCATACGTCGGCCAGCGTTCCACCCATTGAATTCAGTTTTACAAAAGCAAGTACGGCAGGACCTGCCGGAAACAGATAGTGGGCTGCCTGCCAATACCACGGCATCAGTTCCAGCGGATAAGACACGCCCGAAAGGAAGATATAGCCCACAGAGAAGAAGGCTATCATCAGCAACGGCGCTTCGGAGTCTGTAAACCAGCGGGAGACGGCCAGGGCAAGGAAACTCGTGCCCAGCAGGAAGGGTATCATCATTGTGACGATGTCTCCTCCGCTGCCGATGTGGGGGATGCTGAACAGATGCGGCAGCAGTCCCAGCAGGAATAGGGAGAACACCACATACAGCATGAAGTATACGAAGGTCCTGCCCCCGACAATCCGCCATACATCCTTTAGCGAGCCGGCATGCATCAGCTGTATTCCCTTTCTTTGGGCTTCCGCTTCCTCGCCCGTCAGCATGGCAATCACCATCAGCATCGTCTGGAAGATGATGACAATTAGGACGGCTGGAATCAGATACGAACCGTACCCCTCCCTATAGTTGTAGAGCGCCGTGCCGGACACGCTGACGGGAGCGGACGAAGCCACTGCCAGCACTCCTTGCGGAGGTAGGAATACGGTGCCCTCCATGCGGTGGGCATCGTTCACGGCAAGCATGACGCGCGCACTGGATTCTTGCAGTCCTTTGAAGTTGAGGAAAGTGTCCGTGGCGGCATAGAGTACGAAGACCGAAGTCTCGCCCCGTGCCACACGTGCCTCGAAGTCGGCAGGCAGGTAAAGGATGCCTGCCACGTCGCCCTGCTTCATCCATTGGCGGGCTTCGAGGATGTTGGGTGTCTGGCCGTAGACGGCGGTCTGGGGAGTGGCGTCGAGCAGTCGGATGTATTCGCGGCTGAGGGCGGAGTGGGAGAGGTCTACCACTGCGACGGGAGCCTTGCGCACCAGGTTGGGGGCGTACATGTAGTTGTAGAGCAGTCCGTAGAGGAAGATACCGCCTGCCAGCACGAGCAGGATGGCGGGATTGGTGGCGATGGCATGCCATTCGTGGCGGATGACGGAAGCTGTTGACAATGCGGTAGGTGTGCAAGGTGATGGGGAGGTGGGGATTGCTTCTTCCCTCGTTTCCTTTTTATCCACCATTTCAGCAACGGCAGTATCAGTAGTGCTGCCAGCAAGAAGATGAAGAGTGTAGCTACCGACTGCCAGAAGTAGGCAAACCCTGCATCGAAGTAAATCATGGCTTGTGCCGCCTCCGTGAAGTGCCGCACGGGGAAGAGGTAGGAGGCCGCATGCACGGGCGCATACATGGCTGTAACGGGAAACGTGACTCCGGACAGCGTAGCCCCCAACGACCCCACCATGGATACTACACTGATGATATAGGCAATCTTGGGAAAGACAGAATAGATAAAGACCGCCAATGCCTGGGTAGCGATGATGAAGAGCACGGTCATTGCATTCATCAGCACAGACTGCCAGCGAAGGGGATATGTAGCGGGCCGAACAGTACATAGTTTGCCAGGATACCGATGGACGAGAAGATGAGGGTATAGGGCAGCAGTTTCCCTGCTACGGCAGTGAGGATATTGCCTCGTGCCGTCTCCAGCCATTCGCCGACGCTGCCGAATTTCAGTTCGCTGCCTATGGAGTAGACGGTGGTGAGCAGGATGAGTATCTGGAACAGTACGAAAAAGAAAGGCTGGCTCAGTAGATGGAGTAGTCCATGTCCGGATTGTAGAGGGGATGGTACTGGCTTCTACGGGGAGCAGAAAGGTCTGTATCTGTTCTCCGCTTACTCCCAGTGCTTCGGCCTGCATCACGATGGGCGAGAGCGCCACGGGGGCAAGCGTATTCTCGAACGCCGCCATCAGCTCGCTGCCTACCGAGAGGAGGGCATAGTGGTAATAATAGGTGAGCGTTGCGCCAGCTCCCGTCACCGCCTTCTGTTCGAAGCGGGGCGGGATGACGAGGTAGCCGTATATGTCCTTCTGTTGCAATGCCCGGCGGGCGTCGGCTTCGTCGGTGAAGTGCTCCATCACACGGAAGGTGGGGGCGGCAGAGATGCGTCGGGAGATATTGCGCGAAGTGGCAGTGTTGTCCAGGTCGACGATACCCACGGGGATGTTCTCCATCTGTCCGTTTCCGAAGATGGTGGCCATGAAGAACAGACAGAACAAAGGCAGCACGAGGCAGACGCCGAGGTATAGACGGCGGGAGGTCATGCGGTGCCATTCGCGACGGATAACCATGCGGAGCGCTTTCATTGCGTAGCCAAATTCTTTATCTTTCATTTTTATTCTTCATTTTTAAGAGTACGGACATCCCCGGTCTCAATCCCTCTACCTGCTGTGTGGGACGTGCGTGTATCTCGAACGTCTGCATGTCATAGCTGCCCGTCTGTTTGGTGGATTTCCAGGTGGCGAAGCTGCCCAGCGGACTGATGTAATAGATGCGGAATTCAATGTCCTTGCCGTCGATGGCGGGGACATCGGCACGGAAAGTGCCTCCTATCTTGAATTGCGGCATCAAGGTCCTCGCGTATGTTCAAGTACACTGTGCATCGTCCATCACGACGAGGCTCATGATGGGAGTTCCGGGAGCCACCAGTCTCCGCGTTTGGGGAAGATGGTGGCTATCTGGCCGTCTTCGGGAGCGGTGAGACGGGAGTCGACGAGGAGGGAGGAGACTTCATCGACGGTGCTTCGCGCCGCTTCCACCAGCTGCGGGCCGAGGCGCGGTCCTCGCTCTGCGCTCCCGTCTACGGCCATCTGGTATTGCTCGTAGGCGGCACGTTCGGCGGCTTGGGCAGCTTTGTACATGGCTTCCACCTCTCACGCCGCTGGGAGGTGACGACACTGTCCTTATAAAGCGTTACAATGCGCTGGTAAGTGGTCTTGGCGAGGGCAAGGTCGCTCTGCGTCTTGTTCCAGAGTTGCCGGGCGGTGGCCACAATCTGGCGGCGGGTGCCGGCGTCTATCTTCTTGTTCTGCTCCTGGGCCACCTGCTCCAGGGCATTCACCTGGCGGTATTTGGCTTCGATGGTGGGGCTGTTGATGACGACAAGCGTATCGCCTGCCTTCACCCAGTCGCCCTCTTGTACGAGGAAGGAGTCCACACGTCCGGGCAGCTTTCCGCTGATACGTATTTCCGTTGCTTCCACTTGTCCTTGCAGGACCAGGGGCTGCCGGCTCATGAGTAACATGCCGGCAAGCGAAATGATGACCGTTGCGGCCAGGATAATGACGAATGCAATGCTGATGCTTTTATTATTGATTTTCATAAAGGGTAGGTTTTAATAAGTTGTCTCGAAATATTTCTCGAACCGTTCCGGCGTTCCGCAGATAGCCAGCAGGTTCATCAGTGCCACATCATATTCGTAGTAGGCTGCCAGACGCGCCACGCGGACGGTTGCCAGCATCGTTTCCGCATCTACGACCTCGGTACTGGTTGCCATGCCTTCGGCAAAGGATTTCTTGCGGATTCGCACCAGCTCTTCGCTCAGCTCGATGGTGGTATTCAAGGCGCGTACGTTGTCTTGTGCCTTTTGCAGTTGGGTGTAGAGCTTGTCGATGCCTACGCTCAGGTCTTCTTTGGCTTTTTCTTGTCCCAGGGCAAGGGTCTGCTGGGCTATCTTCGACTGGCGGATGCGCTTCTCACGTGCCAGTCCGTCGAACAGGTTCCAGGTGAATCCCACGCCTACGATGGTGCGAGGGAGAAGATTGCTTTGTATGCCGTGGGCATAGAGGGTCTGCTTGCCGAATACGGCGATGTCCGGCAGGTAGCCGCTCTGGTCGATGCGGAGCTGCTGGCGGGCAATCTGTGACTGCAGTTGCAGTTGGTTCACGGTGTAGTTCTCCACCCGCATGGCTTGCAGGAACTCCTCTTTGGCGGGTAGTTGGTCGTTGATGAAAAGCTCCGAGGTAGGATGGATGCTGCATGTGTCTTGCAGGTTGAGCAGGGTGCGTAGGGCACTTGCACGACGGAGGCCTCCTTCCGGGCAGCCTCCAGTGAGCGGGAGGCTTCGTCCATATTCACTTGGGCAAAGAGCCGGCCTGCCTTGTCTATCATGCCGCAGCTTCCAGTTTAACGG
>ENA-OQDF01001236-OQDF01001236.1-human-gut-metagenome-genome-assembly--contig:-NODE-1236-length-10400-cov-2.221454_pt1 | contig 10400 bp, 19 predicted proteins | sample MGYA00242769_ERZ504597 | MGnify/ENA primary metagenome ERZ504597 (study PRJEB26092, sample SAMD00036305) | human gut metagenome | host: Homo sapiens | study: EMG produced TPA metagenomics assembly of...
ACCAAGCGCTACGGCATGATCTATGTGGATCAGGATGACTACGGCAAAGGCACCGGCAAGCGCCTGCGCAAGAAGTCCTTCTACTACTATAAAAAGCTCATTGCTTCCAACGGCGCGGATCTGGAAAATGATGTGACTATCCCCGAAGAATAACCTGCATAACCGGAGACCCCCATTCTGCAAAGGAGCAGAGCTGACCAACCACAGCTCTGCTCCTTTTTGCGGTGGTACGGCTGCTATGTGAAACGGAGGAAACTGTATGATCGAAAAAGAAGAGCTGGATCGGTTTATAGCGTCCTGCAAGGATGAACAGGCAGAACTGCTCATGACGCTGGGCCGCATCCCGGCCCCCAGCCACCACGAGGAAAAGCGCGCTGCGTTCTGCAAAAAGTGGTTCGAGCACGAGGCTGCAACGAGGTGTGGATCGATGAAGCCCAAAACGTAATCTGCAAGTTCAGCTGTGATCGGTACGATGAGATCACCGTGATGATGGCTCACATGGACGTGGTGTTCAATGACACGGAAGAATTGCCTATGCGCCGTGACGGCGACATCCTGCGGGCACCCGGCATCGGCGATGACACTGCCAATCTGGTGAACCTGATGCTAGCCACCCGCTTTCTGGTGCAGCACAAAGACCGGTTGCACACCGGTCTGATGATCGTGGCCAACAGCTGCGAAGAAGGTCTTGGCAATCTGAAGGGCTGCAAGGAGATCTTCAATAACTACGGCGACCGTATCAGGAGGTTTTATTCCTTCGACGGTTATATGTCCCAGTGTACCAGCATCGCCGTAGGCTCCCACCGCTACCGGATGCAGGTGCAGTGCCCCGGCGGGCACTCCTATCTGGACTTCGGCAAAGACAACGCGATTCAGATCGCTGCCGAGATCATTCACGAGCTGTACCGGATCATCCCGCCGCAGCAGGAATACACCACCTACAATGTGGGCCGCATTGAGGGCGGCAGCACAGTCAATTCCATTGCACAGGAAGTTACCCTGCTGTACGAGTACCGCTCTGCCAGTGAAGCGTGCCTGCAGGTCATGAAGGGGGAACTGAACCGGGTGGTGAATGAATTCCGCGCCAAGGGCAAAAAGATCAATCTGGAAGTGCTGGGCGTTCGCCCGGGCTGCGGCGATGGAGACAAGACCGAGCTGAAAAAGTGGACATCAGAAAACGCCGCCTGCATCCGGCAGTATTATGAGGGCGAACTGGATCTTGGTCCCTATTCCACCGATGCAACATTCCTCTCTCGCGCAATGTTCTGGCCAATACCATTGGCACCGTAAAGGTGCCGGCGCCCACACCCGTGCCGAGTGGGTAGACCTGAAAAGTCTCCCGGCAGGACTTGGCATCGTATTGAGCCTGATGAACCGATATCTGGATTAAAAAGCAAAATGCCCGCCCACTGTGGCTTTTCCACAGCTGGGCGGGCATCATTTATATTATTTACGCTGACTTTCCGGGATTTACGCTGAAAATACGCTGACTTGGCATGATTTGCGCTGAATTTACGCTGAAAACGCGCAATCGCACGAACAAAGCGCGAATAAATCCAGCTGACCGCGAATAAGCTGCGAACTAAAATCGCACGGGCGTGCATTTTTCATGCGTGGGAAGGTGCGACGTGAAAGTGAGAATTTGCAAGAATAAACTGTAATACGATTGAATTTCGGAAAAGTGAAATCGCGCGCTGAAACGCGCGCCGCGCGATTAGCTATTTTGCCGCGCGTTTTCTGTGGCTCAATCCTCCAGCCTGCCGTGGTCACAGCCGAGAGAAAGATAACGCTCCATCTCCCTCTCAGCACCATCTGTGCATACTCCAAGGCTTATTATACAGCAGCCAGTCCAGCTCTGCCCGCTGCGCCGGGGTGTTGCCGTACTCATCCTCGACGGCGATGCAGTCGATGGCAAGGGTGGTGCCATCCTCGAACCGGGCTTCCACCCGGTTGGTGTCCATATTGAAGCGGCAGGAAAGCAGTTTGTTCATGGTGAACCTCATTTCTATATCAAACGGTGTCTGTTCGGATGTCCTAAACCCTTTTGTTTGCGCGATGGAAGGGGCTCGAACAGGGCGGCGGCGCATAGGAGAAACGCTGCTGCGGCAGGACGGGAGAACGTACACCATTGGTTCCTCCGCAAGTCTGCGCTGGGTGGGCAAAGACCGTCAACTGCCACGCCCATCTGCGCATCCTTCTGCCGCAGAACAGGTGCTTGCCGCATTTGCTCACAGCCCCTTTTCCGCATCAGCCGGAACCAAGGTGTAACACACTAGACTTTGTAGGCAAAGTCGTGTGCCAAAGGGGTGCTGCCTCTCGCCTGTCGGCTCGGTCAGGTGCTTCAAAATGTGCTGCATTTTGAGGTCGCCACTGGCGACCCGCGCCCCTTTGGAAACCCAAGAGAAACGCCTATCAACTGCGCTGCTCGTCCTCGGCCAGTGCGCTGATCCGCTTGACCATGGGGTGCTGCAGAAACTTCTGCTTATTTACAGTATACCTCGTGCGTGCTATACTAAAATCAGTACCCTTTTCACGCATCGTTTTTGCAAAACAGTTGTTTTTTAAGAGAGAGTGACCTTATGAACAAAAAGATTACGATCCGTGATGTGGCACAGGCAGCGGGCGTTTCCATCAGCACGGTCCATCAGGCACTGAACGACAAGCCTGGCGTCAGTGAGGTCACCAGAGAGCATATCCGGAGGATCGCGGATGATCTGGCTACCGGCCCAATAAAATGGCTTCCGGCCTGAAACGCCGCACCCAGCGTGTGGCTGTGCTTCTGCCGGATGAGGTGGGCCGAAACCGCTTTTATTATCCGCCTTTGTGGCAGGGTGTGCGGGACTACTTGAAAAACTCTGAAGATCTGAACGTGGAGTGTACCGAGTTCAGTTTCCCCAATGAGATCGACCCTTTCCACTCCCGCGGAGTGGAAGAGGTGCGCGCTCTGCTGGCCGAGGACAAACTGGACGGCCTGCTGACAGTGGGTCACATGGAAGCTATGACAATGCAGGAGTGGCAGCATGCCCGGGATGCCGGTGTGGCAGTGGTGCAGGTGGGGTTTAGAAACCCGAAGATCGCACCGCTGTGCAGCGTGCAGCCCGACTATGAGTCATTGGACGGACGATGGCGGAGCTGATCTTCAGCATATCCCTTCTTCGGCAGTGTGGTGCTCTGTGCCGGAAATCCCAAATGGGAGCAGCATGCCCGCATTGTGCAAGGGTTTGAGGATTATATGCAGGAGAACGGTGCGCAGAACCGCATTTATCTGGACAATTCCTGTTGCATCGGCTCAGAGGCACAGAGGAACATCCTGAATCTGCTGGAAAAGCCGGATGTTGCGGCCTGCTGCAGTGTGCTGTCGCAGGGGAGCGTGATGCTCGTGCAGGGGCTGCAGCAGTGCGGCAAAGCGGGTAAAGTGTTCGCGGTGGGCAGTGACGTATTCGAAGAAAATCTGGACGCTCTGCGGAGCAGAATCCTGGACAATATCGTGCAGAAAAACCCTTACGCTCAAGGGTATCTTGGCATCAAAGCACTGGTGGAATATCTCGTGCAGGGCAAGGCTCCGGAACAGCGCACCATTACGTGGGCTCTGAAGTGGTGTTCCGCAGCAACGCTGTGATGTATGACCGGACAATTTCCGGGGGCTGCTGCTCTGAAAACAAAAACATGAAAAAGGCGGACTGGTTTCCAATCAGTCCGCCTTTTTCATGTAAATGGAGAAGTAAAAAGAGCAAGCGGTAAATGTCAAAAGTCAGTGGGATCAGCCTTGTACTCGAGCTTGCGGTAGCTGCGGCAGCTCTTCTCGATCAGATCCCAATCCAGTTCGGCACCCACGCCCGGACCTGCGGCACATGGATGATGCCATGTTCGTCAATGGGCAGTTTGCCCTTCATGGGCAGGGTGTAGTTTTCTTCAGGTACGAAGTACTCGAAATACTCACAGTTCTTGATGGCGCAGCTGACATGCAGGTTGACAAGATCCATGTAGTTCATGGTGGTGGTGTGGATCTCGCAGTTCAGGCCGAATGCTTCTGCCAGATGTGCGATCTTCAGCGTGCCGGTGATGCCGTCCTTCCAACTGACATCCGCGCGGACGATATCGGCAGCGTGCTGAGCAATGACCTGCGCCACACCCCAGTGGCAGCCGCGGGTGGTCTCGGTGGCAGCGATGGGGATATCCAGTGTGCGGCACAGCTCGGTGTATTTATACAGTTCAAGTCGCGGAAGGGCTCTTCGAACCACTTATAATTCAGCCTTTCCAGCTGACGCCCCACGGTGACGGCTTCGTTGATGGTATAGTCGCCCACGGGGTCGGTCATCAGCAGGTAGTCGGGGCCGACAGCGTCGCGGATGGCCTGATGCACTTCCATATCAAAGCTGACCGGCCCGCCCGGATGGGCTTTGTAGCCGGGAATGCCTTTGCTCTGGTAGTAGAGAGCCTCGTCCACATACTCCTTAACAGTGCCGTGGAAGTTGCCGCTGGCATAGACCGGCAGGCTGTCGCGGCAAGCGCCGATGTACTTATAAAGAGGAAGCCCGGCTTCCTTGGCACAGATATCCCACAAGGCTACATCCACGGGGCCGGGCAGGAACACGGGAAAGAATGCCTCATGACGGTCGATGGTCCACAGTTCCTGGAAGATGGCCTCACGGTCATGGGGGTCACGTCCCAGAACAACAGGCCGATGCTCTCCTGTAAGTAAGCTTCGCTCACAGCACCGCTGCGGGCTGCCATGCAGGTGGCAACGCCTCAATGCCGGTGTCAGTGGTCAGTTTGATGGCGATGACATCCCAGCCCATTTTGGCACCGCCCTGACGCTTTTCGTCAAACAGGCAGCGGCCGCGCTCGACCCACCATGTCTCGAACTTGGTAATGATCATAAAAATGCTCCTCTCGTTGATCGTGTTAAAGGAATTGGCTGCTTGATAACCGGAACTTTGCTTTGCGGCAAAGAATCTTTAACGGAAATACGTCAATAAAATATAACCGAAACGTTTTGCTTGATTATAATGCAAAAGCACATGAAAGTAAAGAAATTACAGAATTTTGGTTGGAAAATCGTCACACTGCAAAAACGATTTGGTCAAAAACTATGCTACATGACAAAAATATGTCCGAAACAGACGAAAAAATTGAAAAATATTGACCTCGCGCACAAGACATGCTAAAATGTTGCCAAAGAAAGCTGCAAAAACGTTTTTGTAGCAAGGAGCAGGCGGGACACGAAGACGCTGCCCCGAACACGTATCCGACACACGATGCCAAGAAAAAAGGAGATTTCTTATGAAAAAAGCAATTTCTCGTCGTGACTTCCTGAAGATTGTTGGCGTTTCTGCCGCAGCGCTGGGCATGACCGCATGCGGCGGTTCTTCCGCCTCCACCTCTACTTCCACCGCAGCTTCCTCCACTGCCTCTTCTGCAGCAGCAGGTGCAGGCGAGGGCGGCTCCGGCAATGACTACAAGCTGACATGGAACGAGGTCAACGGCGAGGACTACGGCGCAACCGTTGGCGCACACACCTTTGCTGAGAAGATCGAAGAGCTGTCCGGCGGTCACATCACCATTGACCTGTACATCAACGGCACGCTGGGTTCCGAGGCTGAGTCCATGCAGGGCATCCAGATGGGTACTCTGGATATCTTCCGCGGCAACGCTTCTTCTCTGCCCAACTACGGCGCTGAACTGATCGGCACCACCGGCCTGCCGTATGTCTTTAAGGATATGGCACAGTTTGAGGATGTGGCTGAGAGCAGTCTGGGCGACGAGCTGCTGCAGAGCGTGGAAGATGCCAACTGCGGTTATGTTGCTCTGGGCTGGCTGGTCGAAGGTCCTCGCAGCATGTTCATCACCCCGAAGGTCTACGAGCGTCTGGGCAAGCCCACCGACTTCACGCTGGACAAGATGAAGGGCCTGAAGGTCCGCGTGCCCGAGACTGACCTGATGATCAACACCATGGATGCTCTGGGCGCTTCCGCCACCGCAATCGCTTACTCTGAGCTGTACACCTCTCTGCAGTCCGGCGTCGTCGATGCTGCTGAAAACGGCGTTACCTCTTACATGAGCAACAGCTTCAACGAAGTTGCCCCCTACTTCATCACCGATGCACACACCTTTGGCTGCGGCGTCATCCTGATGAACGCTGACAAGTGGAACGGCTTCAACGATGCGAGAAGGCTGGATCAAGGAAGCCGCTCTGGCCGCACGTTCCGCCTGCTACGAGTACAACCAGAAGCAGGAGCAGGCCTGCTTCGATTCCTTCGCCGACAAGGGCATCACCAAGCTGGAGGTTCCGATATCGAAAAGTGGCAGGAGGCCTGCGCACCTCTGTACGAGAAGGAGAGCGCAGAGGCTCAGGACATCATCGCTAAGATCCAGGGCGGCAACTACTGATCCCTGCCGAGACGTTTTGACGAACCAATAAAGGACGAACGTTCCCCACGGCTGGCAGCGGTCGTGGGGAATTTTAGAAAAACGAACAATCAAGGAGCCGATTATGGACAAATTTGAAACTGTTTGGAAAAAGATCGACGCCGTGCTGTTCCAGTTTCTGCGCCATATCTGCGCATTGATCCTGGGAGCTCTGGTAGCGGTGGTCTTTTTTATCTTCTTTGGGCGTTATGTGATGCACCATTCTCCCATGTGGGGCGAGCCGTTCTCCCTGCTGTGTCTGGTATGGCTGAGCCTGCTGGGCAGCGTGCTGGTGGTGCGCAAGAACGAGCACCTGGCCGTTACGATGTTTGATGAAAAGCTGGGCGAAAAGGGTGTCTTTCTCACAGATATTCTGGCGTCTGTCTGTGTGTTTGCTTTTTCCATCTTCCTGATCGTGTACGGCATCAAGCTGGCACAGCAGGGTGCAGGCAACAACATGGCCGGCATCAACGTGCCCTATTCCTTTATGTACAGTGCACTGCCTGTGACCGGCGTGCTGAACATCTTCGCTGTTCTGGGCCACTGGGTGATGGGTCGAAAGGAGAAAAAGTAAATGTCTACTGCAACGATCGCAACCATCCTGCTGCTGGGCGTGTTCCTGGTGCTGGTTTTCCTCCGTGTGCCCGTGGTATATGCCATTGGTGTGGCTTCTCTGCTGGATTTCTTCTATCTGGGCATCAACCCCATGCAGATGGCTCTGAAATTTGTCAGCAATCTGAACTCCTATACGCTGCTGGCGGTGCCCTTCTTCATCCTGATGGGTGATTGATGAGCGCGGGCGGCATCACCGATACCCTGATCGCTTTCTCAAAGGAACTTGTCGGCTGGATGCGCGGCGGTGCTGCCATGGTCAACGTGGTGGCCTCCTTCTTCTTCGGCGGCATCTCCGGCTCTTCTTCCGCCGACTGTGCCTCTCTGGGCCCCATCGAGATCAAGATGATGGAAGAGCAGGGCTATGACCGCGAGTTCTCCACCTGCCTGACCATGGCATCCTCCGTTGAAGGCATTCTGGTTCCCCCCTCTCAGAACATGGTCATCTTCACTCTGGCTGCTGCCGGCGTCACCACCGTTTCCATCGGCCAGCTGTTCGTGGCCGGCTATATGCCGGCGCTGTGCTGAGCATCGTGCTGATGATCTACTCCTACTACTACTCCAAGAAGATGAACATCCCGGTCACCGGCAAGTTCAACCTGAAGAACTGCATCAAGGCGTTCTTCAAGGCCATCTGGGGCATGCTGGCTGTTATGTTCGTGGTCGTCGGCGTTATCGCCGGTGTCTTTACCACCACCGAGTCCGCCGCTGCTGCCGTTGTGTGGTCGCTGTGCGTCGGCCTGTTCATCTACAAGGCTTCTCCTTCAAGGATATCCCCACATCTTTGCAACGTCGTGGAGACTCTGGGCAAGGTGCTGATCCTGCTGGGCGTGTCCGGCGCATTCACCTACCTGCTGACCTATCTGCGCATCCCCACCATGATCGCTACCGGCCTGTTCTCCATCACCAGCAACAAGATCGTCATCCTGATCCTGCTCAACATCCTGATGCTGTTCCTGGGCTGCCTGATCGAGATGGCCTGCCTGATCCTGATGCTGACCCCCGTCATCCTGCCCATCTGGATGCAGCTGGGTCTGTCCCCCATCCATCTGGGCATCGTCATGGTGCTGAACCTCGGCATCGGCCTGCTGACCCCTCCCGTCGGCTCTACCCTGTTCATCGGCTCTGCCATTTCCGGCATCAAGATCGAGACCCTGTCCAAGAAGATGGTGCCGTTCTACATCACCATGTTCATTGCGCTGATAATCCTGACCTACTTCCCGCAGACCTTCATGTGGCTGCCGAACCTGCTGTACTAAGCGCGTATGGAAACAATGAATCTGCCGCTGGGGGCGCGGCTCTGGATCGCAGATGCTCCCAAAGACCCCAAAGGATGATCCTGATCTGCCCCGGCGGCGGATACCAGTGGCTTTCGCCGCGTGAGGCCCAGCCGGTGGCCCACGCCTTTACCGCCGCGGCTGGCGGCCGCGGTGGTGTACTACACCATTCGCGAAAGCCCGGCCACCCCCCGCTGGGTACCCTGCCGGTGCGCCAGCTGGGCGAAGCACTGCAGACCATGCAGCAGCGTTTCCCGGCACTGTCGGCGCTGGTCTGTGGCTTCTCCGCAGGCGGCCATCTGGCAGCCAGTCTGGGCGTGCACTGGCGTGAGTTGGGCCTGCCCCGCCCCGACGGCATGATCCTGGCTACCCGGTGATCACCGCCGGAAAGTACGCCCACCGCGGCAGTATCCAAAATCTGGCCGGTTCGGACGATCCGGGCTGGTATTCGCTGGAAACGCAGGTCACGGCAGATACGCCGCCTGCCTTCTTCTGGCATACCGTCACCGACCCGGAAGTGCCGGTGCAGAACAGCCTGCTTCTGGCAGGTGCACTGAGCGCGGCCGGTGTGCGCTACGAAATGCATCTTTACCCCCGCGGGTGCACGGTCTGAGTCTGGCACGCCCGAAGTGGACGAGCCGGAAAGCACCGCGTTGCAGATCCCCACATCGCCGGCTGGTTCGGGCAGTGCTCGAATGGCTGGATATTCTAAAAACGACAAAGGAGTGATTCCCCATGGCAATGTGGAAAAACGACGATGAAATGTTCGCCCTGATGAAAGAGAAGCTCTATACCCCGTTGTGGGTGATATTCTGGATCAGATGGGCTATAAGCACCAGTTCCTGCCCGCTTCCATCCGCCCGTTGGCTGCACAGGTGCCTACCGCACCCTACATCCTGCCCGGAGAGGAAGAGGACAAGCGCCTGAAGGTGGCTGCTACGCCTGCACCGTTCTGGAAAACGATGTGTTTGAGTACCCCGCCGAAAAGCCCTTCGGCTATATGACTGAGGCGCTGGATGACCTGAAGCCCAACGAGATCTACATCGCTACCGGCGCACACAACAGTGCTCTGTGGGGCGAGCTGCTCACCGCCTGCGGCAAGGCTCGCGGTGCAGTTGGCGCCGTTCTGGACGGCTACACCCGCGATACCCCCAAGGTCATCGAGCAGAACTTCCCTGTTTTCTGCTCCGGTACATGGGCACAGGATTCCTCCGTCCGTACCTACGTGTTCAAGTGGCGCTGCCCCATTGAGATCGGTCAGGTGACCATCCACAATGGCGATATCGTCTTTGGCGACATCGACGGCGTGCTCATCATCCCTAAGGATATTGCACCGGAAGTCATCGAGAAAGCCCTCGTCAAGGCAAGCACGGAAAAGACCATGCGCAAAGCCATTGAAGACGGCATGATGGTCACGGATGCATTTGCAAAGTTCGGAGTGCTGTAAGCTATGGACGAAAAGCAGAACGCCTTTCAGATCAATCGGGAAGACAATGTGGCCACGGCCCTGACCCCGTTGGTGCCCGGCCCCCGTGGAGCTGCGCGGCGTGCCTGCGCCCCCGAAGTGGAAGCCCGCCACCGAGGTGCCGATGGGCCATAAAATTGCCTGCGGGACATCAGGAACGGTGAGGATATCGTCAAGTACGGCGTAGTCATTGGCCGCGCTACCGCCGATATCCCGGCTGGCAGCTGGGTACACCTGCACGTCATGCGCAGCGTCTACGACCAGCGTTCCAGCCATCTGGACGTCAGGACCGGTGCTCCCAAAGACACGAAGTACGAGTAAAGGAGAGGCTTTTAATGGATTGGAATGAACTGCAAAGCCTCACCTGGCCCGGCTACGCCCGCAAAAACGGCGGCAAGGGCATCCGTAACCGGGTGTTGGTGATCTACACGGTCAAGTGTGCCGAGTTTGTGGCGCAGCAGATCGTAGCCAAAAGCGGCAGTACCAATGTAGAACTGCTGGGCTTTGACGGCTGTACCGACAACCAGTATGCGGTGAACCTGCTCATCAGCTTCATCCGCCACCCAACGTGGGTGCGGTGCTGGCTGTGGGCCTTGGCTGTGAATACGTGCAGCCGGAATGCTGTCTAAAATTGCCGA
>ENA-OQDF01001238-OQDF01001238.1-human-gut-metagenome-genome-assembly--contig:-NODE-1238-length-10397-cov-2.669523_pt1 | contig 10397 bp, 8 predicted proteins | sample MGYA00242769_ERZ504597 | MGnify/ENA primary metagenome ERZ504597 (study PRJEB26092, sample SAMD00036305) | human gut metagenome | host: Homo sapiens | study: EMG produced TPA metagenomics assembly of...
CTTGAACGAGGTCCACGGCACGATGCACATGATGGCCACGAGCGCGCCACGTAGAAGATGAGCACACGCACGATGATCTCGTTGACGGCTTTGGGCAGCACCTCACGAGGATTCTTGGTCTCGGAGACGGTGACGCCCACGAACTCGAGCAGCTCATAGGCGAAGAACACCATCTGGAAGCTCATGAGGAAGGCCATCCAGCCGTTCGGGGCGAACGAGAAGCCGGCGAACAGGTTGTCGAGTCCGGCGTGGCCCGCCGGACTCACATGATCCACGCCATGAATCCGCGCGGCCGGGTAATGGTAGCCGATCACGATCATGACCACGGCGGTGACGATCATCGCGCAAATCAGCGTGATCTTGATCATCGAGAACCAGAATTCCACCTCGCCGAACACCTTGACGGCGATCAGGTTGACGGACACCAGCGACACCAGGAAGCACAGTTCAATCAGCCATTTCCAATGGGTCAGGTCGATGCCGAACGTGTCGAAGAAGGTGATGAAGTACGTGGAGACGGCCGTGATCTCGGTCATGCCCAGCAGCACGAGCGCGGCCCAATACGTCCAGCCGGCGAAATGCCCCCATCCGTTGCCCAGGTAGCGGGTGATGAAATTGATGAAGGTGTGCTGGCTGGGGTCACGGTACATCATTTCGCCGATGGCGCGCATCAGGAAGAACATGATGACACCGACCAGAATGTACACGAAGATGATCGAGGGGCCGGTTAGCGAGATTGACTTGCCCGAGCCCAGGAACAGGCCGGTGCCGATGGTGCCGCCAATGGCGATGAACTGTACGTGGCGATTGCTCAGGCCACGCTCCATCTCGTTGGTCTGGTCCAGGCTTTCGACAGACTTGAGTTTGCCCGTAGCCTGCTGTGTACCACCATTCACATTCGTATCGGCCATACTGATTTCATTTCTCTTCTCTGCCGCCCGATTGTTACGCACCAGACGCGATACTCGTTCAAAACAAGTTCAAACTGTATCACCGAAATATGTCACGAAAACCGCTCAGCTCAAGAATACATGCGATGATACTGTAAATATTCAGCCAAAGAAGTTCAATTCACCAACACCTAATTGAACTTCTACCTCTATTCCACGGACTTGAGCGAGCTGACCGGGTCTACGCGATCGAGCACTGGTTGGTGAACAGCTGCACCAGCAGCGCGAACGCCAGCGTCGCCACCACGGCAATCGCATAGCTGTACCAGTGCACTTCCACTTCGAAATACAGCGACGGCATATTCAACGCAGCAGTCAGTAATCCGCCTATCCACCTGCCAAGCGGCAGACCAACCACCACACCCATACCGGTCAATATCATCATCTCGCGGTTCACGTAGTTGTGCACCTCGCGGTCATAGAAGCCCAGCACCTTCAGTGTGGCCATCTCGCGGATGCGTTCGGACACGTTCGTATTGGCCAACGTAAACAGCACCACCAGCGCCAGGCCGCCGGCGAGCCCCACAATCAGCGCCACCACGGCACCCATCAGATCGAACTTAAACGTGGCGGCCAGATGCGCACAGCTCACGGCCTTGAGCACCGACGATTCCTCGCCCAACCGATCCGCATATTCGGCCTGTTCGGTCTCGGAACCTTTCAGCTTGGCGAGCATCGCGTTCCACGTCAAGGTCGAGGCAGTGCCATCTCCCGAAGCCGAAGACGTCACACCGTCGGCCGCAAACTTCTGGTCGTACAGTCGCTCACTGATGTACACATCAGAGCCAATAAGATTGCGCGTCACGGCCGTGACCTGCACCTTGGCCCGGCTGCTACCGCCATTGCCCAGCGTGACGGTGTCGCCGGCATGAATATTCAGCGAGTTGGCGGCGGACTGCGATACAATCACGCCACTATCGTCCAGCGCTACAGTGCCGCCACCCGCTTTGCCGAAGATATTGGGCAGCCCAAACCATCCATCATCGCCAGCTTGTTCCAGCGTGACCATATCGTTCAAGATATTCAGCGAATCGTTGGGCACGGTCATCAGCTGCACGGTTTCGCTTTCCTGCGCCGCATTGCTCATCTCGCCACTATCCACGCGCAGATTCAGCGTTTCGGTGGTTTGGCCATCTTGTGCCACCTGCTTGCGCATCGCGGTGGCGTCATCGTCATTGGCCACGACCATCAGGTCGTACTGGTAGATCTGCTCGTATTGTTTGACGCCAATCGTGTCGACGGTGTCATTAATCGCAAATCCGCAGATAATCAACGCTGTGCAACCGGCCACGCCACCCACGGTCATAATCAAGCGCGACTTGAATCGGAAGATATTGCGCGCGGTGACTTTGCCGAGGAAGTTCAGCCGGCTCCATACCGGGCGAATCCGCTCCAGCAATATGCGAGCGCCCGCTTTCGGTGCCTTCGGCCGCATCAACGCGGCGGGCGTGTGCCGTATCTCCTCGCGACAGGCGAGCGCGGTGGCCACGCCCACGCCGACCACGAACAGCACGATGCCGGCCGAACCGTACAACCAGTCGTATTCGAGTCGCACACCGGGCAATATATACAGTCCCTCAATCACCACCAGCAGGAATGCCGGGATGCCAAGGAATCCGACCAGCAGACCGATGCCGCCGCCGACCAAGCAGGCGAGCAACGCGAACAGCAGATACCGGCTGGACACGGCGAGTCCGCCATAGCCGAGTCCAAGGTAGGTGCCGATAAGTCCGCGGTCTTCCTCGACCATGCGGGTCATGGTGGTCAGGCTCATGAGCACGGCGACCAGCAGGAACACAATCGGGAATGCGCGGCCGATGGATTCGATGGAACTGACGTCTGATTTGAGCGAGCTGAATCCGTCGATCGAAGCGCGTGTCTGCACATACCAACGTGCGTTGGCCACATCGTCGATGCGCCGTTGCTGCTTGGCGAATTCGCTTTCCGCTTCGCTTCGCATCGCATCGAGTTCAGACTGCGCATCATCCAGTTTCGCCTTGCCGTCCGCGAGCTGTTGTTCGCCTTCTTCCAGCTGCCGCTCGCCTTCTTCGAGCTGCTGCTTGCCGCTGGCCAGTTGGGCGGCCTGCGCTTCAAGTTGCGCCGACTGGGTTTCGAGGGTTGCGGCATTCGCTTCGAGTTCCGCGGATTTGGTATTGAGCTGTGCCTCTCCTGCAGCCGCTTCCTGTTCCTTGGCGGTCAGTTGCGCGTTCTGCTGGTCCAAGGTGGATTGTGCGGGGGCAATGGTTTCGTTTAATGTGCGCTGCAAATCGGCTTTCTGCTGGGTCAGACTGTCTCGCTGCGTTTGCAGTTCCGTTTGCTTGGCGGTCAGCTGTTGCCGCAGATCGCTGATTGACGGCACTTCAGGCACGGTAATGCCAAGGCGCGCGAGCAGTTGCTTGATGGCCTGCCATGTGGGTGAGTTGAAGTCGATATTCGGGTCAAGTTGCGCCAGTAGATTGTCGGCCTGTTGAATCATGGACAGCATCTGATCAATTTGTGCCACGCCTTGGTCGATTTGGGTAATGCCCTGTTCGATTTTCGTGCGATTGGCAGTCAGTTCCGTTTGCGCCGCATCGAGCTGTTTGCGAGCCGAGGTGAGCTGCGCTTTGCCCGATTCGAGCTGGGTGCGCGCTTCGGCTATCTGCTGGCGACCTTGCGCGATCTGTTGACGGGCCGATGCAATCTGCGCACGTCCATCGGCGAGCTGCCGTTCGCCATCGGTAATGGTTGTCCTGTTGTTCTCCAATTCGGTACGGCTATCTTGCAATGTCGTTTCGTTGGCTTCCAGCTCGGCCCAGTTGTCGTCGATCTGCTTCTGGGCTTCGTCCAGCTGCTCGTTGGCCTCGTCTTGGGCATCGTCCAGTTTGCGCTGCGCGCTGGAGACGATCTGTTGACGACGGGCTTTCTGGCGTGTGGTCTGTATCTGATGTTCGATACGGTCGGCCACGGTTTTGACGGCTTCATCGTAGGCATCGGAAAACGTGTCAAAATCGGACGCACCAGTGACGGCAACCGATATCGCAGTGTATATATTGCCGGTCACGCCGTCGCTGGGTGCAAAGAACGTATAGTCCTCGGATGAGGTGGACCGGAAGGAGGTCATGCCCGAATAGCCGTCTGGATTGTTGAGGTCGCGCGGGTCAAGTACGACGCCGGTGATGGTGAGTTTCGTGGGGAACTGCGGGGATTGCTCGGCGTCGGCGTCCGTATTGGCGGCGGACTTCGCATCGGATGCCGAGCATTGGCGGCGACACCTACCGTATCGGCATTATTGGAATCGTCAGTCTCCGTGGCCGCTACCGATATGACGGATGAAGAGGTGTCTTGTGGCGTCACAGTAATGGTGCCGCCAATCTTGAGTCCGCTATCGTTCAGGAACTGCTGAGTCACCGCCACTTCGCCGGCCTTGTTCGGCAGTTTGCCTTGTTGCAGGTACGGCTGATCAAGCCCTTCGGTACCGATTTCCTGCATGGTCACGGTTTTCTTGGTGCCGTCCACCACGTGGTCACCGTCTGAGAACGTTCGGGCTGCACGGTTTGCACACCGTCGATTCGGCGCAGTGCCGTTGCATCATCATCGGTCAGGCCGTATGTGGATAGCACCTGCAGGTCATGCAGTCCCTGCTGATCGTAAAAACGACCGGCCGCCAGAAAAGCATCGCGGCATCCGGCGTAGATGCCGGTCAGCACGGCCACGCCAAGCAGCGTGATGACGGCGATCGAGACGAACCTCTTCCAGCTGCGCAGCCAGCAACGCAACGTATCTTTGGCAAATACCGCAGAAACGCCCGCTCCTCGACCGCCGCTATCGTCGAGGTTCCGCCGTTTCACAGAATGTTTCACAGGTTGTTTCACGAATCGCCTCGCTTGTTTCACGGGGCGTTTCACAGAGTGTCTTGCAGTGAGCATCGCCAATCACCTACCATTCGATATCGGCGATGGGCCGCGGCGTTGCGTTGACCTCCTCGCTGGTCACCTTGCCGGAGCGGAAGCGAATCACTTGTGAGCCATCGGTGCAAGCGCGGAATTATGCGTGATGATCATTACGGTCATGCCTTGTGTTTGGCAAATATCCTGCAGCAACTGCAGCACTTCCTTGCCGGTCTCGTAATCGAGCGCACCGGTCGGCTCATCGCACAACAACAGCTTCGGCTTTTTGGCAATCGCGCGGGCGATGGATACACGCTGTTGTTCGCCGCCGGACAGTTGCGCGGGGAAGTTGTCCATCCTCTCCCCCAGTCCGACTTTGCGCAGCGTTTCCCCTGGATCGAAATGGTCAGGCAGATTTGCGAGGCGAGCTCCACGTTTTCGAGCGCGGTAAGGTTAGGCACCAGATTGTAGAACTGGAAGACGAAGCCGATATCGTTGCGCCGGTAGGTCACCAGTTCCTTTTTCCGCAGACCCGTAATATCGCGTCCGCCGACCACTACGCGGCCGGTTGTGGCGGTATCCATGCCGCCCAGAATGTTCAATGCCGTGGTTTTGCCGGCACCGGACTGTCCCAGAATCACGCTTAATTCGCCTTGTTCGGCGGTAAAGCTGGCCTCGTCGAGCGCGCGAATCACACTGCTACCAGAAGGATATTCCTTGACCACATGGTCGAATTCGATATACGCCATCGCACACCTCCAACGCGCTCGTGGCAGCCACCTAGCCCCATAGGCCCCGCCAAAACTTCCTGCTATACTCAAGTAAAACAACACTGTGTCGGTTCTGCAACCAACAGTTGGATTGTGGGTTGTCGGAATTTGGGGAGAAGGCCATGGCCAAAGAATTGACGGAAAGCCGCCGCACCCGCTACACGAGACGTGCCATGCAGGACGCGCTTATCGAGTTGCTGCGCAATCAGCCGCTCGGCTCCATCACCGTTAAAGCGTTGTGCGAGCGGGCCGATGTGAATCGTTCCACGTTTACGCGCATTATGCGAGCATCGAGGAACTGCTGCACGACATTGAAGACGAAACCATGGCCTGGGTCACCACCGCACTCGAACAGCTACTCGCCCAGCCAGATTCTGCCGGCATCGAGCATGTTATTGAGCGCATCTGCCAGTACATTGCCGACAATCGCAAGCATCTGCAGGTATTGATGAGCCCGAAAGCGGATATCGGCTTCCAGCAGCAGCTGCTGGGATTGATTTACAGCCAGCGCGGCGTAGGCGAACAGTTGCAATCTTCGGCGGGTTACCCAGCGAGGCGCAGATGCGTATGCGATTCGCCGTGTCCGGCAGCATTGGGCTTTTGCAATATTGGCTCGCCACCGATCTCGCGGCCTCTCCCGAATCGGTGTCCCACACCATCTTCACCATGTGTATGCCTGCCACGCAGTGAACACGGTGAATTCAGTGAACTCAGTGAAGCGTGCGGTTTCATAAGCATCGCTCGCTATAGCTTCGCCTGCTCACCGGCCGCGCCCACGCCCGCGCTTGCGATAGCGCACAAATAGACGATTGACCATTCTGAGACGATACGGCGGCATAGAATAACGAACGTTGCGCATCGCGGCAAGCCCCGCGTGCGCCAAAACCCAAGAAATGTGAGAGAAGGGCACAATGAGTACTGCTGATGCGCCTAAGAAGCCGCGCGAAACCGACGACGTGCCGGTGCCGGCCACGCTGCGCAAGTCACTGAAGAACCGTCATATCCAGCTGATTGCACTGGGCGGCGCCATCGGAACCGGCCTGTTCTATGGTTCCAGCGAATCCATCGCGCTGGCCGGCCCCTCGATTCTGCTCGCCTACTTGGTTGGCGGCTTCGCAATCTTCATGATCGTGCGCGCGCTGAGCGAAATGTCCGTTGAGGATCCGAAGGCGGGCGCGTTCAGCTACTACGCCACTCGCTACTGGTCCAAGCGCGCCGGCTTCATCTCCGGTTGGAACTACTGGTTCAATTACATCCTCGTCTCGATGGTTGAGCTGTCCGTGGTGGGCAAATTCGTAAACTACTGGTTCCCGGCGATTCCGACATGGGTGTCGGCGGCCGTGTTCTTGGTGATTATCTGCGCCGCCAACCTGCTGGGCGTCTCCAAGTTCGGTGAGTTCGAGTTCTGGTTCGCCATTATCAAGATTGTGGCCGTGATCGCCATGATCGTCGGCGGCCTGGCCGTCATCATCTTCGCTCTGCCCACCGCATCCGGCATCAAAGCGAGCTTTGCCAACTGGTTCACCTTGGAAGGGGGCTTCTTCCCGAACGGTCTCATGGAGCAGACTAAGGACGGCACCTGGACCGGCCTGTTGATGGCGCTTGTCGTGGTGATGTTCAGCTTCGGCGGCACCGAGCTCATCGGCATCACCGCCGGCGAAACCGAGGACCCTCGTCGTACGATTCCCCGCGCCACCAATGACATTATCTGGCGAATTCTCGTGTTCTACATTGGCGCGCTCGGCGTAATCATGGCCGTAATACCGTGGAACACCATCGGCGGAGACGATGTTCCCAGCCGTTCGTGCAAATCTTCGATTCCGTGGGCATCCACGCGGCCGCCGGCATCCTCAACTTCGTGTGCCTGACCGCTGTGATGAGCGTCTACAACTCCGGCCTGTACGCCAACTCCCGCATGCTGTATTCGCTGGCCAAACAAGGCAATGCACCGCGTATCTGGCAGCTCAACGCTAAGGCGTGCCGGTGGCCGGCGTGCTGACGTCCGCCGTGATCACCGCCATCGCCGTGGTCGTGGTGTTCGTGTGGCCTGAGTTCGCGTTCAACTATCTGATGTCGATTGCCACCATCGCCGGCATCATCAACTGGACGATGATCATGTTCACCGAAATGAAGTTCCGTAAGGTGGTCGCCGCGGGCGGCGCTCCCGAGGATTCCGAGCTGGCCGGCAAGTCCGGCAAGGAAGCGCTCGACGCGATTCACTTCAAGCTGCCGTTCGCCAAAGTAACCCCGTGGGTGGTATTGGCGTTCCTGACACTGGTCGTGGTGCTCATGTGCTTCTCCGCCAGCTACCGCGTCGCCGTTATCGCCGGCGTGATCTGGCTCGCCATTCTCTTTGCGGCCTACCAGCTCACTCAGGCGAAGAAGTAAGGCTCCATTTGCGAATAGCTCTCACTGATGAGCACTCAGTGAGAGCTATGCAAATGGGATTTATTCATGAAACAGCTCATCGATGCCGACGAGCTGAACGTCGGATTGAGACGCCGCAGCATCGTCGACCAGTGATTGATCGAAACCGCCGAGCGAAAACAGCAGGTATGTTCGCTGGCCGATACCGGTTCGCGCAGCACGGTCTCGCAGTAGATTCAGCACGGAACGGTCCACCGGCGCATTGCGGAATTTGCACTCGCCCACAATGGCAGCATCAGACGCATTGTCAACGGCCATCACGTCTATCTCATCCTGACGATCCCACCAACGGCCAACCGCACGCGCACGGAAGGCAACCGTCCAGCAGCACTCTCACGCCACATCCATTCACGGCACAGACCCTCGAACGGTTTGCCGGCAAAATCATGTAATACCGGCTTGATATGACGCTCGTATACGCCTTCCACATCGCCCCGCTCCAATTCCGAGCGATACGGAAATACAAACGAATACCAGAATCGGAAGAAATTGTCGTTCAGCTGATACAGCCACGCGAACCTTTCGCCCGCTCCTTAGGCTTCGCCGTGACTGGGAACTCACGTTCCACAATCCCCAGTTCCATAAGATTGGCGAGATACGACGATACTGTTGCGTTTGCCATCATCGTGTGTGTCGCGATCTCATTCAGCGAAGTTGCGCCGAGCGCGATCGCCCGTATCACGCTGTTATATTTCGCAGTTTCCCGCAGTTCTTCGTGCAACAAAAATTCAACCTCGCTGTATAGCGGAGCAATGCGTCTCAGAATATGCCGCTTGACATTTGCGTCTATGGTCTCATCTGGGTCAAATTCCTCTAGGTAACGCGGGATACCGCCCAGTATTGCGTAGGCCAGCGCCTTATCCTCGCTACTATAGTTGGGGAAGAATTGCGCTGCATCCCAATATGGCATCGGCAGCATCTTCAGGATGCCGGTCGCACGACCATATAGCGGCGATTTTTCTCCCAACAGCTCCTTTTCGATGAAGCTCATGGCACTGCCGCAAATCACAATCATCAGATTTGCATGACGCAACGTGTGGTCCCAAAGATTCTGTAGCACTGACGGCAATGACGGATCAGATTTGACCAGATAAGGAAACTCATCGAATATCACAAGCCTGCGGCCGCCATCGCTCGGCTCTGGCAGCCGGGTTAACTCGGTTAACGCCCTTTCCCAAGAAGGATATTGACTCAGATAATCCTTGCCCGGGGCACCCGCCTCGAACATGAGACGGGAGAACGATGCCAGCTGTTCATCTTTAGTGGCATTCTGCGCCGCGAAGAATAAGGTTTCCTTGTCTTTTGCGAGTTGAATAAGCGTCTCTGTTTTTCCCACGCGCCTGCGGCCGTAGACGAACACAAGCTGTGCCCTACGCTCAGTGAAACATTCCTGCAGTTGCCGTAAATCGCTATCTCGTCCGATGAATGTCATACTGCCCGCCCCTCTATGCCATACGTTGGCGAATTCCTATTCGCACCACGATTTATTGTATCACGATTAATATAATCGTGATTATATAAGATGCGGGCGGTGCGGACTCGGGCCCACTTGCAAAAGACTCTCACTGAGGAGTGCTCAGTGAGAGTCTTTTGCAAAATCAGGCCACTCGTTGCAAATTTCTCTCACCGACTCAACGTCAGTGAGAGTTTTTTGCAAATGAGGGGTCAGATACGGCGCTTGCGCCAGATGGTCAGGGCGATACCGGCGACGGCGAGGACCACCACGCACCAGCCACGCCGAAGACGGCGGCACCAGTGTCGGAGATGACGGCACCCGGCTTCTTGCCATCAGCGGAGACCTTCACGAGGGCCTTGCGGGCTCGGTCAGGTGACGAATCGCATCCTGGACCTCGGTGGAGATGGCGTTCTCCTTGGCGAGCACCTTCTTCGCTTGGGCCAGCGCATTGGCGTAGGCCTTCCACGAATCGGCGGTGTAATCGTCCTGGTTCAGCTTCTCGGCTTCGGCCTTGGCAATGGCGTCTTCGAGCTGCTTGAGCTCTTCCTCAGTGGCCAGATCGGGATCCGGAGTCGGCGTCTCGTCGGCAACGACCTTCACGGTGAACGTGGCGGTCTTGGTCGAATCGGCCACAGACTGCACGGTCACGGTCACCTTGTCGGAGCCTCGAGGAGTCGAAGCCGAGCAGCTCGTACTCATCGGCGGCGAGCTCACGGGTGGTGGAGCCGCCGTTGCCATCGGCCACGGTCGCGGTGACGACCAGACCGGCAACGTCGAGCGCTTCACCAACCTTGTACTCGGCCTTGGCGGGCTGCGCGGTCACGGCGATGGAGAGGATCGTGCCTGCGGCCGGGTGCTCCGGCTCGGGCTGGCTCTCCTCCAACGCATTCTGCGCGTCGGTCAGGCCTTGGCGGCGGCATCGACA
>ENA-OQDF01001239-OQDF01001239.1-human-gut-metagenome-genome-assembly--contig:-NODE-1239-length-10388-cov-2.839100_pt1 | contig 10388 bp, 7 predicted proteins | sample MGYA00242769_ERZ504597 | MGnify/ENA primary metagenome ERZ504597 (study PRJEB26092, sample SAMD00036305) | human gut metagenome | host: Homo sapiens | study: EMG produced TPA metagenomics assembly of...
CTGACGAACTGGCCGCAGGGACCGGCAGTTTATGCAGATTCAGCGATCGTGATGGATATGAACAGTGGTGCAATCTTATATGGAAAGCAGATTGATAAGCAGCATTATCCGGCAAGTATTACAAAGCTTCTGACTACACTTGTTGCATTGGATCATGCGAAACTGACAGATAAGGTGGAATTTTCACAGGACAGTATTTCTTTCCTGCAATATGGAGACGCTCATATCGGGATGCGTGCGGGAGAAGAACTGACGCTGGAAGATTCCTTATATGCCGTATTGCTTGCATCCGCCAATGAAGTATCATACGCAGTTGCGGAGAGTGTTGGAAAAGAGATGGGTGGAGACTACAATACTTTTATAGAGGCGATGAATGAAGAGTCGAAAGCACTGGGATGTACCGGTTCGCACTGGACGAATGCAAATGGTCTTCATGATGAACAACATTATACGACAGCTTACGATATGGCACTGATTGGGGCGGCAGTATATCAGAAGGAAGCATTTCGTACGATCTCTCAGACGCTCACGCATCAGATTCCGGCAACCAATCTGGTGAACGAGGTTAGAACTGTCAATCAGAAGCATAAGATGCTCTGGCCTCAGAATGCAAATTATTATGAGTATTGCAAAGGTGGAAAGACCGGTTATACAGATCAGGCGAGAACGACCCTGGTGACGATGGCAGACAATGGAGAGATGCAGCTGGTTGCAGTGGTGCTGTATGATTTTGGATCAGATGCGTATAAAGATACCCGGGAGATATTTGATTATGGGTTTAATAATTTCTCAAAGATAATGTTGAAAGATCAGGAAAAAGCAGACGGAGTGAAAGAATATAAGGATGAGGAAAATGTTTATGTAGTGCTTCCGTCAGATGTGAAATTCAGATCTGAAAGCGGAAGTTAAAAGTAAGGACGGTTCTGTTAATGAGGGAACGGTTACATATACCTATGAGGGACAGATCATGGGAAAGGCGGATGTAACGCTGGATAATAAAAAGCTGGCGGAGAAGTCGGCGATAACAAAAGGAACCGACAAGACTGCAATAACTACAGATACAAAGGAAAAAGAGAGCAGACCGCTGGTACTTATGGCAGTGATCGCAGTAGTTTCAGTGATTGTGGCTGCAGTGGTTCTATGGATAAAATATAAGCAGACAAGGGGCAGAAAGCACCGGCGGAAAAGACGTGGCAGAAAGAGAAAAAAACTTGACTAGCAGGCAGAATCTCTTTATAATAATTCTGTATGGAAGACTACAGGTTAAAGCAATGACGGAGAGAGTAGGATTTATCTGAACATCCCAGCGAGCCGGGGAAGGTGCAAGCCCGGTATCAGTAAGAGATTTCTGAAGATCACTCCAGAGCAGCAACCCCTGAAACGGCAGCATTTAACAGGCATACCGGTGATTTCGGTGAGACAGATTTCGAGGAGTAAGGGTTGACGTGAGTTCTGCGTTAAAGAATACCATATGCGGATCGGAGAGGTCCAAGTATGCTGTAACAGGTGGTACAACGAAAGGAATTTCAGACCTTCGTCCTATTACGGGCGGGGGTCTTTCTTTATTTTAGAAGATTCCTTTTCCAAAATATATTTTAAGAAAGGATCAAAGCTATGTATAAGAAAGTTTCAACAGACATGAATTTTGTTGAGCGTGAAAAAGAAGTTGAAAGTTCTGGGATGATGAACAGATTTTCCAGAAGAGTATGGATGAAAAGGAAGGATGCCCGGATTATATTTTCTATGATGGACCTCCGACGGCTAATGGTAAGCCGCATATCGGACATGTTTTAACCCGTGTTATCAAGGACATGATCCCGAGATACCGCACAATGAAGGGCTATAAAGTTCCGAGAAAGGCAGGATGGGATACCCATGGTCTTCCGGTAGAACTGGAAGTTGAGAAGATGCTCGGACTGGACGGAAAGGATCAGATTGAGAAATACGGTCTTGAGCCGTTCATCAGGAAATGTAAAGAAAGTGTATGGAAATACAAAGGAATGTGGGAAGACTTTTCCGGCACAGTTGGATTCTGGGCTGATATGGAGCATCCATATGTAACATATGACAATAACTTCATCGAGTCCGAGTGGTGGGCTTTAAAGAAGATCTGGGATAAGGGACTCCTTTACAAAGGATTTAAAATTGTTCCTTACTGCCCTCGTTGTGGAACACCTCTTTCTGCACAGGAAGTTGCACAGGGATATAAGGATGTCAAGGAGCGTTCTGCAATCGTTCGCTTTAAAGTAAAAGATGAGGATGCGTATATTCTTGCATGGACAACAACACCATGGACACTTCCATCCAACCTTGCACTCTGCGTAAATCCGGAAGAGGATTATGCAAAGGTAAAAGCAGCCGACGGAAGAGTTTATTATATGGCATGTGCATTGCTTGACACTGTTCTTGGAAGACTTGCAGAAGAAGGAAAAGATGCTTACGAAGTACTTGCAACGTATAAGGGAACAGAACTGGAGGGCAAAGAATACGAGCCACTGTACCAGTGTGCAGCAGATGAGGCTGCAAAGCAGCGTAAGAAAGCATTTTACGTTGTATGTGATGAGTATGTAACTCTGACAGATGGTACAGGAGTTGTTCATATCGCACCGGCATTTGGTGAAGACGATGCCAACGTAGGAAGAAAGTATGAGCTTCCATTTGTACAGCTTGTAGATGAAAAGGGTAACATGGCAGAGTCTACACCGTTTGCAGGACTGTTCGTAAAGAAAGCAGATCCGGAAGTATTAAAAGATCTGGATGCAAGGGGACTCCTCTACGATGCACCGAAGTTTGAACATAGCTATCCTCACTGCTGGAGATGTGATACTCCGCTGATCTATTATGCACGTGAGTCCTGGTTCATCAAGATGACAGCAGTTCGTGATGACCTGATTGCAAATAATAATACAATTAACTGGATCCCGGAGAGTATCGGTAAGGGACGTTCGGTGACTGGATTGAGAACGTTCAGGACTGGGGAATCAGCCGTAACCGTTACTGGGGAACTCCGCTGAATATCTGGCAGTGTGAGTGTGGATGTATGCATTCTGTCGGAAGTATTGAAGAACTGAAATCTATGTCCGATAACTGCCCGGATGATATTGAGCTGCACCGCCCATACATTGACGCAGTAACGATCAACTGCCCGGATTGTGGTAAAAAAATGCACAGAGTGCCGGAAGTTATCGACTGCTGGTTTGACAGTGGATCTATGCCGTTTGCACAGCACCATTATCCGTTTGAAAATCAGGAGCTGTTCGAGAAGCAGTTCCCGGCAGACTTTATTTCCGAGGCTGTTGACCAGACAAGAGGATGGTTCTACTCCCTGCTTGCCATCTCAACGCTGCTGTTCAATAAAGCACCGTATAAGAACGTTATCGTGCTTGGACACGTACAGGATGAGAATGGACAGAAGATGAGTAAGTCCAAAGGAAATGCGGTTGATCCGTTTGATGCACTGGAGAAATACGGAGCAGATGCGATCCGCTGGTACTTCTACATCAACAGTGCACCGTGGCTGCCGAACCGTTTCCACGGAAAAGCAGTACAGGAAGGACAGCGTAAGTTCATGGGAACTCTGTGGAATACTTATGCATTCTTTGTACTGTATGCAAATATCGACAATTTTGATGCTACAAAGTATACACTGGAATATGATAAACTTCCGGTTATGGATAAATGGATTCTTTCCAAGATGAATACCATGGTAAAAGATGTGGACAACAACCTTGGTAATTACAGAATCCCGGAGGCAGCACGTGTGCTTCAGGATTTCGTAGATGATTTAAGTAACTGGTATGTAAGAAGAAGCCGCGAGCGTTTCTGGGCAAAGGGAATGGAGCAGGATAAGATCAATGCTTACATGACTCTGTATACAGCCCTTGTTACGGTATCAAAGGCAGCAGCTCCGATGATTCCGTTCATGACAGAGCAGATCTATCAGAACCTGGTTCGCAGCATTGACAAGGATGCTCCGGAGAGTATCCACCTGTGTAGTTTTCCGGAAGTTCATGAAGAGCAGATTGACAAAGAGCTTGAGAATAATATGGAACACGTACTTGACCTTGTAGTAATGGGACGTGCATGCCGTAACGCATCCAACATCAAGAACCGTCAGCCGATTGGTCAGATGTTTGTAAAAGCAGACTTTGAGCTTTCTGAATTTTATCAGGAAATCGTAGCAGACGAGCTGAATGTTAAGAATATTAAATTTACAGAGGATGTAAGAGACTTTACTTCTTATAGTTTTAAACCACAGTTGAAGACAGTCGGACCAAAGTATGGTAAAATGTTAGGTGGTATCAAAGCAGCACTCAATGACATCGATGGAAATGCAGCAATGGATGAGCTGAATGCTACCGGCGTACTCAAACTGGATGTAAATGGCCAGGAGATCGAACTTTCAAAGAAGATCTTCTGATTGATACAGCACAGATTGAAGGATATGAATCTGTCAATGATAATGGAATCACAGTTGTACTGGATACAAATCTTACACCGGAACTTCTGGAAGAAGGATTTGTAAGAGAGATCATCAGCAAGATCCAGACGATGAGAAAAGAAGCTGATTTCGAGGTGATGGACAAGATCCGTGTTACGTATGAAGGCAGTGAGAAAGCAGAAGCTGTTTTTGAAAAGAACAGCACCCTGATCGGTGGAGAAGTACTTGCCACAGAAGTTGTAAAGGCAGAGCCTGCAGGCTATGTAAAAGAGTGGAAGATCAACGGCGAAGCAGTTACGATGGGTGTCGAGAAAAAAGGAGAATAAAAGGATGTTCAGTAAAAGATTTGAGAAGACTGCATTTAAGACAGCGGTGAAGGAAAATGTAAAGACACTTTATAGAAAGACGATTGATGAGGCTACACCTCAGCAGTTATTTCAGGCGGTTTCCTATGCAGTTAAGGATGTTATTATTGATGACTGGATCGAGACACAGAAGCGTTACGATGAGACAGATGCAAAGACAGTTTATTATATGTCCATGGAGTTCCTGATGGGACGTGCATTAGGTAACAACCTCATCAATATGACAGCATATAAAGATGTAAAAGAAGCATTGGAAGAGATGAATATTGATCTCAACGTGATCGAAGATGAAGAGCCGGATGCGGCTCTAGGAAATGGAGGACTCGGTCGTCTTGCAGCATGTTTCATGGATTCTCTGGCAACATTGAATTATCCGGCATATGGCTGTGGAATCCGTTACCGTTACGGTATGTTCAAGCAGAAAATTAAAAATGGATATCAGGTAGAAGTACCGGATAACTGGCTGAAAGAAGGAAATCCGTTCGAGATCCGTCGTGAAGAGTATGCAAAGGAAGTACGTTTCGGAGGAAATATCCGTTTCGAGAAAGATCCTGTTACAGGAAAAGATAAATTTATTCAGGAGAACTATGAGTCTGTCATGGCAGTTCCGTATGATATGCCGATTGTTGGATATGGCAACCACGTAGTAAATACACTGCGTGTATGGGATGCAAAGCCGATCACGGATTTCAAACTGGATGAGTTCGACAGAGGAAATTATCATAAGGCAGTAGAGCAGGAGAACCTTGCAAAACTGATCGTAGATGTTCTTTACCCGAATGATAATCATTATTCAGGAAAAGAGCTTCGTCTGAAGCAGCAGTACTTCTTCATTTCTGCAAGTCTTCAGGCACTGATCGCAAAATATAAAAAGAAGCATGGAGACATCAGAAAGCTGTATGAAAAAGTTGTCATTCAGATGAACGATACGCACCCGACGGTTGCTGTACCGGAGCTGATGCGTCTTCTGATTGATGCAGAGGGACTTAGCTGGGATGAGGCATGGGAAGTAACAAGCAAGACCTGTGCTTATACAAACCATACGATTATGGCAGAAGCACTTGAAAAATGGCCGATCGACCTGTTTTCAAAACTGCTTCCGCGTATTTATCAGATCGTACAGGAGATTGACCGCCGCTTCGTGATCCAGGTTCGTGAGATGTATCCGGGAAATGAAGAGAAAGTACGGAAAATGGCAATCCTTATGGATGGACAGGTTCGTATGGCAAATATGGCGATCATAGCAGGCTTCTCTGTTAATGGTGTTGCAAAGCTTCATACGGAGATCCTTGAGAAGCAGGAACTGAAAGATTTCTATCAGATGATGCCGGAGAAGTTCAACAATAAGACGAATGGTATCACGCAGAGACGTTTCCTGGCTCATGGAAATCCGCTGCTTGCAGACTGGATCACCAGTAAGATCGGTGATGGCTGGATTACAGATCTCTCTCAGATCTCCAAGCTGAAACCACTGGTTGAGGATGAAGAGGCAAGACGTGAGTTCATGGAGATCAAATACCAGAATAAGTTCGCCTTGCAAAGTATATCAAGGAGCATAATGGAATTGATGTAGATCCGCGTTCTATCTTTGATATTCAGGTAAAACGTCTGCATGAGTACAAGCGTCAGCTCCTGAATGTACTGCACATCATGTATCTGTATAATCAGATCAAAGAGCATCCTGAGATGTCCTTCTATCCGAGAACATTTATTTTCGGAGCTAAGGCAGCAGCAGGTTATCTTCGTGCAAAAGAGACGATCAAATTGATCAACTCCGTAGCAGATGTTGTAAATAACGACAGAAGTATCAATGGTAAGCTGAAAGTGGTATTTATTGAAGATTACAGAGTATCCAATGCAGAGATTCTTTTTGCGGCAGCAGATGTCAGCGAGCAGATTTCTACAGCTTCTAAAGAAGCTTCAGGAACAGGTAATATGAAATTTATGCTTAATGGTGCACCGACACTTGGAACAATGGATGGAGCGAATGTAGAGATCGTTCAGGAAGTTGGCGAGGAGAATGCATTTATCTTCGGATTAAGCTCACAGGAAGTTATCAACTATGAGAACAATGGTGGATACAATCCGGTTGACATTTACTTTAATGACTGGGAGATCAAGCGTGTAGTAGACCAGCTTATGGATGGAACTTACTCCAATGGTGACCACAATATGTATATCAATCTGTACAACTCACTGTTAAATACACAGTGTACAGACAGAGCAGACACTTACTTCATTCTGAAAGATTTCCGTTCTTATGCAGATGCACAGAAGAGAGTTGAGGAAGCTTACAGAGATCAGCAGAAATGGTCTAAGATGGCAATGCTCAACACTGCATGCAGTGGTAAATTTACATCAGACAGAACGATTGAAGAGTATGTACGGGATATTTGGCATCTTGAAAAAGTAGAAGTACCTTCAGGACAGGATCTTTTTGATTAAGACAGGAGGAATGACAGATGGAATATGGAAATGATTTTGATTTTTCATACGGAGTTCCGGATGGTCCGACAATGAGCAGCAGTGGATCAGATATATTTTCAGTGATCATGACCGTTTATCTGTTGGTGATCGTGCAGCCGTGATGATTGGTATTGTGAAATATGTATTTAAATCCATTGCACTTTACCGTCTGGCACAGAGAACAGGAAATGCAAATCCGTGGATGGCATGGGTACCGTTTGCGAGATCTTATCTTCAGGGAGATCTTGCAGGCAGTATGCCTTTAAAGAAAAGAAGACTTCAGAGTCCGGGACTTGGAAAGTCCTTATTCCGTTGATCGGAACGGCTGTAATCGCAGGACTTTATTTCATTTTCATTGTTGTGGCAGGAATTGAAACTGCATTGAGCTATTCCGCCGGAATGGGTGCAGGAAGTCTGACACTGATCTGGGTGATAGTTTTCCTGCTGATTATTGCAGTAGTAGCACTTCAGGCGATTGAAGCGGTGCTGGATGTACTGGTGAACTTTCATATTTACCATAGACTGACATCCCATAATATGGCGATTATCCATAGTGTTCTTGGTATATTTATTCCAATGTACGAAGCAATCTGCTTATTTATTATGAGCAAGAAGCCGTATAACCCGGGAATGGAGCCAAATCTTCCACCGCAGGCACCAAATTTCGGTGGTAATCCGATTCCTCCGACGATGCTGTATCACCGGCAGCATCAGAAACTCCGGCAGAATCTGTATCTCCGATGCCAGCAGAAGCACCGGTACAGCAGGTTCCGGTAACTCCGACAGAGTCATCGGCAAAGAATCCGTATGTGAATCCGATGCAGGTTCAGGGAACAGAAAACCTGGCAAAAGATGCACAGAGTACAGAAGCAGAACCGACAGAAAATAGTGCAGAAAAATAAAGCGTAAAGATAAAATTTAATACAGGTTCTAAAATAAGACAGCCCTTCATATAATAAAGTATGGAGGGCTGTCTTTATGAGCTTTTATTCAGCAAAAAAGAAAATAAAAATATAGCTGCATTTCTGATCATCCTCATATTTCTTCCATATGTTGTCTCTATTTTTGTAAATGGAAAAGATGTGAATCTACAAAATGGGAGCGGTCATTTTACAATAAAAGTTGCAAGAACAGACCCAGATGGAACGGAACTGGATCTTGATCTGGACTGGGAAGAGTATCTGATCGGGGTTCTTGCATATGAAATGCCGGAGTCTTACGAATTGGAAGCGTTGAAAGCACAGGCCGTGGTGCTGCGTACAAGCCTGTGCAGAGAACTGGCAGAAAACGAGGAGAAGACGGCAACAGAGAAATATCTGACTCATGCAGAAATGAAACGGAAATGGGGAGCGGCCAATTTTGATACATATTTGAAAAAATATACCAAAGCAGTGGAAGATACAGAAGGAACAGTGGTCTGGTATAATGAGGCTTGTGCATGGACACCATATCATCAGTCCAGTAACGGTGAGACACGGAACGCATCAGAAGTTCTTGGAACAGAAGATTATCCTTATATCTGTAAGAGAGAATGCCCGTTGGACAAAGCGGCTGAGGATGAAATTCAGGTAACAGTTTTTGACTATCAGGAAATACAACAGTTATGCAGAGATTTTCTGGTGGCAGAAGAAAATTCGGAGAGTGCAGAAAAAGGCTATAACTTGCTGACTTTGAAATACTGGAAATGGATTCTTCCGGTTATGTGCGACAGATGAGGATGGGAGATACAGTCTGTACCGGGGATCAGTTTCGGGATGCATTGTCCCTGTCTTCCAGTGCATTTTCATTTTACGAGAGTATAAAAGGTTTGAAGATCACGACCATCGGAAAAGGACATGGACTGGGAATGAGTCAGTGGACAGCAAATGAAATGGCAAAGGAAAAGAAAAATTATGAAGAAATCCTGCAGTTCTTTTTTGAAGGAACAACATTAAATAAAGAATTTGACGAAAAAGAAGCGACAGGGAATTAAAATAGAATTCTTTCCGAATAGAAGTCACATATTCTGGCAATGCTATAGTCAGAGGTGATGATGAATGAATAAGAAAGAGAAGTTTTCCTTTTTAAAGGGAAAAGGAGCTTCTGTTGGAATCGTACTTTGCTTCGTGGCAGTCATTGCAATGGTGGGGACAGTTACATTCAGAAATTACAAAAAGAATATGAATGAGCAGATTGCAAAGGTTCAGCAGGAGACAGAAAAACTGACAAAAGAAAATGATGCAGCGGCAAATTCAAAAGATGTACTTCCAATGGAGGGAGAGGAAGATGCAACACCGTCACAGACAGATCATGCGGATCGTCAGGAACAAGAAGGAGCATCCTCTACAGACGGAACAGAGGCAGAAAATGGACAGCAGCAGGGGCAGGAGACGAATGAAACTGCGGCACAGGGAAGTTCCGGTGCATGGTTTACGGAAGCAAGCATACTGGAGTGGCCGGCAAGCGGGGCAACGCTGATCGGGTACAGTATGGATCAGACCGTTTATTTTCCTACTTTAGAAGAGTATAAGTACAATCCGGCAATGATCATCGGTGGTGAAGTCGGGGAAAGCATCAAGGCATCAGCGACAGGAACAGTGAGCAGTATTGAAGAGACAGCACAGACGGAACAACCGTTACATTGGATATGGGAAATGGATATGCGGCTGTTTACGGCCAGGTTAAAAGACCTGTCCGTATCAGAAGGAGATACTGTTGCAACAGGTGAGCCGATCGGTCTGTTGAATGAACCTACAAAATACTATAGCGTGGAAGGACCGAATCTCTATTTTAAGGTAATGAAAGATGGAGAGCCGGTAGATCCGATGAAATTTATGGAGTGAAATTTGTAGTTGTTGGGGTGATACGCTTGTAAAGAAAAAGACTTCTTTATGGCGAAGCGGACGCGGAAATCAGGGATATTCCTTCGCAGTGCAGGCCCGCTTTACCTCAGCCCGTTGACCGTTTGTAACTCGAAAGTGAAATCTTCGTGCAAAGGCACTCGATTTACTTCTCTAACAAACGCTGCAAAGTGTCTTCGGAACGCTCTACGCTAATGCACCTGCTCAGGAACACCCTGCTTTCCGCTGACCATCTCGATAAGAAGTTTTTAGCTCCACAGCGTATTCACTCAACAA
>ENA-OQDF01001240-OQDF01001240.1-human-gut-metagenome-genome-assembly--contig:-NODE-1240-length-10379-cov-3.591592_pt1 | contig 10379 bp, 12 predicted proteins | sample MGYA00242769_ERZ504597 | MGnify/ENA primary metagenome ERZ504597 (study PRJEB26092, sample SAMD00036305) | human gut metagenome | host: Homo sapiens | study: EMG produced TPA metagenomics assembly of...
TCTGCATGCAGATGCTGCGCGCCCGTCTGTACGAGATGGAGCTCGAGAAGCAGCAGGCAGAGCTTGGTGCCGAGCGCCAAAGCCAGATCGGCCACGGCAACCGTTCCGAGAAGATCCGTACCTACAACCAGCCCCAGGACCGCGTGACCGACCACCGCATCGGTTTCAACTCCACCTACAACGGCGTCCTTCTGGGCGACCAGCTCGGCACCGTGATCGAGGCGCTCGCCGCCGCCGAGCGAGCGAGAAGCTAGCACAGGCTGTTTAGGTTACGCGGTTTTACCAAACCGCGTAACGGCTCGACGCTGCAAACGCCCCTAAGCGGCAATCTGACGTTCAATCGTCGGTCGCGTACCGAAGTACGCTTCCCTCCTCTTTCACGTCACCTTGCTCGCTTAGGGCGTTTTCGCTGACTTTTGCTCAACCTGAGAGAATAAAAACGCGGTGAACGTTTTTGTGACGTTCGCCGCGTTTTGCTATTCGTTGGATTCTTCAACCTTGTCGATGGTCCAGGTGGCTCCGAGACCGCCGGTGGTGTTGCGGCGGATGCGCACGGTGACTTCGTGGCGCTCGCCGGCTGCGTGTAGTGCAGGGGGAAGCTTGCGCGGTTTCGCGCGGCCTCGATGGTACCGCGCTCGCGGGCGATCCAGTAGTACTCGCCGACAATGCCGAGGGTGTCGGCTCCGTAGGGGAGATAGGTCGACAACTGGTGCAGAAGCGGGCCGGGGCAGAAGACTTCGGTTGCGAAATCGACGGGGAAGTCCTCGGGGATGGTCGGTGCTGCGGGTGCAGGTGCCGGTACTGCAGCGGGGACCGGAGCCGGTGCCGGTGCGGGTGCGGGAATCTGGTCATAGACAGGTGCGGATGTGGACTCGATGACGGGTGCAGACTCGGGCACCGGTTCCGGCTTAACTGCGGAATCTGTCGGTTCCACGGAGACGGATGTGTCTTCAGTCTCGGTCTTGGCATCGGCTTGCGGGGCGTTCTCCGCCTCGACAGACGGCTTTGCCTCGACCGGTGTGGAGGCCATGGTGGTGATGCCGGCGTTTGCGTTCTCGGGGTCATAGACGACCGTGAGTGAGATGGCAGGCTGCGGTGCCTCGGCTCCGACACCGACTCGGTAGCGTCTTGATCGGCAGGCTCGTCGGACTGATCGTCCTCAGCCTCGTCGCCAAAGACATCGCTGTTTTGGAACGCAGGCGTTTCGGGTTGGTTAGTGGCTTCTTCGATTGTTGACTTGGGAGCCTCATCGAGCTCTGCAGTGGCTTCCTGCTCGGATATGGCTTTGGGATCGGTCGTGGCGGCGATTTCGGTTTCGGCTTCTGCTGCTACCTCAATAGCGACTTCGATCTCTGCCTCGGGCTCGGGTTCCGGCACGGCTTCAACCATGGTTTCTGGCTCGGGACGCTTAACGTGCTTGGGGCGCACGGCCTTGAGGTCCTTCTCGCCGCGCTTTTTCTTTTTGTAGGACTGCTTGGCTCCCTTGGCTGTCTTGGGCTTGTCCTCGCCCTTGGCAAGGGCGGCGTCCCAGGCATCGTTGGCGATGACGGTGGCATACAGGCGACCGCCCTTAAAGACGGTCAGCTTAATGCAGTCGTCGAGCTCCTCGAGCAGCTCGCGCGTGGACTCGAAGCCCAGGTCATGAGCGGCCACGTCACCAGCGGCGAGCGCCTCCTCGACCTGTGTCATAAACGTTTGCTTGCCGCATCCGATTGCATCGCGTAGCAGGCGATACAGATAGATGTGGTTGCCCAGCGATAGCGTGGGCCTAACTATTGTCTTGCTCATGGCAAATCTCCTCTTTACACATGTAAAGCATCTTACCATCGCATGGCGCTCGCCATGACGGCGCCCAAGGCAAACGGGCGCGAACCGCTGTCGATTCGCGCCCGTTGTACAGGTTGCCTATCTGGGGATGCAGTGCCTAGTTGCCCGATGTCGTGCCTTGGCTTGAACTGTCAGATGCCGTGCCGGACGCGGTTCCGCTCGAGCTGTTGGTGTTGCTGTTGTCGGTAGATCCCGTACTCGGTGTATTGCCATTCGCCTGGTCGCCCGTGCTCGGTTGAGAGCCGTCAGTCGTTTGGCTTGAGTCAGTCGTGCCGGATTGCGAGCCGCTGTTGTTCGCAGAGGAATCGACGCCCTGCGATTGGTTTTGGGTGTTCGAGGACGAATTGGCAGAGGTAGAACTGTCTTGCGTATCGTCCGTCTGTGCCTGCTGATCCTGCGACTGGGTGGTGCCATTTGCATCGCTCTCGGTCGTGCGCGACGAAAGGATTGGCTCGGGGCGCTCGCCCAGACCCTCACCGGCGGTGGTTATAAAGATGGCGCCGGCGCAGGCGATAACCGCGACGATGGCGATGGCGATCGAGAAGATGATGACCTTCTTTTGCGTCTGGCTGCGCTCTTCCGCCGCCTTGGCGCGCAGGCTGTTGGGGGCGACGCGCGCCGTGGTCGCGCGTCCCGCGACCTGACGCATCTCCTGCGTAGTCGCGGCGCCGCCCAGGTGCTCCTCGGCATTAAGCTCAACGGGCTCATAGGCGCCGGCGGGGTAGTCGACGGCGGCGTGCGTACCTTTGAGGGCTTCGGCGCTGGCGGAGATAAAGTGGCGGTAGACCTGCGAGGACACAACGGTGATGACCGAGCTCACGGCGGCACCAATTACTGAACCAGCGATACCAATCTTGGAGGCAAGCGCCACGCTCGTGGCGGCAGCTGCGGCGCCGGCGATGATCTGGGGAATGGAAATGTCATCGAACAGGCCCTTTTTGGGCGCGATGGCCATGGTCTGTCCGATGGAATGGTTCTCGTGCACGCCGTTGTTGAGCGATGCCGGTGTCATGACGCGCGTGCGCGGCGCGTCGGTGTACTTGGTTGTCATACGGGGTCCTCCCGGTGTAAATCTGCTTCGTTTCGTGTAGCCATCAGGGTACCCACCAGATGTGAATCGTACGTGACATTTAACAGATACCATCAACTCATCAAGGGGGCCTGCTGTCTTTGGTGCAATAGCTTGATGCTAAACTGGATTTATGTTTGCGAGGTGGTTTACGTGATGTACCCGTATATGACATTCGAAGATGGAACCGAGGTCATTCATTCTGACCTGATTACAGATGGCGATATCGAAAAGGTTATCGTGCATTTTGAGCGACCGACGGCAGAGGGCTTCGACTCCGCTCGTTGTGAGTTGCCTTCCTGTTCGTGGACTGACTGGGAAGGGCATTTTACTCAGAGTGAAAAACGAGCTTTCGAAGAGTGTCTGAGCAAATAATTCTGATTAGTTCGAGTTTAGTTCGAATAAAGAAGCTGAATGCGATGAGCTAAAGCGTATGCATTTTTAGTATTAGATGCGTATGAAATGGAGGATGTGAATGGATGAGCTAATAGACTTTAAAAAACGATTTCTCAAGAATGGCGAGCTGGTTTCAATTCCAAAAAAGGAAAGCTATAAAAGAATCATGCTGCTATGGGCCGTCTCTTTCTTTGAATTAAATACAAGTTATACGGAGCTTCAGGTTAATCGTGTGCTGTCACAGCTCTATCCTGATTATGCCGTGTTGAGGCGGTACTTGGTTGATTATGGATTCCTATTAAGGGATGAACGAGGCCTGAAATACGAGGTTAATCGTGATGTTCACGGTATTGAGAGCTAGCCGTCCGGTTCGGGTCCTATATATTGCTAGAGGGATAAGCGAAATAGGCAATTGGTGTGCGAATATTGCTTTGCCAATGCTGATTTACGAGGTAACTCACGATGTTTCTGCAACTGCTTTGATGGTTTGCTGCAGATTTGCCCCCTCTCTGTTTTCAGTTGCGCTCGCGCAGCTGCCTCAGAAGATGGGTATCGGGACACTGCAGGCCATGAGATTGGCAGACTTAATTCGCGCGGGATTATTCGTTTGCTATATTTTTGTTGATAGTAAATGGAGTATGTTTGCTATTACGTGCGCGGTATCGCTTTGCCGAACGGTAGAAATGCCCTGCTTTTACTCGTTGTTAAGAGCCAATACGAATAGTATCAATCGCGACGTAATTAATAATTCGTTTGGGTTCCTGCAGAATTTGATGATGGTTCTGGGGCCAGTTGCCGGCGGTTTTGTTGTCGCTCAATTTGGGGCGGAGGCTGTTCTTGCATTAGACGCGCTTTCTTTTGCCGCGTCGTTCTGGTTGCTGCGAGATGTTCCGTCGGTTATCGAGGTTAATGATAAAGAGGGAATAAGCAAAAATGAAAAAAACAGGACTGCATTTAGTGATCTTAGCGCGAAGCACTTGGCAATTGGTTTCCTATTAATCGATATTTCTAGTGGCGTGGCATTCGGCTCTCTGAATTCTCTTTTGCCAGCTATAGCGCAATTGCAATTTGACTCGTCATCGATACAATACGGATTCCTTCAGAGTAGTCTTACAATCGGACTGTTGTTCGGAAATACAATATATGGTCGTTTAATCAGTGGTTCCGATTGCGTTAAATCATATTGTTTTGTGACGTATCTTGCGCTCGGTGCGTATCTGGCGTTTGGCTATCGCTATGCGTCTGGGATATCGTTTATTTTCCTTTTTATCGTCGGTGCCGGAAACGCCATTCAAGATGTGCTTCTCATAACATCGCTGCAGGATTTGGCGAGAGACGGATCTGAATCGATAAGCCTGTTTTCAATTAGGGAGTCTTTGCAATCGGTTGCTGTTGTTATTTCAACACTTCTTGTTTCGCTGTTCACGAGCATCGCGATGTTCTCAATTCTCGTTACAGGACTTGGTGTATTTTCAATTATGATGGTAGTTGTGTTTCAATTGAATTATTTGCGAAAGATGTGACGTTGATATGCCTAAAACGCTTTTAGTATTTCCCCCAGGATGGAGTCCAGTGGGGCCGTATCTTGCCTTGCCTGTTTTGAAGTCATATCTTCAAGAGGTTGAACAATACAAAGTTGACATTGTTGACTTAAACGTGGAATTTTACGATGACCTCCTATCTTTTAGACATGTCGAAGAGTGCTGTAAAAGGTATCGGGAATCAAAGGATTCGTTTAGTTCGAATGTTCAATTAACAATCGAGTTGATACAAAAGTCGGCACTTAATGTTGACGAGGCAAAAGATATTTTCAGATCGAAGAGATACTTTAATCTAAAAGAAAGACAATATGCTGAAAACATTTTTAGAAATGCACTCTATATCATAAATCACGTCTCATATGGAGTTAAATACACGTTCAACTCCATAGATCTGCCCTATGATTATTATTCGACACCAGAAATAATGAAATCGCTTGCGGATACCTTGCATAATCCGTTTATTTCCTTCTATGAGACTGCCTTCCTTAAGCGTATTCAGAGGGAAAAAATCGAGTTTATTGGGATTTCGGTGAGCGGCTGTTTCCAATTGATTTCTGCAGTTACGTTAGCGAAACTGATTAAAGAAGAATGTCCATCTGTTAAACACGTCTCATTGGGCGGCAATTACATTACTCGTTTAGCAGATGACTGCATGAAAGAATGGCATCCCTTTTTTTAATACATTGATTCGATAATGATGTATGACGCGAAGAGCCGCTTGCACGTCTTCTTGAGGCCCTTGACTCTGGTGATGACAATCTCGACTGTGTTCCAAACCTTTGCCATGCTAAAGCTGGAAAGATATATAAAAACCATCGGATTGAGCAAACATTTATCAACGATACAGTTCCCGATTTCGATGCTTCGCCCTTTCTAAATACTTCATGCCTGAGCTAATATTGCCGGTTTATTCCTCTAGGCAGTGTTTTAATCATTGCGCCTTCTGCACCATTCCCGGTGCTACCGGTGGTTGTTACCGAAAGATGCCTATATCGAGAGTATTTGAAATAATGTGTCGGTTAAATGAAAAATACGGCACGAGAGTTTTCTCTTTTGTGGATGAAACATTCGAAGGCAAAAGAATGGAGCAACTCGCGGATGAAATAAACGCATCGGGAAAAACGTTTTTCTGGCATGGAGAAACGAGGTTCTCTCCAACCCTAAGTACAGACGTTTTTAACAAGATATACCAAAGTGGATGTAGGCAGATTCAGTTTGGCCTCGAGTCATACAACCAAAGAGTTCTTGATCTAATGAAGAAGAACACGAGAGTTGATTGGATTGATCGCAATATCCATGATTGTCTCAATGCCGGTATTCCCGTTCATCTATTTTTTATGATTGGCTTTCCGACCGAAACTAAAGAAGAGGCTCTGAACACCTTAGCTTATACAGAGAATGTTTTGAATTATTCAAACAGGTATGTGGTGTTCCATATTCCACGAGAGGATTTACGAATTTTGGTCTCGTTATGGGGTCGGATGTTTGGAATCATCCCGATAAGTATGGTGTCTCTGTAATGCCGAAGTCCCAATATGAGGATTTGCGCCTCGAAGTGGATTATGTTTCAGGCACTGGTTTAACTTTAAATGAAGCAAAATCCTTATCTGATGAGCATCATATTGATTTTTATATGCAAGAGGTCATAAACGGTAGCGACACAATTGACTTGCCCCAGCGGCTTCATATTTCAGAGGTGACCTGGATCCTAGATTCTATTCACGCTGTCAGGTATAAGGGACATTTGACCAAAGTAAAGCGACGGCTAACTAGTCTAAATCCAGCTGATCGAATCTGGCTGGATTCCAAGACCTCTGTCGTGCTCGTTGAGCCATTTGCCTACTTCTATAATTCTGAATACCATCATGTCTATGCTGTTTCCCAGTTGGTATACCTTAAGTTGGCCCGTTTATTGGAGGCCGATTGTAGCATTTCTCTTATTCTTGATCAGGGCGACCTCGAGCTGACAAGGGCGATAGAAGAACTGTTGCATTATGGATTGCTGAATACAAATATCGATGCCGATTATGTAATGCACGATAATGGTTTTCAATTGGTTAAAAGTTCGTTTGTTAAAGAAGTCGGACGCTCAAAAGAGGGGTTAAGAGTACTGCTGAGTTGTGCCACCCATAGAATGTGTGCGGTTAATGATTTTTCGTTCGTTTTGCTTTCGTTGTTTGAAAAGCCGATTACTAAGAACGAGGTGCGCGACATTTTGAAAAAAGAGGGACTATCGACAAACGAGGAGCAATTAAACAAGTTGGTTGATAATTGCATGAAAGCAGATATACTACAATTGATTAGATAGAGGAGGTTTCTGCATGGACGTTATTAACAAAGATCTCTTGGAGCAACTGAAAGAGTCTCAGGAAGAGGGCGTCGTGGTAGAAGTGTTCGACTTTGAGGACTACATGGATAAATTCTGCCATTAGTTTCGGAATTAACTTGCCTCGCTTAAAGGAGAAGTCGATTATCGATTTCTCCTTTTTTAATTAAAGATATTTTTGGAATTCATGCTCTTAGCACAGGTTGGCGTCTCAGTAACTGGGAGGTTGCTTTGGCTAGTTAGAGATATGTGAACGTCCGTTAGACTGAATCTCAGGGTAGAAGGGGCCTCCAGTGTCCAGATCAACAAGGCAATGCTGCGTTTCGGCTAATAAGAACGATGGCTTTCTGCGGGTCGCGGCGGCGTCGCCGCGGATTCGCGTGGCCGATGTCGAGGGCAATGCCGAGGTTGCGCTGGCGGCTGTTCGCGATGCTGCCGGGCGTGGCGTTCGCGCGCTGGTGTTGCCCGAGCTTAACCTAACCGGCTATACCGCGGCCGACCTGTTCCATAACCGCACGCTGCTGCATGCCTGTGAGGCGGCGCTTGTGCGCATCCTCGACGAGACGCGTGACCTGCCGATCGTCTTTACCGTTGGCTTGCCCGTTGCGGTGGCAGAAAACATCTACAACTGCGCCGCCGTGTGCTGCGCGGGCGAGCTTTGGGCCTCACGGCCAAGAAGTATCTGCCAACTATGGCGAGTTCTATGAGCGCCGTTGGTTTGCTCCGGCGCCTGCGGATCCCGTGTGGGTCGAGTTTGCCGGTCAGGGTCCGGTCCCGCTGGGTTCGGGGCTTGTCTACCGCTGCTGTGATGGGGGCGCCGAGGATATGGTGCTGGGCGTTGAGGTCTGCGAGGACCTGTGGGTGCCGGCGCCCCCTTCGACCGAGATGGCGCTTGCCGGTGCGGCGGTGATCCTCAATCCGTCGGCTTCGGACGAGATTATCGGTAAGGCGGATTACCGCCGCAGCCTCATTTCCAACCAGAGCGCACGCCTGTACTGCGCCTATGCCTATGCGGACGCGAGCGAGGGCGAGTCCACGACCGACATGGTCTTTGCAGGCGAGAACCTCGTCTACGAAAACGGTTCGAAGCTCGCCGCGACCAAACTGCTTACCTGCGATATGGCCGTCGCCGATGTCGATCTTGACCGTCTGGTTGCCGAGCGCCGTCGCTCGACGACGTGGACGCGCGCGGACGATGCGCCGGAGGCCACGACCGTTGAGTTTTCGTTTGAGGGCGTGCTGGCCGAAGAACCTGTCCTGCGCGATGCCTGCGATATCGACCGCGTTTTCCCGCGCGCGCCCTTTGTGCCGGCCGACCACGGCGACTTGGCCGAGCGCTGCGAGACGATCCTCGATCTGCAGACTGCGGGCCTCAAGACCCGCCTTGCCCACACGGGTACCAAGGCTGCGGTTATCGGCCTTTCGGGCGGCTTGGACTCCACGCTAGCGCTGCTTGTGACCGTGCGTGCCTTCGATGCACTGGGGCTGCCGCGCACTGGTATCACAGCCGTGTCCATGCCCGGCTTCGGCACGACGCATCGCACCAAGTCGAATGCCGAGTCGCTCGCTCGCGACCTGGGTGTGAGCTTCCGCGAGGTTTCGATCCACGCGGCTGTGGAGCAGCACTTCAAGGACATTGAGCACGATCCGGCCGTCCAAGACGTGACCTACGAGAACAGCCAGGCGCGCGAGCGTACGCAGATTCTGATGGATCTGGCCAACCAGGCTGGCGGTTTTGTCATTGGCACGGGCGACCTGTCGGAGCTGGCGCTCGGCTGGGCTACCTATAACGGCGACCACATGAGCATGTACGCCGTCAACGCGAGCGTGCCCAAGACGCTTGTGCGCCATCTGGTACGCTATGCCGCCGATGTCTTTGGCGGGCGCATTGCCGAGGTCTTGCTCGACATCCTCGATACGCCGGTGTCCCCCGAGCTTCTGCCGCCCACGGGCGACGGCGAGATTGCGCAGAAGACCGAGATTTGGTGGGCCCGTACGAGCTGCACGACTACTTCCTCTACTACCTGCTGCGTTTTGGCTTTGAGCCGGGCAAGATCTACCACATGGCGCTCAAGAGCTTCGAGGGTGTCTACGACGCCAAGACCGTCCACACGTGGCTACGTACGTTCTACCGTCGCTTCTTTGCCCAGCAGTTTAAGCGCAGCTGCCTGCCCGATGGCCCCAAGGTGGGCTCGGTGACGCTCAGTCCGCGCGGCGATTGGCGCATGCCGAGTGACGCCAGCTCGCGCCTGTGGCTCGCCCAGATCGACGCGCTCAATCCAGTTGACTAAGGTTGGCTAAATTGAACCAATACGGGGGTTGCAAGCGTTACACTTTTGCAATCTGATGGCCCGTATCGCGCGGCGCTCTTGTCGGAGCGCCGCGTTTTTATATCGAAAGGTGGCACCATGCAGGCATCGCAGCGTCTCGACCGCTTTGGCGCGGAGGTCTTCGCCTCGCTCAACAACAAGCTTCTCGCGCTGAAGGCTCAGGGCAAGACCATTTACAACATGAGCGTGGGCACGCCCGACTTAAGCCGTACGACCACGTGGTCGAGGCGCTCACGCAGGCAGCCCAAGATCCCGAGATGTGGAAGTATGCCCTGCGCGACCTGCCCGAACTCAAGCAGTCCGTGTGCGATTACTACGAGCGTCGCTTTGGTGTCTCCGGCATTACGCCGTCCATGGTGCAGTCGTGCAACGGCACGCAGGAGGCGTGGGCCATTTGGGCCTGGCCCTGCTCGATCCGGGTGACACTATTTTGGTTCCCGATCCGTGCTACCCGGTCTTTGAGGCGGGTGCCAAGATCGCCGATGCCAAGCTCGAATACTATCCGCTGGTTGCCGAGCATAATTACCTGCCCTATGTGGCGGGTATCGATCCCGAGGTGGCCGATCGTGCCAAGTATATGATCGTGTCGCTGCCCGCCAACCCGGTGGGCTCGGTGGGCACGCCCGAGGTCTACGAGGAGATCATCGCTTCGCCCGCGAGCACGACCTGCTGATCGTCCATGACAACGCATACTCCGACATCGTGTTCGACGGCGAGCCGGGCGGCAGCTTCTTGCAGTATCCCGGCGCGCTCGAGGTGGGCGTGAGTTCTTCTCGCTCTCCAAGTCGTTTAACGTCACCGGTGCGCGTATCGGCTTTTTGGTCGGTCGCGAGGATGTGGTCTCGGCCTTTGCCAAGCTGCGCGGCCAGATCGACTTTGGTATGTTCTTC
>ENA-OQDF01001241-OQDF01001241.1-human-gut-metagenome-genome-assembly--contig:-NODE-1241-length-10371-cov-1.950800_pt1 | contig 10371 bp, 12 predicted proteins | sample MGYA00242769_ERZ504597 | MGnify/ENA primary metagenome ERZ504597 (study PRJEB26092, sample SAMD00036305) | human gut metagenome | host: Homo sapiens | study: EMG produced TPA metagenomics assembly of...
CCAGGAGATCCGGGACAACAGCTTCGGCTCCTTCACTTTCCAGGAGGTCTACCAGGTAGTTATTGGCAGCTGGAAGGAATTTGACGAGAATTTCGCCGACAACGCCGACACGAGGTTTCTTAATGTCCAGTAATTCAATGTTGTTGTCAAAATCTCCAATGATCTCACGGCAGAGACGTTTGAATTTACGCCTGCTCGGGTAGCCGTTAGACAAGAAGTCCTGGCATACTTTCACCCATTTTCTGTGCATTGCATTGACAGATCCGGTAACTGCTTCATATGGACGCAGACGGTATACACATTTCATAAAAATGTCACCGAATATAGCACCATAGATGCCTCGTAAGATCAGCTTCGGAGTCAGCTTGAATCCCGGATTGTCTTCCAGACCGCTTAAGTTGATGGAGATAACCGGAATATTTCCGTATCCGGCCTTCTTAAGAGCACGGCGGATGAATCCGATGTAGTTGGAAGCACGGCATCCACCTCCGGTCTGACTGATGATCACAGCGATTTTATCTGTATCATATTTACCGGAAAGAATCGCTTCCATGATCTGACCGACTACCATCAGAGATGGATAGCAGGCATCATTGTTTACATATTTCAGTCCTACGTCTACAGCCTGTTTGTTGTCATTAGGCAATACCTGAAGGTTATATCCGGATGCGTTGAATGCAGGCTCCAGAAGCTCGAAATGGATGGGAGACATCTGTGGGCAGAGAATTGTATAATTCTTACGCATTTCTTTGGTGAATACGACCTTTTTATTGCAGAAGAATGAATGGTACGTTTTTCCCCACGTTTCTCTCTGACACGGATTGCGGCAAGCAGTGATCTGACACGGATTCTTGCGGCGCCTAAGTTATTAACCTCATCGATTTTTAAAGAGGTGTAGATCTTGTCAGAGTCATTCAGTATTGATGCCACCTGGTCGGTTGTAACGGCATCCAGACCACATCCGAAAGAATTTAACTGGATCAGATCCAGGTTGTCTACCGTCTTTACGTAGTTTGCTGCGGCATACAGACGGGAATGATACATCCACTGGTCCATAACATTGAGAGGATGCTCGGCAGGATTTAAGTGGGAGATGGAATCTTCCGTCAAAACTGCAATATTATAAGAATTGATCAGTTCTGGAATACCATGGTTTACTTCCGGATCAATATGATATGGACGTCCTGCAAGAACAATACCACGGTTTCCGGTTTCGTTTAAGAACCTGATCGTCTCTTCGCCTTTTTTCTGCATATCTTTTCTGCAGGCGGCGAGTTCTTCCCAGGCAGTATGCGTTGCTTTTTTGATCTCGTCAGCTGGGATATGGAACTTTCCGGATAATTCATCAACCAGCCGGTAAGAGATGGTGTCTTCGCTGGAAAAAGAAATAAATGGATGAAGAAAATCTACTTCTCCGTGAACAATTGCATCAATGTTATTCTTGATATTTTCCGGGTAGGAAGTTACGATCGGACAGTTGTAATGGTTATTGGCTTCCGCAAATTCATTCCTCTCATATGGAATGCTGGGATAAAAGATGGTGTGGATACCGTTGTTGATCAGCCATTGTACATGTCCGTGTGCCAGCTTTGCCGGATAACATTCGGATTCACTTGGGATGGAATCAATTCCCAGTTCGTATACCTTGCGGTTTGACACAGGAGAAAGAACAACCCGAAATCCCAGTTCATTAAAGAATGTGAACCAGAACGGATAATTCTCGTACATGTTCAGTACACGAGGAATACCAATGATTCCGCGAGGAGCATTTTCCTCTGCCAATGGTTCATAATCAAAATAGCGTTTTAATTTATATTCAAATAAGTTCGGAAGCTTGTTAGTTGTTTTCTGTTTCCCGAGACCACGTTCACAACGGTTACCTGTGATGAACTTACGTCCGCCGCTGAAATGATTGATCGTCAGGCGGCAGTTATTCGTACATCCCTTGCATTTTGTCATAGTAGTAGAATATTCCATGGCTTCAATATCTTCGATGGAAAGCATGGTTGTACCTTCGCAGTCAACGTAACGCTCACGTGCGATCAGTGCAGCACCGAATGCGCCCATGATACCGGCAATATCCGGACGAATGGCTTCGCAGTTGGCGATCTTTTCAAAGCTCCGCAGTACAGCGTTGTTGTAGAATGTTCCTCCCTGAACAACGATGTGTTTACCGAGTTCAGATGCATCGGACACCTTGATAACTTTAAATAATGCGTTCTTGATTACGGAGTAAGCAAGACCGGCTGAAATATCTGCAACCTCCGCACCCTCTTTCTGAGCCTGTTTTACTTTTGAATTCATGAAAACAGTACAGCGGGTACCAAGGTCAATCGGGTTTTTGGCAAATAATGCTTCATGAGCAAAATCTTCTACCGTATAATTTAGAGATTTTGCAAATGTTTCAATAAAGAACCGCATCCGGATGAACATGCTTCATTCAATTGTACGCTGTCAACCGTCTGATTCTTGATCTTGATACATTTCATATCCTGGCCTCCGATATCCAGGATACAGTCTACATCCGGTTCAAAGAAGGATGCGGCATAGTAATGAGAAACTGTCTCTACCTCTCCTTCGTCTAACAGGAGGGCAGCTTTGATCAGTGCCTCACCATAGCCGGTAGAGCAGGAGTGAACAATCTCCACGCCTTCCGGCAGTTTACTGTAAATGTCTTTGATGGCAGAGATCGTTGTACCAAGAGGATCTCCTTCATTATTATGATAGAAAGAATATAATAAAGTACCGTCTTCGCCTACCAGGGCAGCTTTGGTTGTGGTGGAACCTGCATCAATACCAAGGAATGCTTTTCCCTGATAAGTGGCAAGATCCTTCACAGGTACCTGATGTTTTGCATGACGGTTTTCGAATTCTTTAAAATCTGCTTCCGTTGCAAACAGCGGCTCCATACGATCCACTTCGAATTCCATTTTGATCTTTCCTTCCAGACGGTGCTGCATATCAATGAGAGGCACGTCCAGATCTTTCTTTGAATTCAGAGCAGAACCGGCTGCTGCAAACAGATGGGAATGTGTCGGGGCGATGATGTGTTCATCGTCCAGCTTCAGTGTGCGGATGAAAGCTTCGCGCAGTTCAGAGAGGAAATGAAGAGGTCCTCCTAAGAATGCAACATGTCCGCGGATTGGTTTACCACAGGCCAGTCCGCTGATAGTCTGGTTGACAACTGCCTGGAATATAGAAGCAGCAAGGTCTTCTTTGGCAGCACCATCATTGATCAGAGGCTGGATATCCGTCTTGGCAAATACACCACATCGTGCAGCAATGGTATAGAGAGCTTTATAATTTTTGCATATTCGTTCAGTCCGGAGGCGTCAGTCTGTAAAAGAGATGCCATCTGATCGATGAAGGATCCTGTACCACCGGCACAGACGCCGTTCATACGCTGCTCTACATTACCACCTTCAAAGTAGATAATCTTGGCATCTTCCCGCCGAGTTCGATAGCAACGTCTGTCTGAGGTGCATAGTCCTGGAGAGCAGTAGATACAGCGATCACTTCCTGTACAAACGGTACACCAAGATGTTTCGCAAGAGTCAGTCCGCCGGAACCGGTAATGACCGGTGATGCATGGACAGGACCTAATTTATGTACCGCTCTTCCTAACAGATCGGAAAGAGTTTCCTGGATGTTCGCGAAATGCCTCTCATAATCAGAAAATACCACTTCATTATTCTCATCTAATATGGCAATCTTTACGGTTGTAGAACCGATGTCGATACCAAGTGCGTATAATTCTTTTTGATTCATATTATGTAACTCCTTATCATGTTAATCTATATGTCTTTCTTCTTATTAAATGCATTTGCTTAATTTGCAACCTGTAACATTATACGACAAAAGTTCTCAAAAGACAATTAACAAATGTTGAAGATATGTTAAAAAGAGATGAACTTTACTTGGCACAATTGACAAATATCAGTTGGGAAGGTAGAATATCTACAGTGTGAGAATAAACGTAAAGGAGCAGTTATATGAACAATTGGTTAGATAAACTTGAACGGAAATTTAGCAGATATGCTATTCCAAATTTGATCACATATATTATAATATTATATGCAGCCGGATTTGCGCTGGAGTTGATTAACCCGACGTTCTATAGCCAGTTCTTAAGTCTGGATGCCAGCAAGATTCTCCAGGGGCAGATATGGAGAATTGTTACATTTATTATCCAGCCTCCGTCTGACAGTCTGATCTTTATTGCATTTGCATTGTATCTCTATTATATGATAGGGAAGCAGTTAGAGGCAGCGTGGGGGGCGTTTCGTTTTAATCTGTATTTCTTTTCGGGAATGCTCTTTATTGTACTGGGAGCCATACTGGCATATTTACTGACAGGCACTGTGTTACCAATGGATACATGGTATCTGAATTTATCGTTATTCTTTGCATTTGCAGCACTGTATCCAGATGTCCAGCTGTTATTATTTTTCGTTATTCCGATTAAGATTAAATGGCTGGCTATACTTGATGGCTTGTATTTTATCTATGCGATTGTGCAGGCTTTTCTTCCGGCCTACGGCGGAGGTGTTTTCGGTATATATTATAAGGCGAATGCGCTTGCAGCATTTATCTCAATACTGAACTTTATCATTTTTTCCTGAGTTCACGTAATATGAAGCCTTACACACCAGGTCAGATGAAAAGAAAGAATGATTTCAAACGCAAGATGAGACATGCGGAAAGACCGGTAAACAGCTATGCAAATGGGGCAAAACACAGATGTGCAGTCTGCGGAAGAACAGAACTGGATGATCCGAATCTGGAATTCCGGTATTGTTCAAAATGTAATGGCAATTATGAATATTGCAGGATCATTTGTTCACACATACACATGTTAAATAATTAAGAGAGGAATAGGAGAAATATGAAAAAAACAAAAATTATCTGTACAATGGGACCAAATACAAATGATGAAACCATGATGAGAAAGTTAGTTCAGAATGGAATGGACATTGCAAGATTTAACTTTTCACACGGTGATCATGAAGAACAGAAGGGCCGTATGGATATGTTAAAGAAGATTCGTGAAGAAGAAAACAAACCGATCGCAATTCTTCTGGATACAAAAGGACCTGAGATCCGTACAGGTGTATTAAAAGATGGAAAGAAGTACAGCTTGAAGCAGGAGAGACATTTACCCTGACAACAGACGAGATTGTCGGAGATAACAAGATTGTTTCTATTACATACAAAGGTCTGGTAGAAGATGTCAAAGCCGGAAGTACGATCCTGATCGATGATGGTCTGATTGAACTGAAAGTAAAAGATAAAAAGGGAAATAACATCAATTGTGAAATTGTCAATGGCGGCGAGCTCGGAGAAAAGAAAGGTGTTAATGTACCAAACGTTGCGATCCGTCTTCCAGCTATCACAGATAAAGACCGTGATGACCTGAAATTCGGTGTGGAGCAGGGTGTAGATTTTATTGCAGCTTCATTTGTCAGAAATGCAGAATGTATTCTGGAGATCAAATCATTCTTAAGAGAATGTAAGGCTCCGTATATTCCTGTAATTGCAAAAATCGAGAACTTTGAAGCAATCAAGAATATTGATGAGATTATCCGTTGCGCAGACGGAATCATGGTAGCCAGAGGAGATCTTGGTGTTGAAATTCCGGCAGAGGAAGTTCCATACCTTCAGAAGACAATTATCCAGAAATGTAACGATAACTTTAAACCGGTTATCACAGCTACACAGATGCTTGATTCTATGATGCGTAATCCACGTCCTACAAGAGCGGAGGTTACAGATGTTGCCAATGCGGTATATGACGGAACAGATGCAGTCATGCTTTCCGGAGAGACAGCTCAGGGTAAATATCCGTTAGAAGCTTTACAGATGATGGTTCATATTGTTGAAAATACAGAGGAGCATCTGGATTATGATATGATCCTTAGAAAAGCAGGAGAACACAGACTTAAGAGTGCATCCAGCGCACTTGCAAATGCAACAGTAACAACGGCTAATAATCTTCGTGCTAAATGTATCGTAACACCAACTGTATCAGGTGCTACGGCAAGAGTTGTATCTAAGTTCAAACCTAAGACAGGTATTATCGGTATCAGCCGGATGAGGCAACACTGAGAAGAATGCAGATCAACTGGGGAGTTATGCCGCTGAAATCAGTTGCTGTATATACAACAGAAGATATCTGTGATACGGCAATCGATCTGATCTGTGCAAAGAAGCTTGCAGAAGCAGGAGACATGGTTGTATTAACGCTTGGAATTCCATCTACAAATGTATCTGAGAACAGAACAGTAAGTAACATGATGAGAATTGCGATGGTAGATGACAGAAAATAAAAATAGTAAATAAGCAGGACTGCTTATAAAGAACCAGAAAGCAACGAGGCTGAATCAGCCTGGGCTTTCTGGTTTTTTTGCATGTTTTTGAGAAAGTTTCTCCTTGACATACAGCGAAAATTCACTTATAGTGTTCCTGTAGAGAACTACTAAAGAACCAAAAGGTGGATGACGAAGATGGAACAGACATCATTTACAGAGCGCCTGATGGAATTCGGACTCACAAGACAAGAAGCAAGCATTTATCAGTGCCTGCTGACAGAGGGAAAGGTAACTGGATACGAAGTTGCTAAACAGACCGGAATATCCAGATCCAATGCATATAATTCTCTGGCTAGTATGACAGAGAAAGGTGCGGCTTACCTTGTAGAAGAGGCCAGTACCAGAAAATATGTGCCTGTCCCGCTTAACGAATTCTGTAAGAATCGTATCCGTAAGCTGGAGGAATCCGGAAAATGGCTGCAGGAACATATGCCGACGGAGAAAGCGTATGTAGAAGGATACATTACAATTGAAGGCGCAGAGAATATACTGAATAAGATAAAGAATCTGTTATCTCAGGTTGATCAAAGAGTCTATATCAGTTGTACAAGAAATTATCTGCTGCTTCTGATCCGGGAGCTTGATACATTGATGGAAGAAAGAAAAAAGTGGTGATCATCACCGATCAACCGGCGACCTTTCACAATGCAAAGTATATTTTGGAGAAAACAGAGGAATGCAGATAGGAATCATTGCCGATTCGAAATATGTACTGACAGGTGAATACGGAGAGGGGAGTATGAATACATGTCTCTATTCCGGACAGAAAAACTTTGTAGAATTGTACAAAACAGCACTTGCGAATGAGATAAAGTTATTATCTATACGAGAGGAGAACAAGGATTGATGAAAAAAGAAGCATTTGTAACAAAAGCACAGTTAGACGAGATTATTAAAACTTATCCGACACCGTTTCATTTATATGACGAAAAAGGAATCCGTGAGAATATGAAAGCTTTAAAAGAAGCATTTTCGTGGAATAAAGGATACAGAGAGTATTTTGCGGTAAAGGCAACGCCAAATCCGTTTCTGATCAATATTTTAAGAGAGTATGGATGCGGATGTGACTGTTCTTCCTATACAGAGCTGATGCTTTCCGATGCAATCGGGGCAACAGGAGAAGATATCATGTTTTCTTCGAATGATACTCCGGCAGAGGAATTTGTACTGGCAGACAAGCTGAATGCAATCATCAATCTGGATGATATCACACACATTGATTTCTTTGAAGAAGCAATCGGACATATTCCGGAGACGATCAGCTGCCGCTACAATCCGGGTGGAATGTTCAAGATCAGTAATGACATCATGGATAATCCGGGAGATGCGAAATATGGAATGACAACAGAACAGTTATTTGATGCATTTAAGATTTTAAAGGAAAAAGGTGCCAAAGAATTCGGCATTCATGCATTCCTTGCAAGTAATACAGTAACCAATGAGTATTATCCGATGCTTGCGAAGTTCTGTTCGAAGTTGCAGTAAAGCTTCAGAAAGAAACAGGTGTACATATCAAATTCATTAACCTGTCCGGTGGTGTAGGTATCCCTTATAAACCAGATCAGGAGCCAAATGATATCCGTGCGATTGGTGATGGTGTGCGCCGCGTATATGAAGAAGTACTGGTACCTGCCGGTATGGGCGATGTGGCAATCTATACAGAGATGGGACGTTTTATGATGGGACCTTACGGATGCCTGGTTACAACGGCAATTCATGAAAAGCATACACACAAAGAATATATTGGTGTAGATGCATGTGCAGTTAACCTGATGCGTCCTGCTATGTACGGAGCTTATCATCACATTACTGTAATGGGTAAAGAAAATGCACCTTGCGATCACAAATATGATATAACAGGATCGTTGTGTGAAAACAATGATAAATTTGCAATCGACCGTATGCTTCCGAAGATTGATATGGGTGATGTGCTGGTAATTCATGATACGGGAGCACATGGCTTCTCTATGGGATATAATTACAATGGAAAATTAAAATCTGCCGAAGTGCTTCTGAAAGAAGACGGGACTACACAACTGATCAGAAGAGCAGAAACACCGGCTGATTATTTCGCAACATTCGACTGCTTTGATATCGGAAAAAAACTGATTGAAAAATAGTTGTGGAAAAAATCAGGTTTAGATATAATGATAGTGTCCTTTCAATTAAGAAACGGGCACTATCATTTTTATGAGGAGGCAATAAAATGAAAAAACATGGTGTACTGGCGCTGGTGCTGGCCGGAGTGATGTTACTGTTATGCGGATGTGGAGGTATGACAACGGACGATGCAATGGATTATGTACAGTCTGCCTTGGATTGTGGATACAAAGCAGAAGTTAAGAAGTATGCCGAGATAACAGAGACGACAGAAAAAGAAGCCAAAAAAGAATACGAGACAAATCTTGATACAATTATGAAAGAAGCCGGATTTGATGACACCGGTGTATCAGATGAATTAAAAGCGGACTATCGTTCGATGTTTGAAAAAATGTTAAAGAGTGCAAATTATAAAGTGAAAGAAGCAAAAGAAACAGAAGATGATGAATTACTGTAACTGTTGAAGTGTGTCCGTTTACGGCATTTTCTACTGTATCAGATGAGCTTGATCAATGGGTGACAGACACATATTCGAATGTAGAAACAATTCCATCAGATGAAGAGCTTAATGAGGCGATTATGCGGAAGATGTATGAAATTATGAGTGCAAAACTCGCTGACCCCGACGTATGGCGATAAGATGGAAAAAGAAGTTCACGTAAAGGTGAATAAAGACGGAGCATATTATATTCCGAATGATGATCTCACGGCAGTAGATGATGCATTGTTCCCGCAGAATCAGCTTTAGGTTCCGGTAAACAAAATATGAATTAAAAACTGAATTAAAAACTATGTAAAACACAGGTTTTGGGGATTGACATCCCTGGAATCTGTGTTGTATTATATACAAAAATAATTGAATAACATTCTGTTGTTCGGTCTTATTTAATTTCAGATAAATGATCAAAAGGCAGGTCATGCTTCTCATATGACGTTGCCAGACAACCATTTATAATCTATCCAAGTGAATATGGAATAATCTGACAGATTTTACGTTGTGTTTGACATGGAAAGGAGGTATTTACAACGGTCGGATTAATATAAATAACAAGAAAGAGAGGAATTGTATGACGAAGATTCAAAAAGTAAGAAAACGATAGCTTCGTTACTGGCAGGGATATTGCTATGTCAGGTCTCTGCGTTTGGCGTGTCACAGACCAGTGTGAATGCGGAAAATCCGGCAAGGAAGTTGAGTTTGAAGTTGTAGGAGAAGGTTCCGTAACAGTAACAGATGTAGAGGATTGTATAAGAACGGTCCAATCAGGCAGTGAAATAACAGTGCCTGATGGAATGTGTATACGTGTACAATCGGATGCAGAAGAAGACACCAGGATCAGCATGAAGATACTTGATGAAGAAGGCAGATACGAGCTGGAAGACACTTCGGTGACAGAGGGGAAGAGTTACTGGCGTGATATTACAGCTATGGGTATGAACAAGAAAGTAGTCATAACATTCGGGGAAGAAGCAGGAAGAAGCAGTGTATATTCAAGAAGAATGGTACAGGCGCGGGGAAATCAGCAAAAGCCGGAAGTAGGGGATGTATTTACCGGAAATTGTGTGGTCACGGCTGTGAATGGTGGAAACGGTCATACGGTACACGGGGTAACCATGGGCGGATTTACCGGAATCCTTGCCGGCGTTACTGCAAACGGAGGGTGTGCGGATCATACGGCTGCTGCGCCATATACAGGGCAGGAATGCACCTATAAATACACCATACTGCAGTGAATAAAGCAACGGGAGAAGTTACAGGAAACTTATACTGTACGAGTGTGAATGGGGCAACGGATGGCGTGACAAAAGACAGCAGCGGCAGCTGATCGGGTATCAGAGAGTCAGCGGAACTGCGTCATACACCGCAGTTACAACGGTTATGCAAAGTTAAAAAAAGGAAAGACAC
>ENA-OQDF01001242-OQDF01001242.1-human-gut-metagenome-genome-assembly--contig:-NODE-1242-length-10371-cov-1.935474_pt1 | contig 10371 bp, 9 predicted proteins | sample MGYA00242769_ERZ504597 | MGnify/ENA primary metagenome ERZ504597 (study PRJEB26092, sample SAMD00036305) | human gut metagenome | host: Homo sapiens | study: EMG produced TPA metagenomics assembly of...
CGCATCAAGCACCAACTTCAATAGATGCTTCTTAAGTTTTACAGAAGGGATTTGAAGTTTCTTGCATGATAAGTGCGCAGGTGGGGCATACGTAAATTACCGTGTCGTTTGCTTTTGGCATAGCAAACTCTTTTGAACAACAACCTAATATGATTGCATCAAGCTGTTCTTTGCAAAAGCGAATCAAGGCTTTACTCGCCTGAGGGTCGTGTTTTGTGAATTTACATCCAGGAAGATAAAACGTTGTCATGCGATCCTATCGTTCGGCATAAAAACTTACATGGAGTCCAGTAGATCACTTAGTTCGATACAGAGGTGTCGTAAATCCCAGTTTCCTAAAAAGATTCCGATTCCTATACTTCATTCCTCTATATATCTTCGTTTACCGTAATCCACTATATCGTGGAAAATGTGTACTAATTGTGATAACTTTATGAAGACATTTATGTTCATAGACTGACTATACAAGTCATTCAAGCTGATTAAACACGAGATTAATTCATATCAATCGGTGTGAAATATCTCTCGAGGGAGGGGATGACATGGTTTTCAAAAACTGGGGCAGTCACTGCTGATATTGATAGCAGCTTTTGCTCTCGTGATCGGGCTTACGGGTTGCACGGGTGCACTTACTTCGGGTGGATCAAGTTCATCAAATGAGTCGAGTTCTTCCAGCTCGAGTTCGACGTACTCGGATGATGAAAGCACGACTGAGGATGATACTACCCTAGAAGATGACAGCTCATCTTTGCCTGCTAATTCTGGTGCTTCCTCGGAGTATGGCACGCTTGATCCTGATTGGCGTTCCTCTTGCGTTAACGGATATCGAGTTTTTGATGTTTCGGCAGTAGATGACTGGCAAAGTCCACCTCCAGAGGTTCAAGATCTCGTGGATCGTATTGAGGCTCGTTACGATTTGGGGCTAGAGTTTGTTGATGTCAAGGAAGATAGTGGTGGTTGGCGTTACTACTTCCAGGATGCCGATGCTCAAGATGATCCTTATGGAGGCGATTCCCTTTCCATTAAAGTAATGCCGGGAAGTGGAATGTATGCAGCAATGGGTCTCTATTGCGTCGATGCAGATGATGTAGTTGGTGTTTCGGAAATGGTTGCAGAGGTTTTCGGGTTTGATACATATCCAATCGATGAGGTTGCCGATATCTTTAGCGATCCTAATGCTGATGAAGGTTCTCAGAACCATTATGAAGGTGGACCTGTGTACGAATGGGCTTATTGCAAAGATGCCGGGGGAAGTGCCCTTGAAAAAGGCATTTCGTTTGTTGGATTTGCGTTTGCTAGGCACATTTAGCCTAAAAATCCAAAAAAGCCGAACACCAACAAGAGTGTTCGGCTTTTAGTTTGTATTCGAGCAAAAAACAAAGGCGAACTCTCATTTGGAGAGTCGCCTAATTCTTCTCTGGTGGAGGCGCGGAGAATCGAACTCCGGTCCATACTAAATCATCAGCAAGGCGCTACAAGCTTAGTCGATGTTTAAGCTTCGAACGGTCCAAGCCCACCGACAGGCCCTAGACAGTTCTAGTTGGTTCAGTCTTAGCTTTGGCCATACCAGCTACGTGCCAAAGAGCGTTCCCCTAAAATAATGCCTTCCCAGTGGCGGGGAAATTCACCAGGTCGACAGCCAGGCATTAATTAAGCAGCCATGGCGAGCGCAGGAGCGCTCTGAGTATTAGTTTTGCCAATTAACTTGACTTTACCCCTGTTTAACGTGGCGAGGAGACCACGGCCTGCTCCTCGAATCCGACTTACCATGTCGAAACCAGTCGCCCCCATTGAAAATCAAGGGGAATAAGTTATGACTAGATAGCTATTCCCTTATAAAGGTGCATGTGAAGTAGATTTATTCTACTCACTTCCGAAAACCTGTCAAATTACCTTATTGAACGTCGAATAAAAAGGTCTATTGGTGTATGGTGATTCCTGCTTCATTTTGAAGGAAGTTATGCTTCGAATCAATCACGCTATTCTTCATGTTTTTGATTTTACTTCCTGCGTTAATGTGTTTTCTCAAGGAGAGCTTGATTTAGAAAGCCGCTTAATAAAGGGCTACGTTACAAAGCATGTAAAAAAAGTTTTCGGTAACATCGATAATAAACGGGGAGAGTTTGCTCCCGATAGTATGTTTGCTCCGGAATTGCAGGCGTATTTTGCTGGTCAACGTGATTTTATTGGCTTGTCGGTTCAAATTGCTGAATTTATCGCGTCCGAATTGGGACGTATGTCTAAATCGGAATCAACTGATCTTTTGGTCGTTGATTTTGAAGAAGAAGAGCAATTGCAAGGCGGAAGCAGCGATGATGATGCAGTAGAAGCGTCGTTTGAAGGACGGGTTAATCGATATTTTGGTATCTTCCTGTTGGAAAGTCGCCAGGCATTTATGCATTCAGTTGCTTATGGTGAAGACGGACAGCCTTGTAATGAAATTGAACGTCATCATGCTATTTTGCCTAACCCTTCTCAGAAAATTTCCTCGTTTGCGGTAATTAATATGCGCTCTATGGAAGTTGCCTTCCAGGATAAAAAGCGGGTCATTGCTGGTGAAGAACGCTGGTTGATTCCTGATGGTTTACTGCAGTGTTCTATGCAGGCATCAAGCAAAGAGGTAATTGATGAAATTTCGCGTATAGTGGAAGAAGTAGCAACAGAATACGGTGCTGATCCGGTTGTTGCGTTATCAAAAGCAAAAGCTTATGTTTGCGATGCTGCCGACGAGCGTGAAGAAGCAGATATTGCGCCTTTTGATCTGGCTCAAGAGGTCTTTGATGATGAGCCTATACGAGAACGTTTCGTTGAATGTGCAGTTGAAGAAAATATTCCTGAACGGGTGCGTGTGGAAAGAAGGCAGCGGAACGTGTAACACGCAATCATAAAATTCGTACCGATACCGGAATTGAGATTACCTTTCCCTCTGAATATGCAAACAATCCTGATTTTATTGAGTTTGCAAGTACACCTAATGGACTTATTTCGATTGAATTAAAAAATATTGGGCATATCGAAAATCGACGCTAATCAAAAATAAAAAGTCTACAAAAGAAAAAGTCCGCCCTCTTAGCTTAATGAATAAGAGGGCGGACTCGACTAGATTGTTAGGGTTTACGCAATTTTAGAATACTGCTACTACTGAGCCCTGATAATTTTCGGTGATGTAGTCGCGTACTTCATCGGAATTGCAGGCCTCTGCGAGAGCCTTAATCTTTTCTTGATCCTGGTTTCCATCTTTTACTACGATCACATTGGTGTAGGTTTCTGCTGCCAGGGAATCATTTGCTTCAACGGCGAGGGCATCGTCCATGGTGAAGTCAGCTGCCAGAGCATAGTTGCCATTGATTACTGCGATATCAACGTCCTGAAGAACGTTAGGCAAGTTTGCTGCTTCAAGTTCTTCAAAGGAAAGATTCTTCGGGTTGGAAGTGATGTCGTTGATCGTGGCATTGATTCCTGCTTCGTCATCAACTTCGATCAAGCCTTCCTGCTCAAGAAGAAGTAAAGCGCGTGCTTCGTTAGTTGCGTCGTTGGGAACTGCTACGGTTGCGCCGTCGGCGAGTTCGTCAAGAGATGCAATGTTTGAAGAGAAGATGCCCATTGGTTCGAAGTGAACACCAGCAACTTCAACTAAATGAGTGCCTTGTTCAGCATTGAAGTTCTCAAGATAAGGGCGATGCTGGAAGTAATTAGCATCAACTTCACCTGCTTCAGTTACCGTATTGGGCTGAACATAATCGGTGAATTCCTTTACCTCTAGGGTGTAGCCCTGTTCTTCAAGAATTGGCTTAACAGCATTGTTGAGAATCTCTGCATGGGGGGTAGGGCTTGCCGCTACCGTAATCGTTTTATCTTCAGAAGATTCTTGGCTGCTGCTGTCCGAAGAGCAACCGGTAAATGCTACAACTGCGAGGAGTGCCGTAAGAAGGCAGGCTCCCAAAAGAGCAAATGTCTTCTTTGATGCCACCTTAATCATGGGGAGTTTCCTTTCTGTATATAAGGTATAAACAAAACGTTGTTTCATCTGCGAAAAGCAACGAATTAATAGTACGAGTTTAAAAACTTTTTACAATGGAATTGGTTATCGATAAAACTGAATGCTGGTTATTTATAATATTTTGCTCAAAATTATCTACAGGGACCGTATTTTCATGACTGTTTGGTAATAAGAGAAGTAAACTGAAGTGATTACTTGGTACACTACTTGAAAGAAGATCTTAGAAAAGAAAGCAGCTATGAGGGACAAAAAGAATTCTTCTTCCGCACATAATATGGGTAAGCATGCACATCAAGAGGTAGAAAAAACTGTTTCAATGAAGCAGGGTAGTACCATGAAGCAAAGTGGGATGAAGCAGAGTGGGTCATATGTAAATCATCCTGGATCATCTCCAATGCAAAACATTCTTCCATGGGGGTTGGTGTTGCAAAAGGAGGCTCTCTTACAGCGCCTCGTCCTAAATCAACCAAGAAGAAGGCACTTATTATTGCGGGCATTGTTGTTGCGCTTTTACTTGCGGTTTATGGCGGCGGTGCGTTGTTTTTCTCTTCCCACTTTTTTCCCAATACTGTTTTGAACGATAATGACTTGTCTTTCCAGCCAAGTGACGCGCTTGCTAATCAAATCCAAGAACAGGCAGATTCCTATTCGCTTTCAATCGAAGGTGAAGGTTTTTCTTACACGTTCGAACAGGGTGAAACTGCAATTAGTATTGATCCTCATAAAATCGCCGAGGACACCACAAAGGCACAGGATATTGCTCTTTGGCCAATAGAGATTTTTCAAACTCATGATATTTCAGATGTAGTTGTAGCTTCGTATGACGAGGCAGGTTTTGCCGATAGCTTGAGTGCTCAGATAGAGGAGTTCAATGCAACGCAAACAGCTTCAGCAAATGCGCATTTGCTTTTGATGAAGAGGCAGGTACCTATACGCTTGTTCCAGAAGTATATGGTACTCAGATAGACGCCGAAAAGCTTTTAGCTAAAGCGGGAGAAGCCATTAAATCTATGCGGACCGATTGCGAAGTAACGCAGGATGATCTTATTAAGCCTACGGTTTCCGCTGCTGATCCTCGTTCATTACAGGCTTTACAAAAAGTTGAAGAGCTTTTTCCGAATGCGGTTACGCTTACGTTAAACGGTTCGGTCAAGGCGGCAACGATCGATAAGTCCACTATTGCAGAATGGCTCTATATCAATCCTGATGATTTTCTCCACAGCTTGATAAAGATGTTTAGCTGCATGGTTGATGAAGCAACGTCTGGCATGAACACTGTGGGCACTGAACGTACCTGGACTCGCGAAGATGGAAAGGTGTGTACCGTTTCTGGAGGTACCTATGGTTGGCAGGTAGACACTTCTTCATTGGCGGATACGTTTACAATACCATGTCCCAAGGTGGTGCCGAGACAATTGACATTCCCTGTTCTCAGTCGGGCGGACAGTATAATGGCGCTGGTAAACGTGACTGGGGTGCTTACGTGGACGTTGATTTAACTGAACAAACAGCACGCTATTATGATGCTAGCGGAAATCTTCTTCATTCCTGTGGTATCGTGTCTGGCTTGCCCACCGCTGATAGGGCTACACCTACAGGGTATATTATTTGAATGCAAAGCAGAGTCCTTCAACTTTGACTGGTTATAAGCCAAATGGCGAGATTGATTACGAAACTCCTGTTTCGTACTGGATGCCGTTTGTGGGAAATTCAGTGGGATTGCATGATGCAACTTGGCAATCCTCTTTCGGGGGATCTCGTTATAAAACCAACGGCAGCCATGGATGCGTAAATCTTTCTTTATCTGATGCTCAATGGTTCTATGAGAATCTCTCTACGGGCACGTGTATTATTACGCATTACTAAACTCAAAAAGTTTCATGTCCTTAAACATGCGTTATAATATCTGATTTGAGCGCCCATAGCTCAGCTGGATAGAGCAGTGGACTTCTAATCCAAAGGTCGTAGGTTCGAATCCTACTGGGCGCGCCAGCTAATTCAGCTCTCACCTTATGTTTTAGAGGTGAGAGCTTTTCTTTTTTGTTCATTCGTGACATTTTCAGTCTCATCTCGGTCACAAGAAAACGCTTCAGTAAGTACAGCGGTAAAGTGCTTTACCTTGGGTTTTGTGTAATAAGCGTAAGTTGTAGATATATTTGAGTGCTCTAACAGCTTTGCGGCTGTTTCGATAGGCACTCCTAAATCTTCAAGCATGGTTGTATAGCTTGACCTTAAATTCTTCCAGGGTACGTAAATAAACGGATGGTTGGTAAACCATCGTTTATAAGCTGTTGCCGCTCGGTCGGGGCTTATAGGTCGTCCGAATCCATCATCAAGCATCCAAATATCATGCTCTCTTTCTTTTTCATTCATTATTTCTTTAAGCCGTGCAGCGTAGGGGTTAACTAGAATCGCTATTCTTTCGCTTTCGGGTGTTTTGGTGTTTGGTGATTTTTCGCATTCATCAGATATAACAAGCTCTTTATTTATATATTGCACGGTTCTTTTTACGCTTAATGTTGCGTATCCATCATGAAATTCAATATCTTCCCGTTTTAGTCCAAAGGCTTCTTCTCGGCGAAGTCCCGCAAACGCCGATACAATAAAACCTGCAAGCCAATACTCGTCAGTCATTTCCTCAAGTAGTTCGTCTAAGGTGTCCTTGTCATAGATACCTTCATTCATTCGCCTTGCAGTATTTTTGTTCGGTAGCTTAAATCTGCGGTCCATAACATTTCGAGTGATGTATTCGCCGTCTTCAGCATAATTAAACATTGCCCTCATTGTCCTAAGTAGGCTTTTAGCTGATCCATAGGTAAGTTCTTCGAGATAGCTTTTTACTTCACTTACTCGTATTGTTTCCATCTCTTCATTGCCGAATTGAGGTTTGATATGGCATCTATATACGCTTTCATATCCTCTAACGGTGGCAGGAGCTTGATTCTTTTTGATATAGGGGTAGTAGTATCGGTTCCAAAACTGGTCTACGGTTATATTTCGCCTTATATGTTCTGTTGGAGCGTTTAATATACGCAGTTCGGCGAGTCTTAATTCTGCGTCTTTTTTAGTACCGTGTATGGTTTCCGATGCTTGTCGGCGCTTGCCGGTAATTGGATCATCGGAGAGGGGATATCTGATGCGGTATACGCCGCTTTTTGTTTTAGATATGGTTCCCCATGTTCGAGTTCTTTTAGCCATGCTAAAATCAACCTGCCTTCCGTTATTCGGGGGTAATCATCTGGAACCTCGCTTCTTGTCGCCAAACTTCGAGCGAGGTTCTTTTTTATCTACGTATCTTGATTTGTATGTATGCTATGATCGTTTACGGAACCTGAACGCACAGTGTGCTACTAGGGGTCCCCAGGGGGCGGCGAAAGCTGCCCACCTTTATGTATCTTTTATTCTTCAACTTCAAATCCCATATCTCCTAACAAGCTCATAGGCGTTACGTTATGAAGGCGACCTTTATATTTGATAAAGAGTCCACTTAATTCTTTGACAAATAAATCAAACTCGTTTGTACCAATAATCATCATTAAAGAAAATAAAGCCATTTTTAGATCATCGTTACCTACTTTTGAACAATAGAGTCTTTCATCATGGGCACAGATGTTTCTAAAACTAACCAAGACCTTTGCGTATCTTAGAAGCATTCTCGGAGATAAATAGGGATAGTCGTTATTCTCTTTGAGATTCTCTTTTGCGATTATTGTGCATGTTCTTTCTCTGTCGTGAACCTGCATAAGTTGATACATATTTACCATGTTTCCAAAGGTAAGATCGTTTGCTAATACCCATAGCGGTACAGAGTTGTATTTATTTAAATAATGTTTAATAAAAGGTCTGGTTCCACTTTTTACTATCAGCTTTTTATTTAGAGTTCCCATAAATCTAATAAGGTTTTGCTGAAATAGTTGTTCTTTGTTGCCTTTGAAATGTTTTGAAACGAGGTATTCATTCGGATCGCAATAATTGGAAATATCTAGATAGTCGTTATGAGATTGATGCGCAAAACAAAAAGAGTAAACAATTGCAGATCTTATTGAAGCTTCTGCTTTAGCCATGTATTTAAAAACAAGCGCTCTAAGATCTCTATCGAATAGGAATAAGTCATACATCCAAGTAAATTCTGTTCCTTGTTTGTAGATATCTTCGTTGCTCTTCTCCATTGCTTTTAAGTCTAAAAATGGTTTTTTATAACCGTTGACTATTGCGTAATAGCTCTCACGCATTAAAGCAATCTCAGTGTCACTGTCGGTTTTTACGCCGCGTGATTCCAACAGCGTTATTAGTTCGTTAATTGTCTTAAACTCTTTTGGCATTTTTGCCCCTAAAATCAGAAAGCCGCTAGTCGTAAACGACTAGCGACCTTCCTTTGTCAAAGGCTCTCGTAGATCACCAATGACTGATTCACTGTCATTTACTTTACATTGCGTGATAAAAATATTCAACAAATTGTCGGTAACAAATAATTATTTATTTTAAACAGTCTATATTTGTTGATCGAAAATACCTTCATTTCTGGTGTTGTATTTGTCCTCTCTTACCTCTTCGAATAAATCGGGATTCTCATCGATAGCCTGTATTGTTTCTTTTTTTAATTCCCATCGAACAATCCCTGCTCCTACTTCTTTTGAGTTGATATAAGCATGGATCGCCTTTTTGAAATTCTTAGAAATCCGATTTGCCCTTGTTTCGTAAAGATCTACTGGGTCCTCTATTTCGTATAGCGAAAGTAAAATATCTTTTTCGGTAAAGCTAAGATCCTTTATTAAAAGTGCTCTATCGATTCGTTGCATCTCTTCTCTGCAGCGCTGTCGTGTTTCTTCAATCTGTTTGGGTGTTAGGTTATTTTCATTTATTTCTTTGATGCGTTTAGATGCTTCAACGAATAAATCGGGATAGCGAGTGTATATTTCTAACGCTTGTTTAGTGGGCTTCCAGAGTCTTATACCTATATCTTTATATGTGTAGTCGATAAATCCGATTCGCTCCAATTCACTGAGCGCTGCATTAGTGAAATATGTCTCATCGTCATCTTCATATAACGTGCCTAGCTCGAGTTCGCCATTTTCGAGGATTTCGCAAAGAGGATCGAGGTAAAAAGCATCTAAATGCTTAATCTGATCTACTGGGTTTGGGTATTTTTCAATTAGCTCCATTATCTCTTTGTCGAAAAACTGAACCGCAGGCTGATTTAATTCGAGAGATTCGATCTCTTCTTTCAGTTTTTGGTTTTCAGATCGAACTGTTTCAAGGTCGCGTTTACTCTTCGTTAGATTAATTCTGTCTTCTTTGTTTTTGTATTTATAAATCAAACACGCAACAAAAGCAGCAAACGATACCCCGAATAGAAATGCGGCCAAAAGCGCAAAGATAAATTGAATCGGGCTGTATCTAAACTGATCAACAATCCAATCGGTTACATAAAAAGCCGATGCTATAGCTCCGATGAACGGCACACCTATACTAGCTATAGCAGCTCCTGAAATTCGTTGAACAGTATCTAGTACATTTGTGTCGTTCGTGCTCATTTATCCCACTCTCTGCTCACCAGCTGCAGGCCCCTCCGTTTTAGCTCGCGCGCTTTCGGATGCTCGAATACCCATCACCGAGCCGAGCGCCGCATCCTTTCCCTCATCGCTAAGTTCCTCGAAGTTGTTATTCAGATCTCGTTGGCGCTCGTCTGAATAAGCGCCTATATAGTCATATCGCCCTGCAAGTTCATCAAGTGAGCAATCAAGTACATCAGCGATACGCGCAGCATCCTCGAGGGGTAGTGCGGTTTCTTGTCGTTCCCATGCACCTACGATTCTCGAAGTTGAATTTATTTTTTAGCGAGGTCTTCTTGGCGCAAACCGATTCTTTTGCGAAGAGCTTTTAGTTGTAAGTTCATTTCTGTACCTCCTGGCGTGATTATACACGCTTAACGTAGAAAAATATACGAAAACCGTAGAAAAGTATTGACAGGCTTCGAAACATGAATATGATGATATAAAAAGTACGAAAACGGTAGATTCTTAATGGTTCGGAGGTGACAGAAATTGACGAAATACAGTAAAGAATCTGTTGGTCGTCGCCTTAGGAGTGGACTTGTTGATAAGGGGATAAGCACCGAGCAGTTCGCTGAAATGATTGGCGTAAGCACCTATACCGTAAAGGAATGGTGTGGCGGTAGGTGCGGTATGAGTCTCGAGAATGCTGTTGCGGTATGCGATGCGCTTGACTGGCCGCTCGACAAGCTAGTTTGCAGGACTGACTAGCGATGATCAGGTTAACCGCAAGGGTCATGCTAGGCGTTTCACTCGGAATATTCGTTGGCGGATTGATTCATCTTTTTACTGGCGGATTTAGCTATTTGTTTGTGATCG
>ENA-OQDF01001243-OQDF01001243.1-human-gut-metagenome-genome-assembly--contig:-NODE-1243-length-10368-cov-3.334538_pt1 | contig 10368 bp, 20 predicted proteins | sample MGYA00242769_ERZ504597 | MGnify/ENA primary metagenome ERZ504597 (study PRJEB26092, sample SAMD00036305) | human gut metagenome | host: Homo sapiens | study: EMG produced TPA metagenomics assembly of...
GTCTGGGCTTTGTCATGGCTGGATCCTGTGCAAACTCGTCTCGATTCTTTCGCCGCCGCCAACAGGCGACGTGCCAATGTCTTCTTTAAATACGCTCAGATCGCGAGTGCTGCGGCCATGAGCTTTATGCACGGCGCGCAGGATGGACAGAAGTTCATCGGCGTGCTCTTTTTAGGTGTCGCCTTCGCCAACGGCCAGACTAGCGTCGGCGACGCCGGCATCCCCATCTGGATCATGCTGCTGTGCTCGGCCACCATGGGCATCGGCACCAGTGTGGGCGGCGAGCGCATCATCAAGTCCGTCGGCCAGAGCATGGTCAAGCTCGAAAAGTACCAGGGCTTCTCCGCCGACCTCGCGGGCGCCGCAAACCTGCTGCTTGCCACCCTTACCGGCATCCCCGTGTCCTCCACCCACATCAAGACCTGCGCCATCATGGGCGTCGGTGCCGTCAAGCGCCTTTCGGCTATCAACTTCGGCGTGGTCAAGGACATGATGTTCACCTGGTTCTTCACCTTCCCCGCCTGCGGACTCATCAGCTTTGTCATGGCCAAGCTGTTCATGATGTTCCTCTAGCCACACCGAGCGTCCATCCGGACCGCAAAACTTCGCCCACCCGTCTTCGCCTCGAAAGGACCCACTCATGGCAAAGAAACCCGATTCGTTCTACTTTGACAACTACGTCGCCTGCGCCGACCTTGCCGTCCAGGCCGCCGAGCTGCTCACCAAGATTTTTGAGAACTTTGACCCCGCGCAGATCCACGACATGCTCGAGGAGATGCACGCGATTGAGCATGCGGCAGACAAGAAGCACCATGAGCTCGAAGACGCCTTGCTCACCGCCTTTATCACCCCGCTCGAACGCGAGGATCTGGATCTGATGAGCTGCTCACTCGACACCGTGCTCGACCGCATCGAGGGCGTCGTGCAGCGCGTCTACTTCACCAACATTCAGAGCATCCATCCCGACGCCATCGTCATCGCCCACAAGGTAACCGATGCCTGCCGCGCCATGAAGGACCTTATGGTCGAGCTTCCCAACTACCGCAAGTCCAAAACGCTGCGCGAGCTCGTCATCCAGATCAACACCATCGAGTCCGAGGCAGACGAACTCTACATCAACGCCATGCGTAACCTGCACGTTAACGGCAAGGACCCGCTCGAGGTCATCGCTTGGCGTGACGTGTACGCCTTTCTGGAGTACTGCGCCGACTGCTGCGAGAATGTGGCCGATGTCGTGGATTCGATCGTCATGAAGAACAGTTAATTGGGGGTACGTGTCCCGGCGGCGAAGGGCCGGCCACGGTTTGCTTTCTCACTCCGGCTGCTTTGCAGAGTCGTTCGAAAGTAAACCGTGGCCGGCCCTTCGCCTTACGTACACCATTGGGAACTTTGGCTGATAGTTGTAGCGCGATGGGGGTTTGGCTGAAGGGACCTTTGGTACCCGTTCGGACACTTTGGCCCTTGATGAGCGTTTGGCTGATTGCTGCTTTGGGTACTGTTTGGGTTACTTTGGGTTTGTTTGATTTTTAATTGTTGGAGGGCTTGTATGTCTTATTTGGATCTGGCTCGGTCTCGGTATTCTTGTCGCGAGTTTGAGAATCGTTCTGTTGAGCAAACTGTTGTGGATGCCATTGTTGAGGCTGGGCGTATTGCTCCTTCTGCTTGTAATAATCATCCAGCCCGTGTGATGGTGCTGGATACGCCTGAGCTGTTGGAGAAGGCTGCTGCTTGTCAGCCTCGGTTTGCTCGTGATGGGTCCATCTTTGGGGCTCCGCTTGTCTTCCTTATTTGCAGCGTTACCGGCGACGCTTGGGTTCGCCCCTATGACCAGATGAACTCGAGTGCCATCGACACCTCGATTGTTTGCGATCAGATGATGATGGAGGCCGAGGAGCAAGGTCTGGGAACGTGCTGGGTATGCCATTTTAAGCCCGAGCTAGCCCGCGAGCAGTTCAACCTGCCCGAGGGCGTCTATCCCTATCACATGCTCGTCTGTGGCTATCCCGCCGACCACATCGCCGATCCCGAGCATCGCGAGCCCGCACCATTCCCCTCTCCAACTTCCTCCTCAAGTAGATTTTTGGGACATGCCTTAAAACCTACCCTTGACCGCTCACCCGTTCGCCGAGTTCTGCGCCACTATGTGCAGGGCTCGGTTTTTTATGTTACGCACCCCGGCACAGTCATAAAAAAGGACCCGCAAGCTGCGGGTCCTTTCTAGCACTAAATTGTAGGCCGAATGTTAGTCCAGGTCGTCGGCGGCAAAGTTGTCGATCGGGGCGAAAGGATCGGCACGGGGACAACCGGGTCAGCGACGGGCAGCGGCTCGGCGGGAACAGTCACCGCAGGAGAAGCGGCAGAACCGACCGGCGTGGAGGCCATGAGGTCGGCCGGGAAGGAGTTCTGGGCATCATCCATGAAGTGCTGGATGAGCTTGAGGTACTCGGCCTTGAACTCCTCGCGGGAAGCCTTAAGACGATCGATTTCCTCGAGCTCGGCCTGTTTTTCGGTCAGGGCCTGGCGGATAACCTCGCGGGCCTTGGCGTCAGCTCGTTGCGGATACGCTCAGCATTCTCGTTGGCATCGTTGACGATGGTCTCAGCGGTCTGCTGGGCAGCGATCAGAGCAGCGGAAATCTGACGCTCCTGAGCGGAGAAGTCAGGGGCGGGAGCAGCCACGGGGGCGGCAGGAACGGCCTGGGCGGTGGCATCCTGAGCTGGGCAAGCTGAGCCTGCGCGTCGGCAAGCTGCTGCTCGGTGGCGGTCAGGCGACCCTTAAGATCAACGATCTTGGCAAGCATAGCGTCAACCTCGGAGGACAGCGTCTCCAAGAAGACGTCGACCTCGGCAGGATCGTAGCCACGCTTGGCCTCAGAGAAAGTCTGAGCCTGGATGTCTGCAGGGGTAATAGCCATAACAAGTCTCCTTTTTCATCGCCTCGGCGCTACACGCCCGACGTAAGTTACTAAGTCAGTTCTATACGAGTATACCTATAAGAAGCTGCAGAATCAGCCTCTGCACCAACTGCAACGCAATAATCGCAACGACCGGCGAAAAATCAACGCCGCCCATCGGCGGGATAAACCGACGAAAGAGGTTGAGCCACGGGCCGCAGACGCTATCGAGCACTGCAGCGATATCCTGCAGCAGGCCGCCCTGCTTCATGGGAATCCACGTCATAAAGCAATAGACCACGATGAGCGTGGAGTAGAAGTTGAACAGCGTGTTGACCAGCTGGACAATGGTGTAGATGTTGATGAGAATCTCCTCGTCTTGGGTTTACTTAAGGTAGCCGTCGGCACGAAGCTTCTTGAGGTCCGAATCCTTAACCTCGCAGCCGGCGGGCAGCACCATGAATACGCGATCGCCCACTTCTTTGACCGTGGCGCCCAGGCCACAGGCAAAGCCATAGCTAAAGTCCAGGACGCGCTTGGCGACCTCGGTGCGAACGCCAACAAAAATCAGTGCGACAGGCTGCTTGGTGCGAACGCGGCGCACCACGGTCTCCACGTCGTCATAGCTCTCGGGGCGCAGGACATAGGCCGGCAGCTGCGGCGTGGCGTTGATGATATTGCTCGCATAGGCCGAGGCATCGCTCGGTGCAGGCGCGGGTGCAGCGGCGGCACGGGCGCGGGTGTCTCGGCGTAGCTCGACGGCGTGTCATAGGCACCAGGACGATAACCGCTCGCAACGCTGTCCTGCGAGCGCGAAGGCGGGTTATACGTCGTGGCATGGCGGGAGTCATCGCCGACCAGCTGACCGGAGCGCGTATACACGGCAACCGACTCAGCTTCACCGCGGCGCGTCTGACCAAGCAGGCCGTTGCTCGGCTCGTCTTGGGTGTAGAAGCCCTCGCCCGAAGCACCGCTGTAGCCGTTGCCCTGATAACTATCGTCATAGCCGTCATCGTAGCCGTAGTCGTCGTCCTGGCCATAACCCTGGTCGTAACCCTGCTGGCCGCCCAGGTGCATCTTATTTTTAATCTCGTCAAGGAAGCCCATGGTTGTGTCCTCTCGCGGTTTAGTGCAGGCGCCCCGATAATCAGTGCGCACTTCAGAGCCTTATTTTACTGCAAACTCCGGGCTAAATACTACCCTGCCCAGGCGAACGAGCGTAGAGCCCTCCTCAAGGGCAGGCTCAAAGTCCTCGCTCATGCCGCAGGAAAGCTCAGGCAGGTTCAAATCGGGATGCGCCGCCTCCAGCTCATCCCTCAGCTCACGAAGCCCCGCAAAGGTGCGGCGTGCCACATCCTTATTCCCCCGGGGCGCCATAGTCATAAGCCCTGTACGCAAATTCCCTCAAGTTCCGCAAGCTCACCCGCGGCGGCGCGAATCTCATCGGGCGAAAAGCCTCCCTTCGACTCCTCACCACTCACATTGACCTCGATGAGCACACGCTGGGGGCCGGCGAGCTCGCCTGCCTCAATCTTGCGGACAGCACGGCTCGAGATCGCCTGTGCCAGATGCAGCGAACCCACCGAGTGAATCAGCTCGGCTGAGCCCAGCACCGCATTGATCTTATTGGTCTGCAGGTTGCCGATCATATCGAAGCGCACCTCGGCAGCTCCTGATGCTCCGCCAGACCCGTGAGCTTGCGAACCAGCTCCTGCGGGCGGTTCTCGGCAAAATGGCGATACCCCGCCTGGATGGCAGCAACAGTCTCATCGACACCAACGGTCTTGGACACGGCAATGAGGCGCGCGGCGTCGTGGGGGCGGCCCGCGCGATCGAGCGCCGCATAAAAACGTTCCAGAATCTGCTCGCGGCGAGCGCGCATCAAATCCAAATAGTTATCCATTGCCAATCGCCTCCGCTGACAGCCAAACAAGTAGTCCCATGCTAACGCAAGAGCGCGGCCCCGCATGTGCAAGGCCGCGCTCACTTAGGTATTTACAATCTTTCGACGAACGGGGCTACTTACTCCTCGTCGTCCTCGCCATCGTCCTCGTCCTCAAGATGATCGAGCAGGTAGCGAAGACCCTCGCTGACCTCGTTGGCGGGCACTTGGCAACGTAACGCGCGCCGACGGCGGGCCTCATGATAACACCCTCGCCCGAAGGCACGCGCATGCTCTCGAGCTCATCCTCGTCCACACGGGCGATATCGCCGGCGTTCATACGCTGACCAGTCAACAGGAAGGTCAGACGGCAAGCGGCATCGATGGAAATGGAAGCGATGCGATCGAGGTAGCGCGAAACCATGATGGCGCGGCGCAGGTCGTCATAGTTGCTGTCGTCGTCCATAAAGTCGCCCGTATCCATACGGTTAAAGGTGCGGAAGAACTTCTCGTAGGCGGCGTGCACCGGCTCGTCCTCGACGGCCAGGTTGCAAATGATGGACATGTCGTTGGTGACGAGCGCAGAAAGCGACGAGCCTAGCACCTGGTAGACGGCCTCAGCCTCGGCCTCAACCGTGCCGACAAGCTCCTTGGGCAGCGAGATGTCGGCCTTGATCATATGACGCGTGGCACGGCAGATCTGACGGACCTTATCGGTCATGCGCTGCAGGTTAAAGTCGACGTAGATGATCGTCTGAAGCAGGCGGAAGTCGGAGGCGACCGGTGACTGCGTGGCGATCAGGTTGTAGCAGACGGCCTCCAGGTTGGCGCAGCGCGCGTCAATCGAAAGCGTGCGCTTCTTGGTCTTGGTGGCGAGCTTGCGGTCGTCGGTCACATAGCCTTCACGGCATCGTGGAGGGCCAGATCGACGGCCTCATAGATGCTCAGCATCTCGTGACGGGCCTCGACGAGCTGACGGGAAAACAGTTTGCGCATGGTTCACTCCAATCAGTTGGGTGCGGTCATGCCGCCCGCACAGTGAATACGCACCGGACTAGGTCCGATCGGCTTGGGACTAGTCGCACCGATCAGCCAAAGCGGCCGGTGATATAGTCTTCCGTCCGCGAGTCCACCGGGCTGGTGAAGATCGCGTCGGTTTGACCATACTCGATGAGCGTGGCGGGCTCGCCGGCAACTTCCTGCAAGAAGAATGCGGTGTAGTCGCTGATACGAGCTGCCTGCTGCATTGAATGCGTGACGATGATGATCGTCATCTCGGGCGCCAGCTCGGCCATCAGATCCTCGACCTTAGAGACGGACGTGGGGTCGATGGCGGAGCAGGGCTCGTCCATCAGGAGAACATCGGGTTGCACCGCAAGCACGCGCGCGATGCACAGACGCTGCTGCTGACCGCCCGAGAGCGCCAAACCATCCTTGTTGAGCTGATTGGATACCTCTTTCCAGAGGTTGGCGCGCTTGAGCGATTCTTCCACGATGTCATCGAGGTCGCTTTTGCTAGTCACACCCTGTAGACGAGGGCCAAAGGCGACATTCTCGTAGATGGATTTGGGAAACGGGTTGGGCTGCTGAAAGATCATGCCCACGCGACGACGGAGGTCGACCGGGTCGACGCCCTCGGCATAGATATCATTGCCGTCGAGCGTCATGGTGCCCTCGACGCGCGTATCCTCGATCAGATCATTCATGCGGTTGATGCAGCGCAAAAACGTCGACTTGCCGCAGCCCGAAGGCCAATGAAGGCGGTGATGGCGTTTTTGGCGATGTTGAGGTCAAGCCCCGTCAGCGCATGAAAGTCACCGTACCAAAAGTTGAAATCCTTGGCCGTAATGGCCGCTTGCTCCAGCGTGGGAGCGGACTGATAAACGGACATGGGACTCCTTAACTAGCGACGCTTGCGCGACAGGAAGCGCGCAAACAGGTTGAAGGCCAGAATGATCACCATCAGCAAGAGCGCGGTGCCGTAGGCTGCGTTCATGTTGATGCCGTCGTTGGCAAGCAGGTACAGGTGAACCGTCATGGGGCGGCCGGAATCGAGCGGCGAAATAGGCAGATTGATGGCTTGGCCCATGGTGTAGAGCACCACCGCGGTCTCGCCAATGGCGCGGCCGATGGCGAGGACGATGCCCGTGGCAATACGGCCAAAGGCAGAAGGAAGCACAATCTTGGAGACAACCTGCCACTTGGTGGCGCCCAGGCCGTACGCGCCCCAACGGATATAGCGCGGGACGGCGCGAATGGCCTCTTCGGTGGTGCGCATGACAATGGGAAGCATCAAGAGCGCGAGCGCCAGAGCGGCCGAGACCATCGAAAGGCCCAGGCCCATGGCCTCGACAAACAAGGCGTAGCCAAACAGGCCCATAACGATGGAGGGCACCGAGCCAAAGCGTCAGCAGCGTAGCGAATGAGCTCGACGACCTTGCCCTGCTTGGCGTACTCGGCCAGATAGACGGCTGCCAGCACAGCAATCGGCGTGCAGATAAGCATGGCGAGCGCGTCACATAGACGGTCGAGACGATCGTGGGCCAAATTCCGCCCTCGGCGTTGACGCCCTGGGGCCAACCGAAGATAAAGTCGAGCGAGATATGCGGCAGGCCGTTAATGACCACATAGGCAATGATAGCGACAAGCACCAGCGTGGTGATGTATGCCGCGGCACGGAACACGCCAAGCATGATCTTGTTGGACAGGTCCTTGTTGATGCGGCCCTTCTTGCCATGGGAAAGGGCACGCTTGATGCGCTCGCGCGACGAGGTCGTATCGACGTCGTGTCAACGGAATCGGACATAGCCTACCCCCTCTTCTTCTTGGAAATCAGACGGACGACGCCCACCAGCGTGGCGGAGATGATAAACAGGACCACGCCCATGCCGAACAGCGCCGAGCGGTGCAGACCCGAGGAATAGCTCATGTCGAGCGCGATCTGGCTCGTGAGCGTCGAGATGGGGCTCGCAATGCTGTCGGGAATAACCGGGGCGTTACCCACGACCATGAGCACGGCCATGGTCTCGCCGATGGCACGGCCCATACCCAGCACGATGGCATCCACGATACCCAGCTTGGCGGCAGGTAGCACGACCTTATAGATGGTCTGCCACTTAGTAGCACCCATGGCATACGATGCCTCGCGAATACCCATGGGAATGGAATTGAGGGCATCGATGGTGAGCGTGGTGATGGTAGGGACGATCATGATGCAAGCACGAACCACGCCGTCAGCGCACCAAACCAAGACCACCGGTCAGTTGCGCGATAAACGGACGGATGATGATCATGCCAAAGAAGCCATAGATGATAGAAGGGATGCCGGCCAACAGGTCAACGGCAGGGCTGATGAGCTTGCGCACGCGCTTGCTGGCGATCTCGACCAGATACACGGCCGTGCCCACGCCTAGGGGCACACCCATGGCGAGCGCACCGACGGTCACCAGACCCGAGCCGGCAAGCAGCGACACGATGCCGTAGTGGCCCTCAGAGGGCGCCCACGTAAAGCTAAAGAAGTCCGCCAGACCGATGTCGGTAAAGACGGGCAGCGCCGAGTACGTGGTAAAGACAAAAATCAGGATGACGGTAACAACCGCCAAGAACGCGCAGGCAAAGAAAATCCACTGCAGCGCCTTCTCCTTGATATAGGTGCTGCGCGATACGAGCGCCAGCTCGCGCTTCTTGGGCGCCTGAGCATTCTGCTCAGTCTGGGAGTTTTCCTGTGCTTCCATGCTACTCACTCCCCTTCTCGTCGTTGGTGACGGGAATAAAGCCCGCCTCGCGAATCTGCTTGTCCATCTTTTCGGACGTCACGTAGTCGATGTAATCCTGCGCCTGCTGCGAAGGCGCACCCTTCACAAAGAAGTAAAGGTCGCGCGAGATGGGATAGCCGCCACTCGCAACCGTCTTCTCGGACGCCTCAACATGATTGACCGAGACGGCCTTGACCGAGGTCTTGGCGTTGAGGCTATCGACGAAGCCCAGCGAAATGTAGCCGATAGCCCCGCGCGAACGAGATACCACGTCGCGCACCTGGCCCGTGCCCGAAAGAACGGCGGAGCGGCGATCGAACGGGGTGCCGTCCATCACGATGGTGCGGAAGGCTTCACGCGTGCCAGACGCCTCATCTCGGTTGATAACCTGAATCCTCAGGTCCTCGCCACCGACTTCTTTCCAGTTGGTGATCTTGCCGGCATAGATATCGCGGAGCTGCTCGGTCGAGAGGTTATCGACGGGGTTGTCTTCGTTCACGATGACCGCGATACCGTCGTGGGCAATGACGATGGGAGTCAGGCCCAGATCCTGCTCGTCGGCATTGAGTCCACGGGAGGAGCTGGCGATATCGGCCGTGCCAGCGCTGACGGCTTCGATGCCAGCGGAAGAGCCCAAACCGGAAACGAGCACGTCGATGCCGGTCTCCTCCTTAAAGCCCTCTGCCGCAATTTCGGCGATAGGAAGGCAGGTCGTGGAGCCGGCCACGGTAATGGAAGAGGTAGAAGATCCCGAAGAACAGGCGCACAGCGTAAGCGTAAGCACAGCGGCGCTCAGGACCGATACGATCTTTCTCATAGCATCACGCCGATCGCAGCATGGCGCCCACAGGTGCCGTCCTCGTTACGGTAGGAATAAAAGCGGTCGTTCTGACGCACAGTCGAAAGCTGGGTATCCACGATATTATCCGCGTCCACACCGGCATCTACCAGCGCCTCACAAATGGCAGCGGAAAGATCGAGCATGCGAGAGGCACTCGCATCGATGCAAGAGAACTCGACGGCAAAGCGATCCATGAGTTCCTGGGATACCTCATATTCGTCAGCCAAGATATGGGGGCCGATATAGGCGGAAACGTCGCTCGCATCGCAGCCGGCAGCATCGCAAAGCGCCTGGCACGCCTTGGCAGAAATACGTGCAATCGTGCCCTTCCAACCGGAGTGCACCACGGCAAATCCGCCAGGGGCCACCAGCACCACGGAACGCAGTCGGCAAAGCAGAGCAGCACGGGCACGTCATGGGCCGTACAGACGATGGCATCGCAGCCCTCGGCAATCTGCTCGCGAACAGCCTCAAGATCGTCGGCGCCGTTCGAAGTCACCGTAACGATATGGTCACCATGTACCTGATTGGGCACGAGCAGATTATGCTCGCACTCAGTGGCGCCCATAGCTTCGAGCGCTCGACGACGATTTTCTTGAACAGCAAAGGGGTCATCGCCTACATGCGAGCCCAGGTTGAGCGAGGAGTACGCATCTTCAGAAACGCCACCGGTGCGCTCGGTAAAGGCAAAGCGGACATCGGATGTCGCGCCCTCCACCAACGTAACTCCATCATGGTCGACACGCGAAACGTTGTCCGCACGTGCTGCCATACTAAAGCCTCCTAATAACACAAGTACCGCGGCGTCGCCGCGCAGTCCGCGTTTATACGGCTGTCATACTTCCTTAAAAGGATACCCGCAGCGGTAGGGACCAAACGTAAAGGGAACGTAAGGAGATTGGAGGCTTTCGTTTACAAACGAGAAACAAAACGGGGTGCATCCAAATGGACACACCCCGTGCAGGTCGTTGAGAAAAACGAACTAGAAGCTACCGCG
>ENA-OQDF01001244-OQDF01001244.1-human-gut-metagenome-genome-assembly--contig:-NODE-1244-length-10343-cov-4.651429_pt1 | contig 10343 bp, 12 predicted proteins | sample MGYA00242769_ERZ504597 | MGnify/ENA primary metagenome ERZ504597 (study PRJEB26092, sample SAMD00036305) | human gut metagenome | host: Homo sapiens | study: EMG produced TPA metagenomics assembly of...
GGACGGATGAATGAGAATTATGCGGTCCTTTATCAGGAATTTTAAGCAATCCCAAAACAGAAGGACAGGCAAAACTGCTCGCGCAGAAGCTGTTTACACACAGACTGTACTGTGATGATAAGAAGATACGCTATGTGATCGTGCGCCATGAACAGCTCAGGGAAGAAGAAATTTACCCATGTATCCAGGGCGTAGCTTATCCAAGAATTTATACAGATGATGCGGTGATCCTGTTTCAGGATGGGAAGCAGAGAAGATATGTATCAACAGTAGATTATAATATCAAGAAATTATTTGATGAGCGTGAACTGACAGATAAGGTTCTTGGTTTTCATATTGAAGAGCCGGGACTGGTACTTCACTGCAGTGAGCATACAGAACTGAAACCGGAGAATCTTCAGGCATTCCAGAGAATCCCGGAGTCAGAGGAATTTTCAGATGAATATCAGAATGTATCAGAGAGAAGCTGCTTTCTTATTATTCCGAACACACCAGAGCAGAAGAAGCAGATAATTATCTGAGACAGATGGATTATAAGAAATATGCGGCTGTAGACAGAAAAGCTCTTCTGGAAGTACTGATCTCCAGAGGAATGTATCAGCAGGCAATGTCCATTGTTTCCCAATTCGGATATGAAGGAATCCGCATAGAGAGCCAGCTGAAGCTGACCAGCAGAATGCTGACAAGATGTGAGATGGAGGAGGATGACGAATTGCTTGCCCTTGCATCGGATGTATACAGACGCGGAAAATATGATGAAGTGATCCTGAAGTATCTTATGGAATACAGATTTGGTCCTGTAGATGAACTGATATCTGTATGGAAAAGTGCGCAGGGCTTTGAGATGGATACTTATGAACTGGAAGAGAAGCTTCTTGGCCTTCTGATGTTTACTTCTGATTACAGGAAAGAGGGAGAGAAGATCCTGGAGGATTATGTTCATCACAGCGGAAAGGAACGTATTACAGGAGCATATCTTACGCAGACTGCATATGGTGCATTTGTAAAAGAATATCCGATGAGTGTTTTTGTAAGAAGTCTGTTGGAGCGGGCTTATGATGAGAAATGGCCGGTTGATTTTGTATGCAGTCTTGCTCTTCTGGAAGCGTATTCCAAAGAAAAAAAACTGGAGAAAAAACAGCTTTGCAATGCAGAGGAGATTCTTCAGAAATGTGTGAAACAGGGAATGTACTTTGCGTTCTTCGGGAAACTTCCGGTATCTGTCTTAAGTCCCTATCAGCTGGATGATAAAACTTTTGTGGAATACCATGCAGATCCGTCTGCAAAGGTGACACTCTATTATGCACTGGATGCAGGCCTCGGAAATCAGGTGAAATATCAGACAGAGCCTTTGCGTGATCTATATGAAGGTATTTTTGCAAAATCATTTACATTGTTCTACGGGGAGACATTGCGGTATTATTTTGAATCAGTAACAGGAGAGCGGGTAAATCGGACACAGGAGAGGGTACTTACAATGAATAAGATTGAGGGTACACCTGTAAGCAAATATCATATGATCAATCAGATGCTCTCTGCACGCAGACTGGATAAAAAGAAAGAAGTGTTTTCACAGGTGAAGAAGTATCTTCGCCAGGAACAATATGTGAAGAAGATGTTTGTGATCGAGAAAGAAGAGCAGGAACAGATTGTCCTGAAACCGGGAGGAACAAATGAACGAAATTCGTGATTTGATCGTGGGAATTGATTTTGGCAAAGAGTATTCTCAGATATGTTATTATGACAGAAAAGGAGACGAGGCACGTTCTCTTTCTATGAAAGCGGGTGGAAATCAGTATGAGGCTCCCTGTATTCTGTGCTGGAGACCGGAGCAGAAAGACTATTGCGTAGGACTGGAAGCAGATTACTTTGTCCGGGAAAAGGGCGGAGTCATGATCGATGATGTCTATGGAATCTGTGAAAAAAGTGATTCTGTGCTGGTGGAAGAACAGGAACTTGCACCATGGGAGATCCTGGCTCAGTTTCTGCAGGGAATGCTTAAATTTCTGGGAGTGGCAGAACTGGTCAAAAATACTAAATGTGTGGCAGTGACACTGCCCGGGCTGACGGAAATTCAGGTTGAGAATTTCCAGAAAGCATTTGAGATAATTGGATTTCCACATGAGAAATATATGCTGTTGGATTATGGGGAAAGCTTCTATTATTATGTTCTCTCGCAGAAAAGAGAAACCTGGAACCGCAGTGTGGGATGGTATGCCTTTACACCGGAGAACGTGTCTTTTCGCAAGATGACAATGAACGGTGCAACAAAGCCTGTCACTGTAAAACTGGAAGAAGCTGTGGAGACAGAACTTCCTGCTGAGGGACAGGAGAGAGATTCAGAATTCGGTAAGTTTGTCCAGAAAACACTTGGCAGAGATCTGTTTTCCAGCATTCAGATCACAGGAGATGGATTTTCACAGGACTGGGCAGAGCAGTCTGTAAGGTTACTCTGTTATCAGAAAAGAAAGGTTTTCTATGGAAACAATCTTTTTGCAAAGGGTGCCTGCGCTGCAGGAAAAGAGAAAACAGAGAACAAGGCATTAAAGGGATATCGCTTTTTAAGCGATTCTCTGGTTATGGCTGATGTGGGGATGGAAATGAGAGTGATGGGTTCTCCTACCTATTATCCGCTGATCGAGGCAGGAAATAACTGGTATGACAGTAAGGCATCCTGTGAATTTATTCTTGATGATACAGAGGAGCTGGTGTTTATTGTAAGCACGTATCACAGACCGGAGAAAAGAAGGGTAGGAATGATGCTGCCCGGTATTCCGTTGCGTCCGGACAAGACTACCAGATTACGACTGGAATTACAGTATGTCTCATCTGCAGAATGTAAAGTGACGGTTACAGATCTGGGATTCGGAGAAATGTTCCCTTCCAGTGGGAAAACCTGGACAGAGACAGTAGAATGGTAAAGGAGATGGAGCAATGAGCGGATATATTTTATGTCAGACAAAAAAGCACAGCGTCCTTATTTTATAGAGAATATCAGTATGAATATTTATTCTATAGAAGAACTCTGTTATTATCTGTACCACAATCTTTACCTTGCTGATCATACTGTTTTTAATGAAGAATTATGCAACTGGCTCAGAGATGAGCTTGAACTTGTGCATCTGGCTGCAAAGCTGAAACAGAATCTGGAGAGAAATGTAAGTGTGGAAGAGATGATCTATCCTGTTTTCAAGGAGATCAATTACCTTACCTATGAGGAGATGAAAGGCTTTAACAGCAGGATTGTGACTTATGGAAAAGAAAAAGCGGCAGTCCGTCAGAAGAGAAAGGGAGATGCACTGACAGAAAACGGAATGTATGTGAACGCCATCCGGGTATACCAGAAACTCCTGGAAAGAGAGGATCTGTCTGAGCAGAGAAAAGGATTCGCAGCTTCAGTGCGCTATAATCTTGGCTGTGCATACAGTTATCTTTTTCAGATGGAAAAGCACAGGAATGTTTTCTGGAAGCATACAGAGAAGCACATTCAAAAGATGCCTTAAAAGCTTATATCATAGCATACAGCAGTGTTCATGATAAGACAGATTATGATAAGGTTATGGAAGAACTTGAAGTAGATGAAGAACTGAAGAAAGATATAAAAGAAGAAATCAGGCAGTCTCTGAAAGCTTTCGAGTCTGTACCGGAAGAGAAAACAGATGAAAAAATCTGGATGCCCTTCTGGAGAGACTTATGAAAGATTATCACAGAAGTACAGGTTCATAACTTACTCTTGACAGAGGCGGAGGTGTGTGATAGGATTAACACATACTTTCACATGGTAGAGTGGCTGTGTGATAAATAACAAAACAGATAAAGAGGAGATATTTATCATGAAAAAGAGATCTTTAGCAGTACTCATGGCAGGAGTTATGGCAGCTTCTATGATGACGGGTGTTGTTTCTGTATATGCAGATGCTGACAGTAAGACATTAACTGTAGGATTTGATGCACAGTATCCTCCTTTCGGATATAAAGACGATAATGGAGAGTATGTTGGTTTTGACCTTGACCTTGCACAGGAAGTATGCGACAATCTCGGATGGGAACTTGTAAAGAAACCGATCAACTGGGATTCCAAGGATATGGAACTGAATTCCGGTTCTATTGACTGTATCTGGAACGGATTTACCATTAACGGACGTGAGGATGACTATACATGGTCAGATCCATATCTGAACAATGAGCAGGTGATGGTTGTTGCAGCCGATTCAGGGATTGAGAAGTTGGATGACCTGGCAGGCAAGAATGTAGTAGTTCAGGCCGCTTCCGCAGCACTGGATGCATTAAACAGCGATGATAATAAGGATCTTACAGCAAGCTTTGCATCACTGACAGAGAATCCTGATTACAATACAGCATTCATGAATCTGGATTCCGGCGCTGCAGATGCCATCGCAGTAGATATCGGTGTTGCCAAATATCAGCTTTCCCAGAGAGAAGAAGGCAAATATGTGATCCTTGACGAGCCAATCCAGAGCGAAGAGTATGGAATCGGCTTTAAGAAGGGTAACGATGAGCTGAAAGATACTGTATGGGAAGAAGTCTGAAACTTTATGATGCAGGTGAAGTTGATAAACTTGCTGAGAAGTATGAAGTAGCAGATATGCTCTGCATTGGAGATGATAAGAAATCTGATGATAAAAAAGATGATGCAGCAGAGGATGATGCTTCCGATGCAGACACAGCAAAAGAAGATACAGCTGATACAGCGAAAGATGCTGAATAGTCAGCCGGAACAAAAACAGTTATGATACAAGAGGACAGATCTGTGCAGGCTGTCCGCATTATAAAGGAATGGAGGTACATTTTGTGCACCCTCTTTTCTTACTGTACAGGAGAAATTTTTCAGGAGGAAAGCTTATGTCTTTAAGTGTAATGCTGCAGCAGCTTGCCAGTGGTATGGTAGTTTCTGTAGAGATTTTTGTAGTGACATTACTTTTTCACTTCCGCTGGGACTTCTGATCTGCTTTGGCAGAATGTCCAAGAATCCGGCGATACGTGGAATTGTGTCTGCCTACATATCAGTTATGCGCGGAACCCCGTTAATGCTGCAATTGATGGTTGTGTATTTCGGACCATACTTTATTTTTGGAATCCGTATTTCCATGGGATACAGCCTGATCGCTGTGTTTATTGCATTCAGTATTAACTATGCTGCATATTTTGCGGAGATTTACAGAGGAGGAATCGAATCTATTTCAGCGGGACAGTATGAGGCTGCAAAGATCCTGGGATACAGCAAAGCCCAGACATTTTTCAGAATCATCCTGCCGCAGGTGATCAAGAGAATCCTTCCATCTGTGACAAATGAGGTTATCACACTGGTAAAGGATACGTCACTGGCATTTGTTGTTGCTGTTTCGGAGATGTTTACAATTGCAAAACAGATTGCAAGTGCACAGACGACTATGATGCCTTTTGTGATCGCTGCTGTTTTCTATTTTGTGTTCAATCTTCTTGTTGCGATTGTAATGGATAAGATTGAGAAAAACTGAATTATTATCGCTGACAGGCGGCTGGGTTATAAAATATTTTTTGACTCTGACATCATTTAATTTAAGAGGAATATTTGCTATGGTATTATTTGAAATGAAAAACATAAAGAAGAGCTTCGGCAGCCTTGAAGTATTAAAAGACATTTCACTTCAGGTAGAGGAGGGTGAGGTTCTTAGTATTATCGGACCTTCCGGTTCCGGTAAATCCACACTTCTCCGCTGTGCCACCGGTCTTGAGACACCGGACAGCGGTGAGATCATCAAGCAGGGGGATGTGGGACTGGTATTTCAGAACTTTAATCTTTTCCCCCATTTTTCCGTACTGAAATATCACAGATGCTCCGATCAGAGTGCAGAAGAGAAAGAAAGAAGAGGTTTATGCACAGGCAAGAACTCTGTTAAAGCAGATGGGACTTGCAGACAGAGAAAATGCATATCCGTTTCAGCTTTCCGGCGGCCAGCAGCAGCGTGTCTCTATTGCCAGGGCATTATGTATGAATCCGAAGATCCTGTTTTTTGATGAGCCTACTTCTGCCCTTGATCCGGAGCTTACGAGTGAAATTCTTAAGGTAATCAAAGATCTGGCAGCAGAGCACATCACTATGGTGATCGTCACTCATGAGATGACATTTGCAAGAGATATCTCTGATCATATTATTTTTATGGATAAGGGACTGATCGCAGTTGAGGGGAGTCCAAAAGAGGTATTTGAATCAGAACATGCGAGAATGAAAGAATTTCTTGGTAAATTCCATCAGGGATAAGGTTTTTGTGGTTGCTTTTAGAGGAATGATGTTATATAATTTCAACGTACGTGGTTGAGAAAAACGTACGTACAGAAGTGAAATAAAAGGATTAAAAATAATATCCTATAAAAAACAGGAGAGTGAAGATGAGTACAGACAGATATGTAAGTCCTTTATCAGAACGTTATGCCAGCAAAGAAATGCAGTATATTTTTTCCCCGGATATGAAATTCCGCACATGGAGAAGACTCTGGATCGCACTTGCTGAGACAGAGAAAGAGCTTGGCCTTAACATTACACAGGAGCAGATTGATGAACTGAAGGCACATGCAGAGGATATCAATTATGACGTTGCAAAGGAACGTGAACGTCAGGTGCGTCATGATGTTATGTCTCACGTATATGCGTATGGCGTACAGTGCCCGAAAGCAAAAGGAATCATCCATCTGGGAGCAACCTCCTGTTATGTAGGTGATAATACAGACATTATTGTAATGACAGAAGCATTAAAGCTTGTGAAGAAGAAACTGGTCAATGTTATTGCCGAGCTTTCTGCTTTCGCTGATAAATATAAAGATCAGCCTACTCTGGCATTTACACATTTTCAGCCTGCACAGCCTACTACAGTAGGTAAGCGTGCAACACTCTGGACACAGGAATTCCTGCTTGATCTGGAGGATCTGGAGTATGTTCTGGGAACAATGAAGCTTCTGGGATCCAAAGGTACAACCGGAACACAGGCAAGCTTTCTGGAACTGTTTGACGGAGATCAGGAGACTATCGACAAGATTGATCCGATGATCGCAGAGAAGATGGGATTTAAGGAATGCTATCCGGTATCCGGACAGACCTATTCCCGTAAGGTAGATACACGTGTTGCCAATATTCTTGCAGGAATTGCAGCAAGTGCACACAAGATGTCCAATGATATCCGCCTTCTTCAGCATCTGAAGGAAGTAGAAGAACCATTTGAGAAATCTCAGATCGGCTCATCCGCAATGGCGTATAAGAGAAATCCTATGAGAAGTGAGCGTATTGCTTCCCTTTCCAGATATGTAATGGTAGATGCCCTTAACCCGGCGATCACATCTGCAACTCAGTGGTTTGAGAGAACTCTGGATGACTCTGCAAATAAGCGTCTGAGTATTCCGGAAGGTTTCCTTGCTATTGACGGAATCCTTGACCTCTGTCTTAATGTTGTAGATGGATTGGTTGTTTATCCGAAGGTTATCGAGAAACATATGATGGCAGAGCTTCCGTTCATGGCTACAGAGAATATCATGATGGATGCTGTAAAAGCAGGCGGTGACCGTCAGGAACTTCATGAGCGTATCCGTGAGCTTTCCATGGAAGCCGGAAAGACTGTCAAGGTAGAAGGCAAAGATAATAATCTGCTGGAACTGATCGCAGCAGATCCTGCATTCAACCTTTCTCTGGAAGATTTGCAGAGATCCATGGATCCGAAGAAATATATCGGACGTGCCAAAGAGCAGACAGAGAGATTTGTAAATACAGTAGTTCAGCCGATCCTCGATTCCATAAGGAACTTCTGGGAGTGAAAGCTGAGATTAATGTCTGATCAGTAAATACTTAACATAACGGTTTGGAATATTACAGAATCTGATATAAAGATAATAAGCGTTGCTGTTTCCTGATGATATCCGGCAGGTCATTCTGCAAGGTCGGGTAAACAGTAATCGGTAAATACAGGAGGAATTATATAATGGTAAAAGCAGTTGTTGGTGCTAACTGGGGAGATGAAGGTAAAGGTAAGATTACCGATATGCTCGCTGAGAAGGCTGATATTATCGTAAGATTTCAGGGTGGTGCAAATGCAGGTCATACAATCGTAAATAACTATGGTAAATTTGCTCTTCATACTCTGCCGTCAGGTGTGTTTTATGATCATACTACAAGTGTGATCGGCAACGGTGTTGCACTGAATATCCCGGTATTTTTCAAAGAGTACAATGAAGTGGTAAGCAGAGGTGTTCCGGCTCCGAAGATCCTTATCTCCGAGAGAGCACAGATGGTTATGCCATACCATATTCTTTTTGACCAGTATGAGGAAGAACGTCTGGGCGGCAAATCTTTCGGATCTACCAAGTCAGGTATTGCTCCGTTCTACTCAGACAAATATGCAAAGATTGGTTTCCAGGTAAGTGAACTTTTTGATGAAGAACATCTGAAAGAAAAACTTGCAAGTGTATGTGCGACAAAGAATGTTCTTCTTGAACATTTATATCACAAACCGCTTCTTAATGTGGATGAATTATTTGCTGAACTTATGGAATATAAGAAAATGGTTGAACCATATGTATGTGACGTATCCCTGTATCTGTGGAACGCATTAAAAGAAGGTAAAGAAGTTCTTCTTGAGGGACAGCTTGGTTCTCTGAAAGACCCGGATCATGGAATTTATCCGATGGTTACATCTTCCTCTACCCTGGCAGGATATGGTGCAGTAGGAGCAGGTCTTCCACCATATGAGATCAAACAGATTGTTACTGTATGCAAGGCATACTCCAGTGCAGTAGGAGCAGGTGCATTTGTTTCTGAAATCTTTGGCGATGAAGCAGATGAACTGAGAAGACGTGGCGGTGACGGCGGTGAATTTGGTGCTACTACAGGCCGTCCAAGACGTATGGGATGGTTTGACTGTGTTGCTTCCAAATACGGATGCCGTCTTCAGGGAGCTACAGATGTTGCTTTCACAGTTCTTGATGTTCTTGGATATCTGGATGAAATTCCGGTCTGCACAGGATATGAGATTGATGGAAAAGTAACAACAGAATTTCCGACAACTACACTGCTTGAGAAAGCAAAACCGGTTCTGGAGACTCTGCGGGATGGAAATGCGACATCCGCGGAATCAAAAAATATGAAGATCTGCCGGAGAACTGCAGAAAGTATGTTGAGTTCGTTGAGAAACATATCGGATTCCCGATCACTATGATTTCCAATGGCCCGGGACGTGACGATATCATCTACAGAAATAAATAATAAGGATAAATTTACCTGTCTGATCGGCAGGCGGTAAATAAGACTATACGCCGGGGAATTTCTCCGGCGTGTCTTTTATATAACTGGAGGCTTATGAAAAAAGATAATAATAAGATAAAAAAAATCGGGGCATGGATCGCAATCATAATCCTGCTTCTTGCATGTTGTATGCCGATGATTTTTGCATTCGGGAATGGAGAAGATTCGCAGGTCTATTTTAAAGCCTCGCTTGCAGTGGCGATCATGGTTCCCATCATGGCTTATGCAATATGGATGGTTTATAAATTACTGAACAGGAATAAAAAGGTGGTGGATTCGGATATGGAGAATATTATTTTTGACGTTGGACAGGTTCTTGTAAAATATGACTGGGAGACCTATCTGGACAGTTTTGGTTTTCCGAAGGAAGAGCGTGATAAAATTGCGGAAGTGGTATTTCAGAGCAATACCTGGAATGAGAGAGACAGAAGCAGCGAGACTGAGCAATATTATGTAGATCAGATGGTAAAAGCTGCACCGGAGTACGAAAAGGATATCCGAGAGGTAATGCGCCGTTCTGACGAGACAATTGAGAAAACAGATTATGCGGAAACCTGGGTGAGATATCTGAAAGATAAAGGATATCATGTTTATATTCTTTCCAATTATGCAACTGACACACTGGAGAGAACGGAGGATAAACTTACGTTTCTTAAATATGTAGACGGAGCAGTGTTCTCCTGTCAGGTGAAGCAGATCAAACCGGAACCGGAAATTTACAAAACCCTGCTCGGACGCTACCATCTTGACCCGGAGAAATCCGTATTTCTGGATGACAGAGCGGAGAACTGTGAGGCAGCCAGAAAACAGGGAATCCATGCAATTCAGTTTAAATCTTTTAAACAGGCAGCAGCAGAACTGGAGAAACTGGGCGTCAATTAAAATTGTTACTGTTCACTCCGTTCTCAGTAACATAGCCAAAATTCATTCTAGTACAGCGTTTCGTAAATAACTATACCAATCGCGTAGGATGCGGATTCGAGTGTGCTGGTATAAAAACGCAGGCGTAGCGGGCTACGCTGAGGCTTTTAGACCTGTGCAATCGGATTCGCAGACA
>ENA-OQDF01001245-OQDF01001245.1-human-gut-metagenome-genome-assembly--contig:-NODE-1245-length-10342-cov-2.248654_pt1 | contig 10342 bp, 15 predicted proteins | sample MGYA00242769_ERZ504597 | MGnify/ENA primary metagenome ERZ504597 (study PRJEB26092, sample SAMD00036305) | human gut metagenome | host: Homo sapiens | study: EMG produced TPA metagenomics assembly of...
ACAGAAGGGTCATAATAAGCGGCCACTTCATGTACATTCCCAACTGCCCTTTTAGTCGCATCTTATCTTTCTTCATAATCTATACCTCATCTAGGACTTTGTCTGAAGTCTTTCCCTTTTAGTATAATCGTTTACCCATCGAAATGCAACTCGTATCGTCAACAGCCAGCATCCCTGTATGTTTGCAATCCTGTTTGATATACAAAAGCGTTACTGCATATTTATGTCGTATGCCCTGCAATGAAAAAAGGACTGAATCCCTGAATTTCTTCAAAGTTCCAATCCTTTGTATATGCTTATATTCTCGATTAGTCCTGAACGTAAGGCATAAGAGAAATATGTCTTGCTCTCTTGATCGCTACTGTAAGAGCTCTCTGGTGCTTAGCACAGTTTCCAGTAATTCTTCTAGGAAGAATTTTTCCTCTTTCAGAAACATATTTCTTTAATTTTGCAACATCCTTATAATCGATCTCGTTATTCTCTTTACCACAGAATACGCAAACTTTTTTCTTTCTGCGAACCGGGCCTCTTCTCTTGAATCCACCCTCTGGTCTGCTTCCCTTTTCGTAAGCCATGATGGTTATCTCCTTTCCGACTTAGTTAAACGGTAATACGTCATCAATACCTTCCGGGATATTCATAAAGCCATCTCCTGCATCCGCACTCGGTGCCGGTGCAGCCTGGTGCTGGAAGTTCGCTCTGTTCGCATCACTCTCAGCTCTGCTTTCTGCAAATTCCTGTTCCTCCACGATCACTTCTGTCGTATATACTTTTACGCCATCTTTGTTCGTGTAGCTGCCTGTCTGAATACGGCCTGAAATAGAAACTCGCATTCCCTGACGGAAATACTTCTCTGCAAACTCAGCGGAACGTCCGAATACAACACACGGAATAAAATCCGCTGTCGGCTCACCGTCTCTCTTGAATCTGCGGTCTACTGCAACTGTATATCTTGCAACTGCTGTAGCATTATTTCCCTGTGAATATCTCACTTCCGGATCTCTTGTCAACCGTCCTACTAAAACTACTTTATTCATATATACCTCTTTCCGCTTATATTATGCTTCCTCTTTCACGCATAAATATCTGAGTACATTGTCCATAATGCGGATACGCTGCTCCACCTCAGCTGGAACTGTACTTTCAGCCTCGAAGTGGACGAAGTAGTAAAATCCTTCTTTCATCTTCTGGATCTCGTAAGCGAATCTTCTCTTGCCCCACTCATCAACGTCTGTTACATTTCCGCCGAAACGAGTGATCATGGCTTTCACTTTCTCGATTACATCCGCTCTTGCTTCATCCTCGAGTTTTGCGCTTACAACAACAGCTAATTCATACTTGTTCATGCTCTTTTACCTCCTTATGGTCTCTGGCTTCCGGATTCTCCCGGAAACAAGGAATGTTGATCCCCTGTATGGATATAATTCCAACAGTATGTCACAATTTGACATGATACCATAAGAATGTCTTAGTTTCAAGCTTTTTTTGTAATTTGCCTGGTATTTTTTTCAACCAGTTTTCTTGAAACCATGATCTGATGACCACATCCCGCACACTTTAACCGGAAATCTGCTCCGACACGCAGGATTTCCCACTCATAACTGCCACACGGATGAGGTTTTTCATTCTGATCACATCACCCACATCAAATTTGTCTGCCATAAAGCACCTCGTCAATAAATCAATCTACTTAATACTTACTGATAATTTTTATCTGATAGCTTTTTATACTCTCCCGATCAATACTCTCCGGCAAGAACTCCCTGAAGCAGAAATCTCTCGTCCTCTTTTACATTGGTGCAGGTAGACAGGCTGACAATCTGAGACTGTGCATTGACCTCTACATCCACCTGATAATTGGAAGATTCCCTGCACAAATTCAGATAGCTTTCAAACTCTTCATCTGAATTGTATGTAAGATTATAAGCATCTGACGTATCCTTCACCACCGAAGCAGCAAATACTTTATACATCCGTACTTTTCCATCCGGTGTATAAATATAAAACTCAGGATGTGCCTTGCAGAAATCTTCACTTTCATATTCTTTCAACTGAGAGAACATTTCTCCACCGATCTTTAAGTTATGTCCGTAGATCATCGTATTACGGTCTGCAAAATCTGAATCACACCGCATATCCATAAAAATCGCTCCCAGCTTATTGTCATTTGCTGAAAATGTCTTTGTCAGGTATTCCTTATTATCTGAACTTTTTACGACCGGATAACTGATGATCGAAGGCTCATCAAACCGTATCCATGCTACTGTATCTGGATTTTCTGCCCGAAGTGCATCAAAATCCACACTGAAGCCTTCTCCCTGCTCATTCGTCTTGATCGCAATCTCTTTGATCTTATCATACTCTGCTCCACCCGAATAATACGGTACAAGCATCGTTACTAACTGAAAAACGGAAAATACAAAAACGAAAACCGCAACGATCAGAACCGCTGTCGAGCCAACATTAAATGCCGCTCTTTTCTTTTTCTTATTTTTTGCATTTGGATTTTGCTTTCTGCTATTTGGACTCTGTCCTCTTCTGTCATTTTCCTGGCGACGTTGTCCTGCCTGCGTTTCACTCTCTCCCATCGGACGGCGGCGTGCTTCCTGCGTTCCGCTCTCTCCTACCGGACGACGACGTCTTTCCTGCGTTCCGCTCTCTCCTGCCGGTCTGCGACGTCTTTCCTGCGTTCCGCTCTCTCCTGCCGGTCTGCGACGTCCTTCCTGCGTTCCGCTCTCTCCTGCCGGTCTGCGACGTCTTTCCTGCGTTCCACTCTCCTCCACCGGACGGCGGCGTGCTGTCTGCTGCCGTTCTTCTTTCGGACGGCGGCGGATTCCGTCTCCGCGGTCTTCGCCCTGTCTTCCCTGGTGATTCAAATCTTTTTCCATGCCTCTCTCCTTCACACTTTCCCCTCAGGGAATCTGCTGTCTTCTTCGTTCCTCTGATTCAGATCATTCTGCATTAAATAGCTCTGTATGCAAAAGGCCTGCCACAGGCAGCTTCTCTTGCATCCTTTGCCATTAAAAACCAAGTGGCTCATCCACGAGAATGATCTTAAACCGGTTCTTGATCCTGCTGAATCTTGTCACCAGAATCTCTGCACAGATACAGTCATCACTCTTACAGTTAAAGCAGCTTCCATTCTTTACACACGGAGTATTAATGCCAAATCTCTGTGCATTGATCGGCCTGCCTCATTTCTTGCACGGCTCATGGCATCTTCCTGTGTCTTTACTACCTTGTTCATTCCGACGATCAGAAGTACATTCTTCGGGCCGAATGCATAAGCTGCAATACGGTTTGCATTTCCATCAATATTAATAAATACACCATCTTCACTCATCGCATTCACACTTCCAAGAAACCAGTCCGATGTAAATGCCTTTAATGCGATCTCATGGCGTTCTTCCACTGTAGCAGCTTTATCTCTGTCATAAAATACATAATCACCGGAACAGACTGCATCGATCAGACCGCACTCTCTCACCGAAGCTGAACCGCCCATATTGATCGTACTTCCCTTTGGAATCAGTTCCAGTGCTTTCTTCACTGCTTCTTCTTTCGTCTTCACATAATATGCTTCCATATTTCTGGATTCAAGTGCCTTGACAACTCTTTTGCCAAGTGCCTCATTTCTCATCTCTCTGACATCCATTTTTTGACCTCTTTTCTTTTATGCAGTAAAACCAGTATACCACGAATTTCTTTTTTATGTTGTTAAAATCTCTGCATCCGCAACGTAATATTCTTCCCCCGTTTCCAGGCAGAGACATCCCAGTCGTCCTCCAAATGCAGGAAATGCCGCTCCACAATCTATATCCGTCAGCCATCCATCCTCACTGTGCCAGATCTTTGCCGGTCGATTCGTATTTCCACGAATCGTAAAAGCCGTACATGACCGACCACCGAATGATATCCGGGAATCCCTTTCCCCGATCAATCATTTCAGTACTCCAAAGCATTCGTTCTTTTCTTTTCCAAAATGAAAGCACCTCTTCTGTACAGGCATGGGCAAGAAGCCAACATTCCCCATCAATCCTCAGCTTTTTATATAAAGGCATTTTCCTCATAAATTCCACATATTCCGGCAGTCTTTCCCTGGTTCTGCGACTGTCCATCAGAAAATCATAAGTATTATAATAGTACCGGTTGTGAATCTTATCCGGTACTGTATCATACCAATCCACAAATGCGTCCTCATGATTTCCTTTTAATGCAATGATATTTTTCCGTTCCATTGCCAGATCCAGCACACCTGCCGGGTCAGGTCCCCGGTCAATCAGATCTCCTAAAACATAAAGTCTGTCTGCCTCTGAAAATGCAATCTTTTCCAGCATCTGATCCAGAAGATGACCCATTCCATGTACATCAGAGATTGCGTATGTTCTCCCCATCTGCTTTTCCTCCCTGCCTTTTCAACAGTTCCCGAATTGTATATGCCACACCAGATTCTATATTGGACTTTGTTATATACTTTGCAGCCTTTTTACTTCTTCGTCTCCATTTTCCATTGCAACCGCTGCTCCAATTTCTGCGTTCCTGAAAAGTATACCTTTTTTCTTCAAAAAAGAAAGAGCCTGATGTGATATGACCTCAACTTGCATCACACCACACCGGACTCTTTCTTATATTATACTTTGTTATCTTAAGATACCAGGGTTAAAAGGTCTGACACCACGTGTGCTCGCACACTAGTGGTAGAATGACCTTGTGACCGCCCCAATATGAGCATAAAGTGGGGCGTAAGCACCACGATATGCGAATGTTGGGTAGGATTGTGAGAGCACGTAGTGCGTAACAATCCGTAGGTATCATAGTCGGGGGCTTTTGACCCCGACATCATTTGTATATTTTATCAACAGTACCCTATTATACTATTTTTTTGTTCAAAAAATCATCCATATCCGTTGACATTTTTCTAAATATCCTGTAAAATATTGATTCGTGCAGCCGGGGTGGTAGCGGTACCTTGAACCTGCAATCCGCTATAGCAGGGGTGATATTGTGCAGAGGGCGAAAGCTGGCAGAGCTGCCCCCGATAAGTGACGTTGATGTCCGGGTCTTACGCGACGGGAATCTGTGAACCGTGTCAGGTCGGGAACGGAGCAGCACTAAGCAGAACCTTCCGGGTGCCGTAAGGGTGCCTGGGCTGAGTCAACTGTCGGGGTAACGTCTGTTGGTCCAGTTCGAAGCACAATGCACTTTTAGTAACAATGAATGGAATAGAATATTGGTTATATTGGAAACGATACATTCCCCCGGAATGATGAACGAACAACACGATTCTGTTACGCTTATTATCTCAGGAGGTTTTTTTATGCCCAAAAATAAGTTTCAAGATGTAATTTTTACGATGATCATGGTATTTGTCATGGTTTATGTGATGATCTGCTACAATATCGCACTGAACATCGGCGGTATGAAGAATGAAGTATTTTTAAGTGCTTTCCACGAACTTGTCATCATGGGACCACTTGCATTTATCCTTGATTTCTTTCTTGTAGGACCATTTGCCAAAAAGAAAGCTTTTTCGATCATAAATCCAGAAAGAGACAACCCGTTTATGATCGTGCTTGCAATTTCTGTCGTATCGATCATCGGTATGTGTCCGCTGATGAGCCTGGCTGCGACCCTGCTTTTCAAAAATGCAGGAAGTCAGTTTATTGCCGTATGGTTGAGACGACCGCATTGAATTTCCCAATGGCATTCTTCTGGCAGCTTTGCTTTGCCGGTCCATTTGTCAGAAAGGTATTCGGACTCTTATTCAGAGAAAAGTGATTTCTTTTTCATTTTCTGCTTCGCACGAAGCTCTCTGAAAAATTGCTTCATCATCAGGCTGCATTCTTCTTCTAAGACTTTGGTCTTTACTTCAGCCTGGTGATTGAATGCCTGCACATCCAAAAGATTCAGCACCGATCCGGCACAGCCTGCCTTTGGATTCATGCAGCCCACCACCACTCTTGGAATCCGGGACTGGATGATCGCACCGGCACACATCTGACATGGCTCCAGTGTCACATAAAGAGTACATTCTTCCAGCCGCCAGTCACCCAGCTTTTTGCTGGCTTTTTTATTGCGGAAATTTCTGCATGAGCAAGCGGACTTTTATCTGTATTGCGGCGGTTGTATCCACGGGCAATGATTTTCCCTCATGGACGATCACGCATCCGATGGGGGTTTCTTCTAAGGCATATGCTTTTTTGGCCTGCTTCAACGCTTCTTTCATATATTTTTCATCCCGCATTTCAGCTTCTGATTGATTCTGCATTTCAATTTCTGATTGATTTTGTAATTCAGTTTCTGATTCATTCTTTAATTGTTCCATAACGGCTTCTCCTCTCACTCCATTCTTTCATAACATTCCCGGCTTTTTATTTCTTTGTTCTTTTTTCTGCTCCTTTTGAATACATTATACGAAAAAGACAAGATGAAAGGTATTTTATGAACCAGGGTATTTATTATCTCTATGAATATGAAACCGGGCAGCGAAAAAGGAATCTTGGATTTTTACAGATTTCCCATCAGTACCGCTCCTGTATGATGACACTTCATCTGAAAAGTCTGTCACTCTCTCCCGGAACGGCACTGGGAACTCCATGGATTTTATAACAAAGACAGGGATCTCATCCATGCTCCCTGTGCAATCCTGAACTATTCCGGTGGAAGTATTGCGACCCGGTTATCTATATCTGAGTCATTATTTCCCTGCGGGAAATTCTTTTCCGGACTTGAAGGCTTTCTTCTTTTACCGGAAGGGAAAGCAGAACCACTCTTCTGGGCTGCCTCAGTTAATGCACTTCCTGTTGGTTTTTCACTGATTTCTGCCGAAGAACTGTCCCGGTCACCTGAAGAAGTTTCTCCTGTGGAATCGTTTCCGTCACCTGAAGAAGTTTCTCCTGTGGAATCGTCTCCGTCACCTGAAGAAGTTTCTCCTGTGGAATCGTCTCCGTCACCTGAAGAAGTCTCCGTTCATGCCGCAGAAATCAAACCGGAGGAAAGCGAGACAGTCGAAACTACTGGATCTGAAACTGCGGAGACCAGTTCTGAAACTGTCACTTCCGCTCCTACGACTGAGTCTGTGAAATCTGACATTGATTCTGCGGAGTCTGCCGGGACTCAGCCTGTTACTTCCACAAAGGCAGTCAGATCTGTTGATCCCGGTGATTCTGTCCATCTTGCTACTACAGCTACAGCCGGGACCAAGAATGCCGCCCCAGTTTCTGATTCCGATGACACGAAACATACCACATCCTCTGTTACAGCACGCAAGATCACGCGGGCAGAGTTATCCACACTCCCGAGGAAATTCTGGTCACTTGCCAACAATAGTTTTCTTTTACATGGTTATTATAATTATAACCACCTCCTTCTGGTCGAAGAAGATGGTCATATATGGCTTGGCGTTCCCGGCATTTATGATGCCCGTGAGGCTCGTGCTGCGGATCTGTTCGGTTTTCCTCAATTTACCAGTTCTTATGTATCCGTTCTTGAACTGGGAGATGATGAGCGGAACAACGATGCACTTTTCGGACACTGGTGCCGGTATCTCGCCACTAAATAATCCCGTTCATTTCCTGATACAGACGCTTTGCATAGCTGTCTGTCATTCCGCAGACATAATCTGTCACCAGAAGCAGGCGGAGATATAATTTCTCTGTCCTGCTTTTTCCCTGTGACTGCAGCCTGTAGGCGGTCTTATAATTATCAGAAATAAAGGATACCATACGGCTGTCCAGTGAATCCTGTTCGCTGTCCGTATTGTAATACAACACAGAACTTACAAGACGGTTCATCAGGAAATCCAGGATCGTATATTCTGCAAGCTCCATTTTATAAATCTGTCTGGATGAAAAAACTTTCCGGTAAGCAAGATCTCCGAGCAGATTCATCAGCTTTTCTGCAAATGTCCCATAAAAAAGATCCTGTCCGAATGTTCCGGCCATAATAGCTTCATAATTAGAAGTAATCCATAGGTCACACAATTTAGTACAAATCCCTGCACACTGATGATCCAGTTCTTCACTGCGTATGCTTCAGGACTGCTGACCTGCTTCTCCACACCCCTCTGATATAACTGCCGGAGTTTTGTCGCCGGTTTGAACGGAGAATCTTCCGTTTCCTTTTCCAGCACTGCAAGCTCACTCTCAAGCTGATGATACGAAATAAATCCTTTCACAAAAGCATCCTCAATATCTGCCGTCTTATAAGCGATATCGTCTGCCGCCTCCAAAATATATGTCAGCGGATGACGGTTATTTCCCGCTCCTGTCGCTTTCGTGATCCTGTGGAACAATTCTTCATCTGCAAGATAATATCCCATCTTTTTGTCCTTGATATTTCCACTCTCTTTATCGATCCCGGTGGATGGAACAGGATATTTGATCATGGTATTCAGTAACGCATAGGTCAGATTCATTCCATGTTCGTCAACCAGATAGTGCAGCTTTGATACAAGCCTCAGTGCCTGTGCATTTCCTTCAAAATGATAGAAATCCTGCTTCATCTGTTCTGTCAGAAGATCTTCTACTCTTTCACCTTCAAACTTCAGTTCCGGCAGATTTCGTATAAACCACTCCCGGATGGCAGATTCTCCAAAATGGCCGAACGTGGATTCCCTATATCATGGATCAGTCCCGCACACTGAAGGATATGCGAGATATCTTCCTTCATCTGCGGGGTAAATCCACTGTCTTTTTATATTTTAAAATACTCTCTCCAATATTCTGTCCCAATGACTTTCCAAGAGAAGATACTTCCAGCGAATGTGTCAGTCTTGTCCTTATAAAATCACTTTTATCCAGTGGAAATACCTGCGTCTTATCCTGAAGTCTGCGAAAAGACGCACTTCCTATGATCCGGTGGTAATCTTTTTCAAATTCACTCCGCAGATCACTGGACCTGTATTTTCACTGCTTTCCCGCTCTCTTCGCGGTGATAATAATGTACTCCATTCCATATCCTGTATCTCCCCGGCCTGATTTTAGTCTAAATAAATCGGTGGCTCGTATGCCTTTCCAAGCAGCACTTTCTTCCGCTCCTGGTATCCGAGGAATGCCCATTCCGTCATATCTGTCCATTTATGAATCGTTCTGTCGTAAACCTGAACATATCCGATCCTTGTCGGATGCATACGCACACTGTTGGACTGATATTCTTTCCGGTATATGGATTCACATCTCCAAGCTCACGGTCTTCCTCTTCATCAGCATGCGGGATCACCGGCTGGAACTCAGCCTCTCCCTGCTGATATTCGGCATCGCCCTGTTCATATTCCGGCTCATATCCGGCATCATTCTGCTCATATCCGGTATTTTCATATGCTGCCTCCTGATATCCTTCAGATGCATATTCCGGCTGTCCGTATTCTTCCTGCTCTTCATAGGAACTGTATCCTTCATCTGCAGCATTATTTTCCTCTGCACGATACGGTTCTTTTTCCTCTTCTGCATAAGTCTGAGTTGCTTCTACCGGTGCAGGCTCTTCTTCCACTGCCTTTTTCTTTCTTGAAAAGAAATTCAATCCTCTGAATTTTTCTTTCTTAGGCTTCTCCAGTTCTTTCTTGATTTCTTCGACCGGCTCTCCTGCCCTTACATTTTCTTCCAGATCTGAAAGTTCCTTATGGATATCATACAACTCGCCGATTGTCATATCACGCTCATCCTCACCCATTGTTTCAGGATGCAGCGGCTCCACCTGGATTGCAGGTGTTCTGTCTGCATAAATCTGTTCTGTTTCATAGTCTGAATCAGACTCCGCATCTGTTGAATAAGCTGAAACCTGCTCTGCGTCTGTTGAATAAGCTGACTCTTCTGCCGCTGAATATACCGGAGCTTCTTCCTCTGGAGAATATGCCGTCTCTTCCTCATAAACCGGGGCTTCCTCTGTATCTGCTGTCTCTTCCTCTACAGGTTCTGCTGCAATCTCCTGAGCCATAACTGCCTCTTCTGATTCTTCCGGCTCTGACGCAACTTCCTGAACCATAACTGCCTCTTCTGATTCTTCCGGCTCTGACGCAACTTCCTGAACCATAACTGCCTCTTCTGATTCTTCCGGCTCTGACGCAACTTCCTGTGCCACAGTTGTCTCTTCTGCCTCTGTTGATTCTGTCGGCTCTGCTTCATCCGGATCTTTATCAAAGAACAGATCCAGTTCTAACTGTTCCGGCACTCCCTCATCGGAAATGTGCTTCTTATGAGCCTTTGGTTTCTGCTCATATCTTACAACAGTTTCGCCTGCATCTCTTCGCTCTCTCCTTCAGCTACCATAATACTTAAATGAAACTGACATCCAGAATCTGTGCGATCATTCTCATATCCTGCTCCTGGAAATTATCTCTTCCAAG
>ENA-OQDF01001246-OQDF01001246.1-human-gut-metagenome-genome-assembly--contig:-NODE-1246-length-10339-cov-3.841363_pt1 | contig 10339 bp, 16 predicted proteins | sample MGYA00242769_ERZ504597 | MGnify/ENA primary metagenome ERZ504597 (study PRJEB26092, sample SAMD00036305) | human gut metagenome | host: Homo sapiens | study: EMG produced TPA metagenomics assembly of...
TCCGTGCGGTCGGCAGGCTTGTCCTTGGTGGTCAGGATGAGCTGGCGACGGAAGAAGCCGTCCGAATGGTCGTACAGCGAGGTCAGCGCACCGTTGCCGAAGCAGAGGAACCGGGCGTAGATGTCCCGCTGGTAGCTCTGGACACCCTTGCGCTCCAAGTCCAGCTTGCTTCGGCGGTCACGATGGTTTTGATATAATTGGTTTTTGGCAGGGCGTTCATGTCCATGTCGTCGTCGATCATCAGCAGGCGGCGTTCCAGATCGGCACGGGCAAAGCGGTTGTTCTCCACTTTCTGGACGCTGCCATTGCTGGCGGCATCTCCCATGAGCCGCTTCAGCACCAGCCCGATGCGGGACTTGCCCTCGCCGCCCTTGCCGACAATGAGCATCATCTTCTGCCCTTTGGTGCTGGGGATCAGGCAGTAGCCAGATACTCCTGCAAGGTGGGGATGTCGGCATCGTCCAGCAGCTCGTGCAGGAAGGTCAGCCAACGGTCAGGGTGGCGGCTTTGGGGTCATATCTCACAGGCAGGCGGTTCTGGCAGAACAGGCGGCTCTCCTGAAAAGAGCCGTCCGGCAGATGGTACACGCCGTTCTGGAGGTGGATGCAGTCCTGTTCGATGGGGAACGGGTCGGAAAAGCCAGCAGCTTGATAGTCTCCAGAATGTTGGTGACCTTTTTGGACAGGCCGGAGGTGACATATTCCTCGATGTTCTCCAAGATGCGCTGCTTGATCTCGCTCTCGTCCTCCACCGGGCCGTCCAGCGTGTACAGCGTTCCGTTGACGCATTTCAGCGGCCACTGTTCCAGAAAGGCACGGCCAAACTGGACTTCATCGATCTTCTTGCCGTTGTACCAGTCCGGCCATAAGGGGTTGCGGGAAATGTTTTTCTTCATAGGGTGGTTCTCCTTTAGAAAAGTGAAGTGGTGGGTCTCACCGTGAGACCCACCACTTCAGGTGAATAAATTATCAGGCGCACTTTGCCAGAGAAAGGCGGTCGGTGCGCTCCTCCAGCATCAGCAGGAATGACCCGGACAGCAGCCGTGCAGCGGCATCGGCCTTCTGCTGGGGCGTTCCGAATGCAACGCAGTCCGTCAAGTGCTCGATGGTCTCGGTCGCGTGGAGGGCTTCTTCAAACCGTGGGTCATGCGGCTCCTCCGGGGTGGCAGGCTTATAACGCTCTCGCCAGTCATGCAGCAGGTCAAGATAATCGGTCAGTACCCGCAGGCAGTAGGCGATGTCTGCCCACTGCTCATCTGTCAGGCCACGCTTGGGCGGCAGCAGGGCGATGGCATTGGCGGGCGGCTTGTCCGGGTCAAGCCCGAAGTCGTGTATCAGCTTCTCGGCGGCTTGCCGGGGGTTCAGGTCGAACAGTTTGGCGGTGAGGTCGATGGCATCTCCGTTGGCCCCACAGCCAAAACAGTAATAATAGGTGTCGTTCAGCTTCATGCTGGGGTCGCTGTCAGAATGGAACGGACAGCACACCATGCCATGGCGGTCGGGCTCCATGCCGTACATCTCTCCCACCTGCCGAACGGTGATGGCGGACTTGATCTTTTGATATAAACTCAAAATTTCTCCTTTGGTCAAAGGTTTTGGCACGGATCGTTTTGATCCCTGCCACGTTCAAAGTCACCGGGGTCCCCAAAATGGGAACTTCGGTGAAGCCGGTCTCCCTTGCTGCCTCCCGACAGGAAATCTTTTTGGACTCTGTGTCGGCTATGCAGGGCGCTCGCTCCCCCGATGGGAGGTCTTGGCGGTCTGGGCAGTTCGGACGGTCATTCTGTTGTCAAGGTTCGGTTATATGATTCGGGAGGGCTTTTACGGGAAGCCCTTAATATGTTCGCTGCTGGGGAGTGATATGTTTTCCTTCTGTCTATAGGATAGCACCTCCATGGCTGCTGTGCCGTATATCCATAATGTCGGAAAACAGGTGCAGAAACTGCAAAATTCCACGCTTATGGACAGGAACCGCCGGAAGTGGTATACTGTGCAAAAAACATCGGAGGTGCGACCATGAACATCAAGCTGACACTGGGAGAACGGCTCAAAGACCTGCGTGTGGAGCGGAGTCTGAAGCTGGAAACGCTGGCAGAGCAGACGGGTCTGTCCAAATCGGCATTGTCGAAATACGAGAGTGACGATGTGACCGACCTCAGCATTTATGCGGTGACAACGCTGGCTGAGTTCTATGGCGTGACCACGGACTACCTGTTGGGCGTGACGGAAAACAAAAACGCCCAGATGCAGTCCTTTCGGACTTGCATCTGAGCGATGGCGCAGTGGACGTATTAAGGAATGGGAATTTCAATCATCGGCTGCTGTGTGAACTTTTGGAACATCCCGATTTTTCCCGGTGGATGACCGACCTTGAGATCTGTGTGGACGGTCTGGTCAGTGACCGCATCCGGGATATGAATGCCATGGTGGAAGCCACCCGGCAGGAACTGGAAAAGCGATACCATGCCGATGCAGAGGACCTGACCATGCGGACGCTGAAGGCGGCGCAGATCAACGAGGACGAATATTTCGGGCAGATCCTCTATGATGAGCTGGCGGCGATCCTGAAGCAGATCAAAGCGGCACATGGGACCGATAAGACCACGTCGGACGGCGCAGCGGTCGAGCAAGCGAGGAAGCAGCTTGAAAATGCACAGAAGTTTGAAGGTTCTCCGTTGGAAAAGAAGATGAATGTCCTGATGGGACAGATCGGCATCGACTATTCCAAGCTGACGAAAGAAGAACAGATGACCTTGCTGCGAGTGTTCAATAAATCCTCTATGTTAAAGCACCGCACAAAGGCCGGGATGCGGGGCAAATACAGACGCTGATTATTTACCTTGCGGCTTATAGGGAAAAACGCTGCTGCGGCAGGAAGGAGAACGTACACCATTGGTTCCTCTGCAAGCCTGCGCTGGGTGGGCAGAAACCATTAGCTGCCATCCCCATCCGCGCATCCTTCTGCCGCAGAATAGGTGCTTGCCGGAGCTGCTCGCAGTCCCTTTTCCGCGTCAGCCGGAACCAAGGTGTAACACACTAGACTTTGCAAGCAAAGTCGTATGCCACGAAACCCCGGCACGGTTTCTTTGGATTCTTCCGGCTATTGCGTTGCTTCCCGGTTTCAGACAATAGAAGATGCGGGCGTCAACTCGTACACATGATCGAACTGGGCTTTACGTTCGTCGCTCAGGTGATGGCTAATCAGGATCAGGGTCAGGTCAGGGTTGGACAGCAGGCTCTTCTCCACGATGTCGGCGTTCTTCTGGTCCAGGGCGCTGGTGCCTCATCCACCAGCAGGATGCTGCGGTTATGGATCAGAGCACGGGCGATGGCCACGCGCTGCTTCTGGCCGCCCGAGAGGGCGTTGCCTTCCTCGCCCACCGGCGTATCCAGACCCTTGGGCATATTGGCAAGGTCGCCTGCCAGGGCGCTGTCACGCAGTGCCTTTTCCATCTGCTCGTCGGTAAAGTGCTCACCCAGGGTAATGTTCTCACGGATGGTGGTATTGAACAGGAACACATTCTGTTCGATGTAGCTCATTTTCTGCTGGAGCTGCTCGGGCGTGTAATCCCGCACGTCTCTCTCGTCATAAAGGACCTTGCCCTGGTAGCCGGGCAGCCAGCCCAGAAGAATCTTCAGCAGGGTGCTCTTGCCGCAGCCGGAGGGACCGGTGAGGGCGTATTTGCCGCCTTTCTTGAATTCCGCGTTCATGTGGACCAGGATCGGCTTCTTTTCATCGTAGCCGAAAGAGACATCCTTGACCGTAATGCCTTCCTGCAGGGTAGGCAGACCGAAATCAGGAGCTGCGCCTCGCCGGCATGGATGGTAATCTTATCGAAATAGGCTTGCTGGCCGAGAAGGACACTGCAAGTTTGGACACCTGGTTCAGTCCATTATACACGCCGGCGCAGATGGTACCGGTGCCCATAAAGGTGGCCAGAGGAATCATATCATTGAGGATCAGGACACCCAGCAGGATGACAACGGCCACTTGGCAGACGGCGCTGACATAGGCCAGACCACAGCCGATGCCGTCCTTGTTGATGGTCAGTTTGTACTTGGCCTGCTCCATGCTGTCGCTGGCTGCATCGACTCCGCTGGTAAACCGTTCATCCTTGCCAAAGAAGCGAAGCACATCGTAACCTGCCAGCAGATCCTTGATTTTACTGACGCTGTCAGCCTGGCTGGCGGCACAGGCTGTGCCAACGGTTCCCAACCGTTTGCTGAACAGACGAGGAACGAAGATCATAACCAATGCGATGACCAGAGAAATCACCAGAAGCAGCCAATGAATGGATGCCAGTGCAACGATGCCGAACACCACCTGTGCCGCAGAACCCATGATGGTGAAAAACGGAGTCCAGGCCATCTGCTCAATCTGGTTCACGTCGTTGGTAAACTGGGAGAGGTACTCGCCGCTCTCCTGCTTATGATACTCCTGATGGGTCTTGTGCAACAGGCCCGCTGCCATATCCCGGCGCAGAGCGTTGTTCATCCGGCGCACGGCCCGGCCCTGGAAGAAGGTCTCTGCAATCAGGCAAAGGACCACGGCCAGCCAGGTCAGCAGAAGAAGAATGATCCGAATGGTGAAAGCCCGCAGATCACCGTCCAGCAGTCCCTGGGTGATCTGAATCTGTACCAGACTGGTGCAGACCTGCAAACCATAGGCAACAACCATACAGATGGAGGCCGCTGTAACAGTGGGCCAGCACTTTTTGAGATAATACTTCATGATTTCCACCTCTTCTGTGATCGTTCCATCTGTCTCTATGAACAGTGGATTGTGTGCTTTGCTCTTTCTGATTCAAATTGTAGCACACAGGATGAGGAATAAACATATCGTTTTGCGTTAGTTAACTGATTACACACATTCTGATTTTCTATAGAGGCAAACTGTCTTTCCATCAATAATTTCAGACTTTTTGCACTGCATATTCATGCAGCGCAAAAACATTCCGGCAGCTACGACACTCGGGCTTCAGATCAGAAAAGCTCCACCGGCAGTTAACCTCCGGGTCGATCACAATACCTTTTTCGGGATCAACCCAACCTAACTGGTTTTGCGGGTGGTCAAGCGCCACAGTGCATTTGCCAATTTTTCCATTGGCCCGGAATACCATGCTATGTGGATAGGAAGCGTAGCACACCTGTGCAAGGGCTCCGTTTCTGTGGTTATGACACGACATCCCGATCTTATCCAGATATGCAACATGTTTTGCTACCAACACATCTTTTGTATCCTGATGAAGGATGGATAGACTGTGGACGCCTTCACCACCCCAGTCACCAACAGCACGAACAAGTACGGCGAAGCGTTTGTCATGCCCAAACAGACGGTACAGATAATCATACCAACTGTAGTCCTCATCGTCGGCCAGAATATTGTGGCGCAGCGTGATATGAAAGGAATACTCTGCCGGCGGCAACTTGGAAAGAGAGGCCAGATTGTTAATGATGGTCTGCAGGGTTCCTTTGCCGGATACATGGGGCCGAGTCTTGTCGTGATTCCAACCATCAATTGTAATTTGATAGCTGGTGATCCCTGCCTGATAGAACTGCCGAAATAGCTTGTCATTCAGCAGATAACCATTGGTGGTCATATTGGCAGCATAGTGAAAGCCATACTGTTTCTGCAGATTTTGCACAATGTTGGACACTTCCAGCACAGTGTCTTTGCAAAGAGTAGGTTCACCTCCAAACCATGCAAGTATGACCTGTTTATAGCGCGGCGCTTGTGCAGTTATATACTCCTCAATTCGGTCCAGTGTGTCACGAGTCATACTGACCGCATGGTGATCTTCATAGCAATATGGGCAGCGGAAATTGCAGCTTCCGTCGGCATCAATGTTACCATGAAGATATTATCCAGCAAAGATCTCACCTGGTGCAGCGCATGGTCCAGTTCTTCCTCGGTTACCAGAAGCTCTTGCTCATGCAGATAGCGTGTCAACGGCGTATTCAGTTCCGCACAGCCGCCGCAACGGGTGAGATTGATGAACTCCTTCTGCAGGCCATGATCGGTCAGCCGGACGGTATTGCGATACAATTCTGATGTAATATAAATAGCATCTTCTTCCGTGCGATAGGTCACATAGCTGGTACTGTATACATATTAGCTCCTCTTTATCTATATAAAAATCCTGATTACAGGATAATTGTTCGAAATAAGGGGCCCGGAACAATCCGAACCCCTTATTAAAGTGGTAATTAACCCTGTTAGCAGAAGATATTAATGTCGATATTGCAATCAACCTGTTCTTCAATGGGCTTCTTCTCAGCGAGGACTTCCATGATTTGTTTCTTCTTTCTTTAAGATTTATCAGCTTGGAACCTCTGATTGTGCAAGTCCCTTGCTGTGACTGTATTGTAGCACAGATAGTTGTTAAGGAACATATCGCATCATGTTAATTAAAAATAACACAAAACGATATGTTTTAGAACGCGTAGTGTCATCGTACTAGGGAACCTCTGATTTAATCAAAGCTACCATCCCGCTGCCGGATATGGTATAATGTCCTTAGAATATTGATATTGGTTGACACACAGTGCCAGCTTTAAACTACAGGAGCGCGGCAGCTATAATGAGGAGGGACTCAGCAATGAAAAATGTCTTTCTGGGAGAATACATTAAACAGCGACGGCTGGATCTAGGTTTGACGCAGGAGCAGCTCTGCGATGGAATCTGTGAGCCTGTGACTCTTTCCCGGCTGGAAAATGGGAAACAGACCCCCAGCCGCAACCGGATCAATGCCCTTTTGCAGCGTCTGGGCCTGCCGGATGACCGCTATTTTGCTCTGCTGAGTAAAATGAACTGGAGATGGAAGCTCTTAAGAAAGAAATTGTTGCCTGCAATGTGACCGAAAAGGTGCCGGAGGGCTTTGAGAAGCTCGCACAATTTGAAAAGCTGGCAGATCCGGATGATCAAATTGCGCAAGCAATTTGCCCTGCGTTCAAGGGTACTTCTGGGACGCTTAGATGGACGCTACACGCCGCTGGAACAAATCGATCTGCTAATGCAGGCAATTCAGCTGACTGTGCCCCGCTTTGACCTAGAGAGTATAGAAAGTTTCCTTTATACAAGAGATGAAATCACAATTATCAATCAGATTGGGCTTGCTTACTCTGATGCTGGCCAAAATAAAAAGCAGCTGAAATCTACTATCAGCTGCTTAAGTATGTGCGTAAGCATTTTAAGGAAACCATAACATCTATTGGGGTGTTGCCTTTGGTCCTTTATAATTATGCTCGGGTACTGGATTTGTGCGGTCGCTATGAGGAAGGAGCTGCACTCGCTAAAGAAGGACGAGAAGCCTGTATTCAATATGGACATTACCAAGTATTGCCCCGATGTCTGGAAATTGAAGCGGAATGCCGACATTTTATGGGCGATGACGAAATCAGCAAAGAATTGTACTACCAATCGTATTATCTCTGCAAAGTCATTGGATATCAAATCGGGTTAGAGGTTGTCAAAAAAGAAGCGAAAGAATACTTGAACATCGATTTTATGAGTTAACCCATGTCTCCACGCCCGGCATAGCATCACATGGCTGGATAGAAGGTCTGTCCGGATTCTCAGGCTGATCAGAACCGTCAGGCTGTTCCGTTTCGGTCACACCAGGCTGCGGCGTGGGCAAGTCTTCAGGCTCAGCGGCAAAGCAGGGGACAGCCAGTAGACTGGTGGCCAGAACAATAGAGGTAATCAGGGTAAAGATACGTTTCATCATTTGTTTTTCCTTTCGTTTTATGTTGTTTTCTTGTTGGCAAAAGGATACCACTACAAGGCCATACAGACCATATCGTGCTGTGTTGCTTTTTTCTAACACAAAACGACGGGTTATACTGAGAATGAGGTCAGATGCTTTCCAATCGGCTTGTGATGCAGCAAGTACTAAAAATAAGAGAATGGCCACCCAAACCAATGCCGTCAAGTCGTTGTCGGATGAAGTGGATTTTAGTTTGTCTGGGAGTAAGTGCACGGTTTCTGCACGGTTTTTGCACGGTTTCAAAACGTGCAAAGGGTGCAAATCGTTGCAAAATCGGACAAAGGGTGCAGAAATTACCGGGTAAAAAATCACATTGCTTTGATTAAAAATAACGATGACTCGAAACTTCCATAAATTGAGACGAACCGGCGGCTTGCTCTCTTAATCAGTGGGCCCAGGGTTCGAGTCCCTGGAGGTGCACCACAACAACAAAATCCGAACTTTTTCCAATAGGAGAAGGGTTCGGATTTTGTTTTCTTTGGAAAACAAAATGAATCCCTTGCTTCCATCGAAAAACGTCCTAGACCTTATCACAAAAAAGCACGACAGACCACGGTAAGAGTGCCGTAAGGCAGAAAGGACACGAATATGAAGTACGATGAAAGAACCTGCAAATTCAACATGGGCACCGGATGCGTGAAACTGCTGCTCCGGGATGGGAGAAAAATTTCCATTGACTGTACCGGGGTTGAGGATGCACTGGATGTGACCATGGCGCAGCAGACGGAACTGGACTACCTTATCTACAATGACCCACTGGGCTATAAGGAATATTTGAAGAATGTGGCTGGGAGCCATGGGTTAGAGGATTAAAAAGTAATGGTCTGTCGAACAAAAATATTCGGCAGACAATTTTTTTCATAGATTTAGAAGTACTGTCAGTTCCAACCATACAAAAACGTTGGGTTCAACAGGTGAATCTTTGCACCGGAAAAATCAAGGATCCTCTCATCGCGCATCCGGCACAGCTCACGGGAAAGAGCACTGCGGTCCACACAGAGGAAATCTGCCAATTCTGTCCGGGTGTAGGGCAGACTGTAACAGCCTTTTTCATCGGGTGTCAAGGTTTGAAGATAAATCTTCAGACGATCTCGAAGCCGTTTTTGTGCTAAAATACGCACTTTGGTGTTAAAAAAGAGAAGCTGCTGCGCCATATCCTGCATAAGATTTGCTGTGACTTGCATCCGGCAGGGACAGGTCAGCGTCTTCTGTGACATCAATGCGCTGAAATCCAGCTGCATTACGGTACAGTCCGAACTGGCACGCAGACAGACCGGACTTGCCGTCCAGCCAGTACAGGCCAGTTCTGCACCAAATACTTCTCCGGGACAAAAACGGCAGATGCTGATTTGATTGCCATTTTCATCATACAAAAATTCTTCCATCGTGCCATCCAGCAGAACACCCGTATTGTGGCTCTGCTCACCCAGCTCGACGATGTGCGCACCACGAGGATATTCACGGACAGTCGCATTCAAGCAACTAAGGACTTCCCTATATTTTCGTGGCTGGATGCCGTTGAACATGCCGCATTGCTGTAAAATTGAATAATATTGCTCCATCTTAAAATTTACTTTGCCGTTGCCATAACAACGGACACTCCGAGGTAGTTGTGTTAAACTCTTGGTTAGAGATGTCTAATTAAAAGGCATCATTATTATACGGTATAAAGTTTGAAATGTCAAACCCTATAACGTTCAGGGCTGATATCGAAGGAGTGACACAATGCTTTCGTTGGGAATGGATATCGGTACATCAACGGTCAAGTTGGTGCTGTTGAAAAATCAAGAAATTGAAAAGCAGTGGATGGCGGTGCATCACGGCAACCCTTTTGTCTGCCTGAAAAAGGGTCTTTCCACGTTGGAACTGGCGATGGATACTCCGTTTTCACTCTGTGTGACCGGAAGCAACACGGAGGCTCTGCTGGAGCAAGATTCAGCCATTCCCTCTTTAGGCGATATCCCAGCTATCGTCGAGGGTGTGCGCTGGATCATTCCGCAGGTGGGTTCGGTCATTGAAATTGGCAGTCAGGGCGCGCGATTCATCACGGACTTGCAGAGTCGCGCACCTCAGTTTTCAGTCAACGAACACTGCGCGGGCGGTACAGGTTCGTTCTTTGAAGACCAGATGTCTCGCGTGGGCTGCAGGCTGGGAGATTACTCTTCTCTGGTAGAGCAGGCACAGAGTGTTCCGTGTCTTTCCGGTCGGTGCGCGGTCTTTGCCAAAACAGATATCATCCACCGCCAGCAGGAAGGCGTTTCCACGCCGGATATCCTGCTAGGATTGTGTTATGCCATGATCCGTAACTATAAGGCAACCATCGTGCGGCGGCTGCCGATCTATAAACCTGTGGTATTCTGCGGTGGTGTTACCTGCAATGCAGGCGTGATCCGAGCCATCCGGGATGTATTCGGGTTGAGTGAGAAAGAACTCATCGTTCCGGAGTTTGCCCGATATGAAGCGGCTCTTGGTGCTGCACTCAAAGCATCCGGCTCGTTCACGTTACGTCAACTGAATGATTCTCTGGACCGTACACTAACAACACACCACATGGTCGGAACATTGCCCAGCTGG
>ENA-OQDF01001247-OQDF01001247.1-human-gut-metagenome-genome-assembly--contig:-NODE-1247-length-10336-cov-1.663238_pt1 | contig 10336 bp, 17 predicted proteins | sample MGYA00242769_ERZ504597 | MGnify/ENA primary metagenome ERZ504597 (study PRJEB26092, sample SAMD00036305) | human gut metagenome | host: Homo sapiens | study: EMG produced TPA metagenomics assembly of...
ACATAAATGAAACCATAACGTTTTTCTCATTTCTCCAGTTCCAGCAGAAACTAAATCAATACATCCCCATGTTGTATAAGCGATTAAATCAACCCCATTATCACAAGCAGCTGACATCGCTTCAATATGTGGTCTATAGTAATCAATACGATAATCATCATGGATTGATCCATCTTCTTCTACTGTATCATAAGCACCTAGTCCATTTTCTACGACCATTAGTGGAATTCTATAACGGTCATAGATTTTTTCTAACGAATATTGAAGTCCTAATGGATCTAAAGCCCATCCCCAATCTGAATAAGTTAAATATGGGTTACGAATACCTGCCGCAAAGTTACCTTGTACTGTATCTTCTGTTTCATGAGTTGTCACATTGTTTGTCATATAGTAACTATATGTAAACATATCAACAACACCTTCTTTTAAGACTTTTAAATCTTCTTCAGTGATATCTAAATCTATAATGTTATGTTCTTTCCAAATTCTCTTTGCAAATGGAGGATAAGCACCAAAGCATTGAACATCTCCACAATACCAGAAATTTTCTTCCATTGTTTGTTGATTTAATAAAACATCTTTGGGATCACATGTATGAGGATAAGTAATTGCTCCACCTAACATACAACCAATTTTATTTTCAGGATCAATTTCATGTCCTAATTTAACAGCTTTTGCGCTGGCAACAAATTGATAATGTAAATGTGTTAAACGTTTTTTATAATCTTCATTAGTTGTACCATTACCAAACATATTAATAACATTTAATGTGTTATTAATTTCGTTAAATGTTAACCAATATTTAACAAGTCCTTTGTATTCTGTAAAGACTGTTTTACAGTATTTTACAAAGAATTCAATGTATTGACGATCTTGCCAATCGCCATATTTTTCCACTAAATAAATTGGTGTATCAAAGTGATGAATTGTGACTAATGGTTCAATGTTATATTTTCTTAATTCTTTAAATACATCTCTATAGAATTCAATACCTTCTTGATTAGGTGTTTCTTCAATTCCTTTTGGATAAATTCTTGACCAAGAAATAGACATTCTAAACATCTTGAATCCCATGTCTGCAAATAATTTAATATCTTCTTTATAATGATGATAGAAATCTGTACCTTCATGATTTGGATATAGATAATCATCTAAACATGCATAATGATCTCCGCCTTCTGGTAAAGCATCATCAAAATGAACTTGTGGTGTTGCATGAGCGTTCCCATCTTTATCAATCCAAGTTACTTTTCTTGGTTCTTTGACACTTCCACCTGTTGTAAAATCTGTTAAAGCTGGACCTCGTCCGCCTTCATTCCATCCACCTTCATATTGGTTTGCAGCTGTTGCTCCTCCCCAGAAAAATCCTTCTTTAAATCCCATTTGAATTCCTCCTTTATCATTGATTATTATTATATTCATTTTCATGTATTCGTTTACATTTTTTCAATAATATGAAACATAAAAGAGAAGATTTAATAATCTCCTCTTGTATGAAATTCTTTTTTGTTTCCAGTTACTTGATGTCTTTCTTTAAGTTTATTTTGAATATCTTCTAAACTGACACCTCGATCATTCATTAAAACAAAAGTGTGGAATAATAAATCAGATATTTCTCCAACCAATTCTTCCTTATTATCATTTTTTGCTGCAATAATTGTTTCGCTTGCCTCTTCACCCACTTTTTACAAATCTTATCAACCCCTTCATTCAATAAGTAATTTGTATAAGATTTTTCAACTGGATGAATTTACGATCAGCAATTGTTTTTTCCAATTCTCTAAAAATATCTCTTGCATCATAAGCTTGTACTTCATTAAAGAAGCATGAATAAGCCCAGTATGACAAGCCGCTCCTGTTTGTTTGACATAAATCAATAAAGTATCTAAATCACAATCTAAATACATTCCTTTAATATCTTGAAAATGTCCTGATTCTTCTCCTTTATGCCATAACTTTTGTCTGCTTCTTGAATAAAAAACAGTTTGTTTAAGTTCTAACATTTTATCATAAGCTTCTTCATTGACATAAGCTAACATTAATACTTCTTTTGTTTGATAATCTTGGACAATTGCTGGAATTAATTCCATTTTATTAAAATCTGGTCTCATTATCTTGTTCTCCTTACATTTATACCATGTTTTTTACATTCATTTCTTACATCTTCAACAGTTGCTTCATTAAAATGGAAAAAGTGAAGCTACTAAAGCTGCATCTACATTTTGTCTTTTTCAAAAAACATCAATAATATCTTGAATGCTTCCACAACCTCCTGAAGCAATTACTGGAATGTCAACAGCCTTACAAACAGCATTAAGCATTTCAATATCATAACCCGCTTTAGTTCCGTCAGCATCCATCGAAGTAAGCAATACTTCTCCAGCACCTAAACTTTCGCATTTTTTACCCATTCAATTAAATCTAAACCTGTATTTTCTCTTCCACCTTTAACGTAGACATCCCATCCACTTTGATCTTCTCTTTTTTTGGCATCAATAGCAATTACTACACATTGAACCCCAAATTCATCAGCTGCTTCTTTAATTAGTTGAGGATTAACAATTGCTGCAGAATTAACAGAAACTTTATCAGCACCTGAGGCAAGAATCATTCTAAAATCATCTAATGTTCTAATTCCACCTCCTACTGCTAGAGGAATTGTTAGTTCTGAAGCCCCGCGTTCAATAATATCTTTCATAATGCCTCTATCTTCATAAGAAGCTGTAATATCCAAAAAGACAACTTCATCTGCACATTGTACGTCATATTTTTTAGCAAGTTCAATAGGGTCTCCAACATCTTTTAACCCAACAAAATTAACTCCTTTAACCACTTTCCCATCTTTGATATCCAAACAAGGAATTATACGTTTTGTAAGCATTTGATTGTCTCCTTTAAATCAATTTTCTTTTCATAATAAGCTTTTCCAACGATACATGCATAATAATCTTTTGAGCAACTTTTTGAATATTATCAAAATCTTTAATTCCTCCAGAAACAACAAATTGAATTTGACTGTTTTTAGCGATTTCATCATACATTTCAAAATTAGGTCCTGTCAAGTTCCATCTTTAGAAATATCTGTTGCTACAATATAACCAACACCAATAGATTCCAAATATTGAATAAATTCAATATAAGGCATTTGACTTGTTTCTAACCATCCTGCTGTAGAAACAAAACCATTTTTAACATCTACACCGACAACTATTTTCTCACTGCCATATTGTCTTAATGCTTCTTTTAAAAATTCGGGGTCTTTTAAAGCTGCAGTTCCTAAAATAACACGATCAATTCCTACTTTATCTAAATAGAGTTGAACTGTTTTCAAATCCCGGATTCCTCCACCAAGTTCTATTTTCATTTTTGTGCCATTTTTAATTTTTTTAATCGTTTCTAAATTTTTAGCAAAACCATCTTTAGCACCATCTAAATCTACAACATGTAAATAAATAGCTCCTGCTTTTCAAAAGTTTGAGCAAGTTCTTCTGGATGATCACTATAAACCGTTTTTTGATTATAATCTCCTTTAAATAAACGTACTGCTTGTCCATCTTTTAAATCTATCGCTGGAATAACTAACATTCGACCATCTCCTTAAACGCAAGTAATATTTTATGCCCAACCATTCCTGATTTTTCAGGATGAAATTGGCACCCAATGACATTTTTTATTTTGCACTAAAGCTGTAATTTTAGTAGTTCCATAATCTGTATACGCTACAAGATTTTCATCTTTACAATGTGCCATATATGAATGTACAAAATAAACATCATCATTTTCATGTACATATTTCAAAATTGGTTGATGATTTGTTATATGTAATTGATTCCATCCCATATGAGGAATCTTTTCATCAATATCCATATAACGTACTGAACCTGGAATAAATCCTAGTCCTTTTGTTTCTTTTACTTCATACCCTTTTTCAAATAAAATTTGCATTCCTAAACAAATCCCAAGAATAGGAATTCCTGACTCTTTTCGCTCTGTCAAAATATCAACTATATGATACTTTTCTAAATTCTTCATCGCAGTAGGAAAAGTTCCTACTCCAGGTAAAACAATTCCCTTTGCTTCTTTAATAACTTTTTCATCTCTAGAAACAACAGCTTCAAGTCCAATTCTTTTAAAAGCACCGACAACACTTTTTAAATTTCCTAACATTGTAATCAAATAATAACAATCATTTATTAAAACTCCTTTTGAAGAAACAATCTTATCTATATTTTTTCATCAATGCGTACCGCCTCTTTTAAAGCTCTTCCAAAAGCTTTAAAACATGCTTCGATTACATGATGAACATTATTTCCATAAGCCTCATTTAAATGTAATGTTGCATTCATATTGTAAGCAACCGCTCTAAAAAATTCTTCTGTTATTTCACTTTCATAATTTCCTAAATTAACTTTAGGAATATCTACATTAAAAACAAGGAAACTTCTTCCTGAAATATCTAAATTACATGTTACTAGTGCTTCATCCATAGGAATTGTAAAATGCCCATAACGTGTAATACCCTTTTATCACCTAAGCTTCTAAAATAGTTTTACCTAAGCAATTCCCATATCTTCAACGCTATGATGACTATCTACTTCTAAATCACCATGACAAATCATTTGATATCCATTTCACTGTGGAAAGCTAGCAAAGTCAACATATGATCAAAAAAACCAATCCCTGTTTGAATCTCTGCTTTCCCTGTACCATCTAAATTAATTTCTAAACTAATTTGTGTTTCATTTGTATTTCTTTCTAGTTTAGCTTCTCTCATGATTATTCCTCCTCAAAACGTACAGCAATACTATTTGCATGAGCATCTAAACCTTCACTTTTTGCGAAAGTTTGAACATCATCTTTAAATGTTTCTAAAACACCTTTGGGATAATAACTATAAGATGAATATTTAACGAAATCATAAACACCTAGCGCTGAGTAGAATTTAGCTGTTCCTCCTGTTGGTAAAACATGGTTTGTTCCTGACATATAATCACCTAGAGGTTCTGGTGAGTATTCTCCAAGGAAAATAGAACCTGCATTTTTAATATAAGGAAGTGTATTGACTGGGTTTTCAACTAAAACTTCTAAATGTTCTGGCGCTAAATAATTAGATACTTCAAAAGCTTCTTTTAAGTCTTTTACAAGAATTGCTCCTCCATAATTTTGAAGAGATTCTTCAATAATTTCTTTACGTGATAAATAAGCCATTTGTCTTTTGAGTTCAACATTGACTTTTTCAACAAGTTCTTTACTTGTTGTTACAAGCATTGCACTAGCAAGTTTATCATGTTCTGCTTGTGACATTAAATCAGCAGCAATATATTTAGGATTTGCATTTTCATCAGCAATAACTAAAACTTCGCTTGGACCTGCCACCATATCAATATCGACAACCCCATAGCTTAATTTTTTAGCTGTCGCAACAAAGATATTTCCTGGTCCTACGATTTTATCTACTTTTTCAATTGTTTCTGTTCCATTAGCGATAGCAGCAACCCCTTGTGCTCCCCCAATTTATAAATAGTATCTACTCCTGATACTTTAGCAGCTGCGATAATTACAGGATTAACTTTGCCATCTGCTTTAACCGGTGTAATAATGACTAAATCTTTAACTCCAGAAAGTTTTGCAGGAATGGCATTCATTAAAACCGTTGAAGGATAGGCAGCTGTTCCACCTGGAACATATAAAGCAACTCTTTCAATTGGTCTTGCCATTTGTCCCATGATCACTCCGTTATCTTTATATAATGACCATGATTTATCAATTTGATTTTTATGGAATTCTGTAATTTGTTGTTTTGTTCTTTCAAGGATTCTTATGTAATCTTGATCCACTTGTTTTAAAGCTTCTTCTTTTTCTTGATTTGAAACAACGAAATCATTTTCATCTTTAATTTGATAACCATCAAATTTCGACAATAGTTGATCAAGGCTTGATTTCCATTTTTCTAATATCATTAATAATATCATTTACAGCATTATTAACTTCTATCGAAATTTCTTCTTTTCGATTATTTAATTTTTGTGCAATTCCTTTTAAATTCCCATCATACTCAATTACTTTAAGCATCTTAATTTCCCCCTATTACTTTTTCTAATTGATTTACAATATTCACAATTTCATCCTTCTTAAATTTAAAAGCTACCTTATTAACAATCATTCTTGTTGAAATATCGCTTACTTTTTCAATTACTTCTAGACCATTTGCTTTAAGAGTTGAACCTGTTTCCACAAGATCAACAATGGCATCAGAAATACCTGTCACTGGACCAAGTTCAACTGACCCTTCTAATTTAATAATTTCCACATCTTCTTGTTTAGAAGCAAAATATTTCTTCGCAACATTTGTATATTTGCTAGCAATCTTTTTACGACGATTAAATACTTTATTTCGATATTCTGGATAAGCAGCTACTGCGAAATAACATTTTCCTATTTCCAAATCTAGAAGTTCATAGTAATCTTCAAAATCTACATCATCCAACGTATCCTTTCCTACAAAACCAATATCAACAATCCCATGTTCCAAAAATGTAACAACGTCATTGGGTTTACCAAAAATCATTGAAATTCCATCTTTTGTTTCAATTAATAATTCTCGATCTTTATTAAAAATAGGATCCATATCAAAACCTGCTTCTGCAAGCAGTTTACATACTTGTTTTTCGATTCTTCCTTTAGTAATAGCTATTTTAATCATGTTACTCTCCCTCTTTTTCAATGGCTTTTAAAATATGATTCATATGAAAGCAGAACCCAACAGCTGTTTTATCAACATTAAATCTAGGAAGCAAATCATCATAACGTCCTCCTGATAAAATTGGATTTGCACTTTGATCACTATATCCTTTAATCATAAAGCCTGTATAATATTTCATGGTTGGAACCATTCCTAAATCAAAAATAATTCCTTCTTTACTATCTAATGATTCATAAAGATCTTTTAATTCTTGTAATGCCCCTAACAAAACAGAATCTTGACATTTATCCATCATTTGATGAAGTAAATCAATATTTCCAAAGCATGTTGGTAAAGATAACAGCAATTGATTTAAGCTTTCTTCAAAATCATTTTTTGAAATAAAGCGTTTCATTTCACTAATATCTCTTAATCTTAAAATATCTTCAAGTTCATTTCTTTGGTTTCCAACTAATTCTAATAAACGATTATAGAATTTAGCAGAACCTAATTCCAAAAGAATATTTTTTAAAGAAATTCCTGGTAATGATTCTTGAATCATTGTCATGACTTCCTTATCTCCTTGAAGTCCAGATTTATTCATTAACTCTACACCACCTTGGAAAAACTCACTACTTCTTCCTTTATGCATTGTTTCTTTACGATAAACTTTTCCAAAATAACTATAGCGTGCTTCACCTGTATTGGCACTATTGGCATATAATCTAGCTAGTGGTATTGTGAAATCTAAACGCATGGCAACGTTTTTACCTTCATGATTGATATATTGAAACATCTTATCAACAGTAAAACCACAATCTAGTTTTGTATATAAATCAACATATTCAAATGACGGCATTAATACTTCATTGTATCCATAATTTGAAAAAACATGTCGTAAATGATTTTCAATTTCCCTTAATTTTTCAACATTGGTAATAATTGCATCTATACTCTCTTCAGGTATTAAATATTTAAACTCTTCCATAAAAATCCCCCTTTATTAAAAAAACGAGTCATCTAATGACTCGTTTCAACATCATTAGATACAGCTTAATTGTGATAGACAAAATGGGCTGTATCATAAATGATATAACCCTACTTTTTCCAATGATGGTGATGTAATTGTGTGTTATTTAGTATTTTCATAGTAATCACCTCTTGTTGTGCTTTATTCTAGCATGGATTGTATACAAAGAAAGATGATTATGTATTTTTATGAAATATTTATACTTTAAATACTTTATTGTATGCAATCATAAGTTGTAATTTTAATTTTTTGATAATTGATTGTATACAATTTTATCGTGATAAAACACGTTGTGTAGTATTTTTATTATCACGATAACTTATTTATATGATAACTTTTTCTTAATTTATTCATTTATTATTATTAAAGATGTATGATAGCCCTAGGAGGATATAACAATGGAATATATTGAAAGAGTATTAACAAACTTAAAAGCTAAAAATACTGATCAACCTGAATTTATCCAAGCTGTTGAAGAAGTATTAGAAAGCTTAGAACCAGTAATCAAAGCTCATCCTGAGTATGAAGATATGGCTATTTTAGAAAGATTAACTGAACCAGAAAGAACTTAATGTTTAAAGTACCTTGGATGGATGATCAAGGTAAAGTTCAAGTAAACAGAGGATATCGTATTCAATTCTCTAGTGCTATTGGACCTTATAAAGGTGGTTTAAGATTCCACCCTTCTGTTAACCTTGGAATTATTAAATTCTTAGGATTCGAACAAATTTTCAAAAACTCATTAACAACACTTCCTATTGGTGGTGGTAAAGGTGGCTCTGATTTCGATCCACAAGGTAAATCAGATGCTGAAGTTATGAGATTCTGTCAATCATTCATGACTGAATTATATCGTCACATTGGACCTAGCGTTGACGTACCTGCTGGAGATATCGGTGTTGGTGGTAGAGAAATCGGATATTTATTTGGACAATACAAACGTATTAAAGATGCTTATGAAAACGGTGTTTTAACTGGTAAAGGAATGACTTATGGTGGTTCATTAATTAGACCAGAAGCTACTGGGTTTGGTGCTGTATACTATGGCAAAGAAGTATTAGCTCATTTCAACGATACTTATGAAGGAAAAACAATTGCTGTTTCTGGATATGGTAACGTTGCTTGGGGTGTATGTATCAAAGCTAAAGAATATGGAGCAAAGTTGTTTCTATTTCTGGTAGAGATGGATACGTTTATGATCCTGATGGAATCAATACTGATGAAAAAATTGATTTCTTATTAAAAATTCGTTCATCAAATGATGTTAAATTAAAAGACTATGCTGAAAAATTCGGATGTGAATTCCAATCCTGGTGAAAAACCATGGGGATTAAAAGTGGATATGGCTTTCCCTTGTGCTACTCAAAATGAAATTGGTGAAGAAGAAGCTAAACAATTGATCGCTAATGGATGTAAATACATCATCGAAGGTGCTAACATGCCAAGTACACCTGAAGCAATTGCTTACTTTACAGCAAATGGTGGTACTTTAGGACCTGCAAAAGCCGCTAACGCTGGTGGTGTTGCTGTTTCAGCATTAGAAATGTCTCAAAACTCTATGAGATATAACTGGACAAGTGAAGAAGTTGATGAAAAATTGCATAATATCATGAAATCAATTTTCAACAACTCTGTTGCTGCTGCTGAAAAATATGGATTAGGATTTGACTTAATCAAAGGTGCTAATATTGCTGGTTTTGAAAAAGTAGTAGAAGCTATGATTTCTCAAGGAATCTATTAATAAACAAAAAGAATGGACAGGAGATTAAATCTCTTGTCCATTTTTATATTGATTAAATTTTTTATCTAATTCTTCATAAAATGATGTAGCGTTTACTAAATAAATATTTTTTGTATGATTATTAAATTGTAATTCAATTCGATGTTTTGAATTAAGTGAATATGCTGTTAAATCCTTAAATTCAATCATTTGAGGCATAAAACCGATCCCCTTAAAGAAATATACTAATAAACCATCTTCAAAAACAGAAGCGTTAAAACGTATTAATAAAGTAGGAAGTACCCCTAACGCTAGTAATAAAACAACCACTAATTTCATTCGATCATAACGAAAATGAATTCCACTAAACACACATAAAATAACCAAAATAATTGAAATAGCGACCATTCTTAAATCTTTATATTTAAACATAACTTTCTCCTTTAAAGATAAAAATGGTGGTTCCGGGCGGAATCGAACCACCGACACGAGGATTTTCAGTCCTCTGCTCTACCGACTGAGCTACGGAACCATCATTGGCGGTCTGGACGGGACTCGAACCCGCGACCTCCGCCGTGACAGGGCGGCATTCTAACCAGCTGAACTACCAGACCATTTTGGTTGCGGGAGAAGGATTTGAACCAACGACCTTCGGGTTATGAGCCCGACGAGCTACCAGACTGCTCCATCCCGCGATATTAAGTTTTTTAATAAATGGCGGAGATTGAGGGATTCGAACCCCCGCAGGACGTTAATCCTCTGCTGGTTTTCAAGACCAGTCCCTTCAGCCAGACTTGGGTAAATCTCCGCAATATTAATGGTAGCGGAGGGGGATTCGAACCCTCGACACTCCGGGTATGAACCGAATGCTCTAGCCAACTGAGCTATCCCGCCATAATATTGA
>ENA-OQDF01001248-OQDF01001248.1-human-gut-metagenome-genome-assembly--contig:-NODE-1248-length-10333-cov-2.094356_pt1 | contig 10333 bp, 14 predicted proteins | sample MGYA00242769_ERZ504597 | MGnify/ENA primary metagenome ERZ504597 (study PRJEB26092, sample SAMD00036305) | human gut metagenome | host: Homo sapiens | study: EMG produced TPA metagenomics assembly of...
CTCCGGCAAAACGCATCTGTAACATGCCGATTACTGCAACCATCAATGAATTGTAATTCAATATTTTTAATCTGCCGGAACGACGGCAAAAAGAAAAAAAGCCGTCGTACAGCAGACACATTTTCACGCGCCTATAAAACGCGGCTTTGATTTTCAGAGCCGCCGTTTCTTTGCGTTTACACAAACCTATGACGACTTGCAGGGACACGGTAGCCGATTGGAGGTTATTTTGCCGTGCCCCTTTTACTTTTTCAAAGCTCACATGATCTACATCAGTTAAAAAAAGCATTGCTCCTCCTCCGGGCAAGTATAACATTGCATCGGCATTATCGTTCCATGTGATTCAGTATAATAATGGCTGTTCTTGGCGCGCAGTTTTCCCTCATGGAAATCTGGCGTTTTTTGTTGCCATTTTTTCGGAGATGACCCGGTTGTCTGCCGGTGTCGGTCTCCGCCTCCATTCGATTCACCCGTCAATCACCCGTGAATCGAAATGGAGGTACATAATGAAGAAAATTAACCTTCGGGAACTTTATCCTGATGTTTATACAACAGACTTTTTTGTAGATGTGACAGAGGAAGTAATGGAGACTATTCGGGCAGCTGAACGTGCGGAGGCTGCGTATGAGCGAAAGATGTATCGTTATAAAGCACAGTATTCTCTGGATTGCGAGAATGGCATTGAAAATGCGGTGCTGTTGAAGCCGCAAACACCGGAGATGCTTCTGGAGGAAAACAGTTTCAGGAGCAGGTCTATGCCGCTGTGATGAAGCTGCCGGAGAAACAGGCAAAGAGGATTTATGCCCGATACTATCTGGGAATGACGGTAAATGAAATTGCCGAAGTAGAAGGTGTAGACCCAAGCCGTGTCCGTGACAGCATCCGGCGTGGTCTGAAGCAGCTGGCAAAGTATTTTTAGGATAGAATAACAAAGGGCGCAAGGCCACATAGTGCTTCTGGCACAGGGCTTTGCGCCCTATTTGCAAGCTTGTATTCTTCGAGCAAAGGAAATATAATAAACCATATTGGAGGGAAACTATATGGATTATATGACGCTGAAAGAAGCAAGTGAAAAATGGGGTGTTACCCCAAGGCAGATCAATTATCTGTGTGCCAGTGGGCGTATCCCCGGCGCTGTGAAGATGGCTGGTGTTTGGCTGATCCCTAAAACTGCGGAGAAGCCAGTTGATGGCCGGACAAAACAAGGAAAGGTGCAGAAAGCATGAAACTATCTAAAATTATGATAATTGAAGATGATCCTGTGATACAGGGAGAATTACAAACTTTATTGAATGGAAATGGATATACAACGCTTGGAGTAAGGAATTTTTCTGCTGTGACAGAACAGATTCAGGATGAAAAGCCACATCTGATTTTGTTGGACATTAAGTTACCCGGAGAGAATGGTTTTGCTTTATGCTCTAAAATTCGTACCTTTTCCGAAGTGCCAATCATCTTTGTGACAAGCTGCAACACGGATATGGACGAGCTGAATAGCATTATGTTGGGTGGAGACGCTTTTATCACGAAGCCCTATAACACAGCAATCCTGCTTGCGAAAATTGCTTCTCTGCTGAAGAAAACCTATCCCGCACAACAACGGGAGAAGATAGTCTATGGAGATGCGGTGCTGCATCTGGAATCCAGCAGTTTGGACTATAATGGACGGAGCGTAGAACTTACTAAGAACGAATTGAAAATTCTCTATTATTTGTTCAAGAACGGTGGAAAAATCTGTTCTCGCGGAGATATGATTGAGTATTTGTGGGACAATCAGCTATATGTGGATGACAATGCTTTGAGCGTCAATATCAACCGCATCCGGGAAAAACTGGCGGGCATCGGTCTGACGGATTTTATCAAGACAAAGCACCGACAGGGGTACACGATATGAACAGCAGACGATATTGGAAAAACAGGCTACCATTCTGCTGACGAACCTTGTTTGTATGGCTGCACTCACTGTATTTTTGCTGGTGTGCGGCAATTCGGTTTCCGCAGTAGTATTGATCCTGATTGTATGGGCATTGATTTTGCTGACGGGACTTGTCCTCACTTACTGGAAACGGAAGCGGCAGATGAAAAACTTCTGGATATGGCGGAGCAGCTTTCCGAAAGATACCTTATTTCCGAAGTGATGGAGTTGCCGGAACAGGCCGAGGATCAGGTTTACTATCAGCTTTTGAAAATGGCTGGAAAATCCATGTTGGAACAGATTGGAGAAGTCGAGCGGGAACGCCTGGAGTACAAAGAATACATTGAGCAATGGATTCACGAAATCAAAACGCCCATTACTGCCATGAAACTCCTATGTGAAAACCACCGGACGGACTGGACAAAGGAACTTCTGCTGGAACTGGAAAAGACCAACCGCTTTACCGAACAAGCTCTTTATTACGCCCGCAGTGAGCATACAGAGAAAGATTATTCTGTCCGGGAAATGGCACTGTCCCAAGTGGTGCATCAGGCGATTGCAGATAATAAATATCTGCTGCTCCAAGGTGGTATGCGTCTGGAAGTGGAGGAAATGCAGGACACGGTTTATTCAGATGAAAAGTGGGTGCGCTTTATTCTGAACCAACTGATTGCCAATGCGGTCAAGTATCGTACGGAACAACCGGTTCTCCGCATTTCTACTCATAAACGGCAAGATCAGGTTGTTCTTGTCGTGGAGGACAATGGAATCGGGATTGCTGCGTCCGATCTGCCCCGTATCTTTGAAAAGGGATTTACCGGTCAGAATGGTCGTATGATCCAGCAGTCCACAGGCATTGGCCTGTACCTATGCAAACGGCTCTGTGAAAAGCTGGGCATTGGCATTGCGGCAGAATCATCGGAACAAGGAACCGCCATTTCCCTGGCGTTTCACATCAACTGTCTGATCCATGAAGTGCAGGCTGATTGCGGTCCTGCACTTCTTACATTTTTGTTAGAACTTTGTAAGAAAACTTGATACAAACGAAGCCACTCTTATTCTACAATAGAGATCAGAGGTGATAACAATGAAAGAAATTTTGAAACTGGATCATATCCAAAAATATTACGGAAATGGCGGGAATGTTACAAAAGCAATTCAGGACATCAGCTTTTCCGTTCAGGAGGGGGAATTTGTAGGAATCATGGGAGCATCCGGTTCCGGCAAGACTACCCTGCTCAACTGTATTTCCACCATTGATACCGTCAGTGCGGGACATATCTATCTGGACGGAACCGATGTGACGGAAATCAACGAAAAACAGATTGCCCGGTTTCGTCGGGAGAATCTTGGATTTGTATTTCAGGATTTTAACCTGCTGGACACTCTGACAATCTCGGAAAACATTGCCTTGGCACTGACTATCAACAAGGTTCCTGCAGGTGAGATTGATGGGCGGGTGCGGGAAATGGCCGGAAAGCTGAATATCACGGATATTCTGGATAAATATCCCTATCAGGTGTCCGGCGGTCAAAAACAGCGGTGTGCCTGTGCCAGAGCTATTATCAACCAGCCAAAGTTGATCCTGGCGGACGAACCTACCGGCGCGTTAGATAGTCACTCGTCACAAGCCTTGCTCTCCACAATCCAGAGTATTAACGAAAGCCTTGACGCCACAATCCTGATGGTAACACACGACGCTTTTTCGGCAAGCTATGCCAATCGTATTCTCTTTTTAAGAGATGGTGCGATCTTCACGGAAATTCTCAAAGGCAGTGATTCTCGTAGGGTTTTCTTTGAAAAATCTTGAATGTCCTTACCATGATGGGAGGGGGCATGAATGATGTACGCTAAATTAGCACTTGAAAATGTAAAGAAATCCACAAAAGACTATTTGATATATATTGTCACTCTGACGGCGTGTATATCTATGTTTTATGCTTTCCTTTCCATTTCCAGCAATTATTATGATCCGAATATAGGAGCAGAATTTAATTTAGATATATTAGGTGATGGAATAAAATATGCGATTCTATTGATTACCGTATTGCTGATGTTCCTTATGCAGTATGTAAACCACTTTATGATACAACGGCGAAAAAGGGAATTTGCAATTCAGAGTATTATTGGAATGGAGCAATCAACGATAGCTCGACTTTTCTTTGTGGAATCACTAATAATGGGAATTTTTTCGCTGATTGTGGGGATAGGATTAGGTGGTGTGTTTTCTCAATTCATTACTGCTATGCTGCTTCAAATGTATCATAAACCATTTGAATTTTCATTTATGCTTTTTCCAGATACAATCATTTTGACGATTCTATTTTTCTGCATATGTTTTGCGACAGTTGGTTTATCTCAAGTTCGCACGATACGAAAAACAAAGATAATTGATATGCTAAATGCAGATCGAAAAAATGATATATTGGGAACCCCCCACAAATGGATATACAAACTCTTTCCAGTAAATTTTGTCCTTTATCTGCTGATTACCTTTTATAATATTAGAACCCTGTCTTACTACTTTAACGGAGAATTTGAACTGGTAATCAAAATATGGTCTGCAATCAGCATTATTGTACCAATCTGATGTTGATTTATGCATATAAGGGAAAGATTCAGAAGAAAAGAACAAAACACAGTAAAGCAGCTCTTTTTGATTGAATGTATTGGCCTGTTGGAACTGATTATTCTTTCCATATTACCAGTTTTCAAAGTGTACCTTGCAATGCCGATGGATAAAGGTGCTTTTAATGTTTATATGGGATTTCTGTTTTGGTGTGTTGTATTTGGAGTGAGTGTATTTTTCGTTTTGTTTAGTAATTACTTATTGGTTATCAAAGAACGCCAGAAGTATAAAGAAGAAAATCTGTTCTTTTTTGGACAACTGTTATCTAAATTAAAATCGAAAACACTTTCAATGACTTTGATTTGCCTCACACTTACATTGTCCATGGCATTATTTTTTGTAACACCACTCCTTGTTGGATGGGCACAAGGTTTTTTGGAAAAAAGAGTTCCTTTTGATATACAGATTCTTCGGACTATATTGGTATGCAGTCTGGTTATATCGGCATACAGTCCGAAAAAGAACTACCTGTAACGGATTATAGTTTTCTTGACTCTTTCATTGAAAAGAATATTTCTGTTCGTGATGATTGCTCTTTTAAGACATACTTTGTAAACAAAACTGACTTTTATAACCAACTGGAGAATAGCAGAAAAAATGCCCCACCCATTACAGCAATTTCTTTGTCCGACTATAACCATCTATTAAAGATGGCAGGTTATGATGAAATTTCTTACGGGATCATGAATTTACAACCCAGTGGCTTTCCATAACACCCCAAGATGCTATTCGACGTATCTTGAGGCTCACAAATCTATTAGAACAGATGGAGCGATTTACAGCTTGCTGATATTTCTGCACACACAGTAGACTTAGGCGAAGATTTTTATAATTTTCAAAGTGTGATATATATTGTACCAGATCACATTTGCAATAAACTGACATCAGCTAATACATTCCGGTATATGATGGCGGATAAAACAATTTCTTATGATATTGCTCAAGAATTAAAATCATACTTTGAAAATTCAAGCCTTACTGATTCGCTTGTAACTTATAACATTACCATGCGGACAATCGAGGTTAATGATAATTCTGCTATTATTTTCATTATGCAAACTGGATTGACATATAGCGCAATCATCTTGTTTGTAACCTGTTTTACTATCTTGGCTTTGCAGCAATTATCAGATTCCGGAAAATACAAATATCGCTTTCGGGTTCTAAGAAATATGGGTGTTGAAGAACCTCATATACGAAAGTTGATTTTGAAACAATTAGCTGTATGGTTTGGTGTTCCGGTTATACTGGCCTTATCTTGGCTGGCGCATTCCTTGTATTTTTGATTGTAGGATTCCATATGCAGATTGCAGTGTATATCGGAGTACAGCGATTGGTGCAGCAGCTTTTGATTGTGTTGGCTATTTTAGGTGCCTTTTAATAAGTTACTTTATTAGTACATGGGTCTTGTTTAATAAGTCTGCATCTGCCTAACTTTTTGCGTTTTACAGTGACCTTATCAACAAAAGAAAATGCAATAGTATTACCCTCCGTTCTGGTTTTGGAGGTACATCTATGAATTGAATTGCTACAAAAATGAAGCAATTCAGCCTGTTTTCTTGTCAAAAAAGAAAATGGTTAGGAGATTTCTGCAACATTTGGTCTTTATTATAGAATTACAAGTAAGATAGAAAATGTGATTAAATCTGCCGGACGACGGCAAAAGAAAAAAATCCGTCCGCTGTAACATTTCGCGGACATTTGCCTGTTATACTATCTGAAAAAGATAAGGGGGGATTGATATGGCAGCAGTAAAGACAGTATCTTTAACAAAAGAATATTCTAATGGAGAACACTATTTAAGAGCAGTTGATGATATATCTTTCACAGTTGAAGAAAATGAATTTGTAGCTATTATGGGAAGTTCAGGTTGCGGAAAGACCACGTTGCTCAATTTACTAGGTGGTTTGGAAAATCCCACACACGGATGTGTCTATATCAATGATGTAGATATTACACAGTTATCTATGGAGGAAAGGAGTTCCTTCAGAAGATGGCATATTGGGTTTATTTTTCAAAATTTTAATTTAATCCCAGAGATGAATGTATTTGAAAATATAGTTTTACCTGCCAAACTTATGGAAAGAAATATCAGTAAAAAAGAAGTAATGCGGATAGCTGAAGAACTGGAAATTGAGGAAAAACTATTACAAAATCCTATGACTTTATCTGGTGGACAACAGCAGCGGGTCGCAATCGCCAGAGCTATTTATACACATCCTACTATACTTTTGGGAGACGAGTTGACAGGAAATTTAGATTCTACAACTAGTATATCCGTTATGAAATTTTTGAAAAAGATGTGTAAAAATATAGCCAGACAATGATTATCGTTACACATGATGAAAGAATAGCAGCTATGGCAGATCGGATTATTCAGATGAAAGATGGGAGGGTTGTATAGGATGGAGAATTACGATTGTAATCAGTCGGCTGAAAGAGTGCTTATGGATGCTTCCAGGAAAAAGAATCAAAACAGAAATCGTCTACTGTTTATCGTAATTACAATTACTGTAGGCGTGATTTTTAGTGTGTTCTCTTTAATCTATGGGAAGATGGAGATTGATATTCAGAAAAATATGAAAGCCGATGGTATGGCTGTATCGACCTATATTGAAAATGGTACAGCGGATATGACACAACAGCTTACACAGCTACCATGCATAGAAAGCATTGGGAAAGAAAAGTTTGCAGGAAAATTATTAGATGATTCCATAAAATATTGTGATTGCGTCATTACAGATGTGACCGGATTTGAAAAAATGATACGTCCTGCATTTACAAATGTGGTAGGGACTTATCCAGAAAAAGAAAATGAAATTATGCTTCTACGAAAACTCTGCAATATCTTGGAATCAAGAATCCCGAAGTGGGCATGGAAATTGAACTGGATTTTTATTGGAATGACATTTTCAATACCAGTGGAACCGGTATGCAGAACTTTTACTTTCTGGGTATTTTACAGAGTATCAAAATCAAACCTCCGGTGTGCTTCTGTGGCTTTTATATCAGAGAAATCAATGGAGAAGAACGGGCTTCAATGGGAGCCATGTAGGATTTTAATAGATCATACAAAGAAATATTCCAGTGGTTCGCAAATAGAACATATGCTGACAAATAACATAAAGTTGAATGAGGGACAGAGAATTGTAAGTATGAACCCAGCAGAATATCGGGCAATAAGTGAATGATGGGAAGTTATGGATTTGCAGTCTTTTTTTCGGTTATGGTTTTACTTTCTATGTTTTTGTTTATTTACAATATCCTAAATATTTCGCTGGAAAAAGATTTACAACGTTATGGTCTTTTACAAGTAATTGGTGTGGAACAAAAGCAGAATATTAAAGTTATGAATCGTGAGATGCTAAAAATAGGACTTACGGGAAGTATCGCTGGAGCAGTTTTAGGGGGAATGTTTATATGGGGTATTATGCCATTGTTATTAGAAAAAAATGTATGCAGAGAATACATGGAAATTAGAAAGAATGGTTTTCTTTCAACCCAAACTTCTTATCCTAGCGATTGTTCTTGTGATTTTCACGTTGGGAGTGGCAGTGGAATGTCTGAAAAGAAAAATGAGGAAATTAAGTCCGTTGGAGTGTATGAAATATACGGAGGCGGTTACTTATCATAAAAGCAGGAAGAAACCGAAGATAAAGAAATTCCACTGCTGGGGAAAACATCCTGAAATTTATCTTGCAAAGAAATATTTATTTCGGAATAAAAAAACATTTGGGATAACAAGTTTGTCATTATGGCTTGGGTGCGAATTGGCATTATGTTCTGCGGTAATTGTGAACGGAGTGGATTTACAGAATTATTATAGTAAAGAGCCGGACTTCCAAATAGGAATTACAGAGGAAGCTTGCAATTATTTAATTGAATCATCACCGGACACAAAGAATATGAAGTTTTTTCCGAAGTCCCTTATGAATGATATTGAAACGACCATAGGAAACGAACTTCATTCAGTAGAAAACATCAAAGGATTTTATCCGATCGTCGAAAAAAATGGCAAGGAGAATATAAAGATTCTAATCGATGGAGATAAAATATCCACGGTAATTCAGACAGTTAGTATCGGGGAGCAGGAAGAACTAAAAGACTTTATTCAGAAAAATGATAAGCTAGTAAATTGGGAGCAGTTTCAAAATAATCATGGAACAATCGTGCTACATGATCATAGGATGTCAGATTATATAGCAGGAGAAGTGCAGGATTATATAGGAACAGAGATGGAATTTTATGATCTGGTTCCGGTTGGTACGGAAATGAGCAGTTTAGTTCCTGAGAAATTAGTAAATTGTGGTTATCTGGATATAACAGAGGATGATTTCCCAGAGATGAAATTGTGCTGGGATGGTAAAAATATAAATATCCTATTGGTAACAGAGACTACATATGATTGGCTGGTAGAAAAATTAACACCACAAATTTTTGAAATACAATTTAATGTTGACAAAAATCAGGAGTCAGTTATCCGAGAAAGACTGAATCAGATGATTCGCAATTATAATATGGAATTTCAATCAAAATATGGACACGCTGATAAATTGAACTTGTTTTATTTAGATTCTAAATCAGAACGTTTGCTAAAGGAGCAGAACTATATTCAGACAAGTAGATGGCTGCTTATGAGTATTAGTGGAATTTTAATATTTATAGGAATTATGAATTTCGCAAATACAAGAATATCGGATATTATGCTTCGGCAATGGGAGTGTAAAATCCTGGAACGTGTAGGGATGACAAAAAAACAAGAATATCGAATGTTTGTAACAGAGGGTCTTTTCTATTGGTTACTGTTATGTGGATTGCTTATGAGTTTTGGAAATTTAGGGATTGGTATCATGCAGTGGTATATGAAAATGCAGATTTCCTATTTCGCTTTCCGCTATCCGGTAAAAGAAATGATTGCGTTGATGGTATTTTTTATTATTGTTCAGCATTATTTTTTCCAGGAATTATTTATAAAAAACTAAAAAGAAAAGGAAGTGAGGATATGAAGCAGATTTTAATTGTCGAGGACGACAGTTTTTTGAATAAGATGTTAGACTATAACCTGACCGCAGACGCTACGGCGTGACTTCTGCCTAAATGCCAGAACCGCAGCCGACGCCATCCGCCAGCGGGAATTTGATTTAGTGCTGCTGGACATCAACCTGCCGGATGGAAATGGTTTTGAGCTGTGCAAGCTGATAAAGCCCCAGCACCCGGACACCATTGTAATTTTCCTGACCGCCAACGATCAGGAGAGCGACCAGATACGGGGCTATGAGGCGGGCGCGGTGGACTACATCACAAAGCCCTTTGTGATCGGGGCCTTGCAGCGGAAAATCAAAGCCATGTTCGCCATGCTGGAACACCACAAACCGGCCAAGGACATTTACGACGACGGGCGGCTGTTTCTGGACTTCTCGGAGCAGACGGCTTCCCTAAACGGCAAGCCCCTGACCCTATCCCCGATGGAGTACAAAATGCTGAACCTGTTCCGCAAAAATCCCCGGCAAGTGCTGACCCGTGGGCAGCTTTTGGAAAAGCTGTGGGATATAGACGAGAGGTTTGTGGACGAACACACCCTGACAACCTCCATCAGCCGGATTCGCAGCAAGATTGAAGCCGACGGAGGTGTGCCATACATCAAGACCGTTTACGGTATGGGCTATCAATGGACGGGAGGCGAGGCAAAATGAAGTTTCAAAACCTATCGGTAAAGCGGCTGTTTGGCCGGGTGGCAATAGGGCTTGTCCTCTCCATGTCCGGGATCACCATAGCCCTGTTTCTTGTGA
>ENA-OQDF01001249-OQDF01001249.1-human-gut-metagenome-genome-assembly--contig:-NODE-1249-length-10331-cov-2.000098_pt1 | contig 10331 bp, 14 predicted proteins | sample MGYA00242769_ERZ504597 | MGnify/ENA primary metagenome ERZ504597 (study PRJEB26092, sample SAMD00036305) | human gut metagenome | host: Homo sapiens | study: EMG produced TPA metagenomics assembly of...
AAAACTATCATATCATAAATATGTAAAATTTTGCAAGAGAAAAATACAAAAAACTTTTTAGGTTTTTACAAAAAAAAGTTAGCACACCAAAAAAAAAGTGTCATTTGTTGAAAATAAACAATTGCTGTGATAAGATGAAACTATCTTTATACATAAGTGATGAGACAGAAAAGGAGACAATGAATATGGCTATTTTTCAGGCGTTTCGGGCATTGCGTCCTGTTTCGGAGAAGGCAGCAGATGTAGCTGCACTTCCATATGATGTGGTAGATCGTGCAGAGGCGAAAGCGATTGGAGATAAAAATCCTGATTCTTTCCTGCACGTAGATCGTGCTGAGATGGATCTGCCGGATGATACAGATCTGTATGACTCGAAAGTATATGAACGCGCAAGACAGAATCTGTTGAATATGGAAAAAATGGTGTGATGAAACAGGAGGAAACACCGTGCTATTATATTTATGAACTTACCCGTAAGGGAAAGACACAGACAGGTCTGGTTGGATGCTGTTCAATCGATGATTATATGAAGGGCATCGTAAAAAAACATGAACTTACCAGAGAAGATAAGGAGCAGGACCGTATCCGTCATGTAGATGTGTGTGATGCGAATACCGGACCGATTTATCTTGCGTGCCGCTATCCACAGCAGTTGCTTGATTTGATGGAACAATGGAAAACATCTCACGCAGCAGTATATGATTTTGTTGCAGATGATGAAATTGGGCATCGCGTGTGGGTGATCGACGGGAATGAGGAGATTGAGACGATACGTGAGCAGTTTGAAAATATCCCGTCTATATATATTGCGGACGGACATCACAGAGCAGCATCGGCAGTGAAAGTGGGACTTAAACGAAGAGAAGAGCATCCGGATTATGATGGAACAGAGGAATTTAATTATTTCCTTTCTGTAGTATTTCCATATGATCAGCTTAAGATTCTTGCATATAACAGAGTGGTGCATGACCTGAATGGAATGGATGAACATGCTTTTATTGCCAGTCTGAAATTTAATTTTGAACTTATGATCATGCCGGGATTCCCGTGTAAACCAGTAGAAAAACACTGCATGGGCATGTATGTGGGCGGAAACTGGTATCATTTAAAAGCATGGGAAGATGTTTATGAGAAGAAAGATGTAGTAGGTCAGCTGGATGTGTCTATCCTTCAGGAAAAAGTTCTTACACCGATTCTTGGCATTGGTGATCCGCGTACGGATCAGAGAATCCGTTTTGTAGGTGGCAGCCATAAGTTGAGTGAACTTGCCGAGATTGCAGATAAGACTGGTGGAGTTGTATTTGCCATGTTTCCGACGGCAATGGAAGATCTGATGCAGATTGCAGATGAAAATAAACTCATGCCGCCGAAATCTACCTGGTTTGAACCGAAACTTCGAAGCGGTCTGTTTATACATAAACTTTCATAATAATAAGCTCTGATACAGAGCAGTTTTCAGAAAAGGAGGAATTACGTATGGGATTGATCAAAGCAGCAGTTGGAGCAGCCGGTGGGGTACTGGCAGATCAGTGGAAAGAGTATTTTTACTGTGAGGCTATGCCAGCCGATGTGCTGGTTACAAAAGCACATAAAAAAGTTTCTGGGAGATCATCAAACAAACATGGATCAGAAAATATCATATCCAACGGATCTGTAATCGCAGTGAACGACGGACAGTGTATGCTGATCGTAGAACAGGGAAAAGTTGTAGATGTCTGTGCAGAACCAGGAGAATACACTTACGATATGTCTACAGAACCATCTCTTTTCTGTGGTGATCTGGGCGAGGGAATCAAAAGTGTTTTTCAACAGATCGGCAAGCGTTTTACTTTTGGTGGAGAAGCACCAAAAGATCAGAGAGTATATTTTGTAAACACAAAAGAACTCGTGGGAAATAAATATGGAACACCGAATCCGGTTCCTTTCCGTGTAGTGGACAACAATATCGGACTGGATATTGATATTTCTATTAAATGTTTTGGGGAATACAGCTATCGAATTGCCAATCCGATTCTTTTTATACAAATGTATGTGGTAATGTAGAACAGGATTATGAACGGGAAGAGATTGACGGTCAGTTGAAGAGTGAACTTATGACCGCATTGCAGCCGGCTTTTGCGAAAATTTCGGAACAGGGTATCCGTTACAGCGCACTTCCGGGACATACACAGGAACTTCTGATGCACTGAATCAGGTACTTACTGAAAAATGGAATAACTTAAGAGGTATCTGCATTGTTTCACTTGGTGTGTCCAGTGTGAAAGCATCCGAAGAAGATGAAGCGATGATCAAAGAACTGCAGAGAAATGCTGCGTTCCGTAATCCGACAATGGCAGCAGCACATATGGTAGGAGCGCAGGCAAGTGCTATGCAGGCAGCTGCATCTAATCAGAATGCCGCTCCGGTAATGGCGTTTGCAGGTATGAATATGGCATCTAATGCCGGTGGAGTGAATGCACAGAATTTGTTTGCAATGGGGCAGCAGGCACAGCCGCAGATGCAGCCACAGTCTCAGCAGAGCAGTGGATGGACATGTGCATGCGGAGCTGTTAATACAGGTAAATTCTGCTCAGAGTGCGGACAGCCGCGTCCGGCAGGACCGTGGACCTGCAGCTGTGGAGCTGCTAATACGGGTAAATTCTGTTCGGAATGTGGACGACCAAGACCATAACCTGAGAGGTGACCGTGGATACATTAAACTATAAATGTCCAAACTGTTCGGCTGGACTTACGTTTGACAGTAAAGAACAGAAGATGAAATGCGAATTTTGCGGAAGTACGTATTCGCTGGAAGAACTGGATAAACTGGCAGAACAGCAGGATACGGTAGAAGAAGATAAGACCGAAAAATGGAAAGGGTTTGAACCGGAACAGTGGCAGTCAGATGAGAAGTCAAATATGGCAGTGTGGAACTGTCCGTCCTGTGGAGCTGAAATATTGGCCGAAAAGACAACAGGATCAACGGTGTGTCCGTATTGTGACAATCCAATGATCATGCCGGAACAGTTTAAAGACAGCTATCGTCCGGATTACATCATTCCGTTTATGAAATCAAAAAAGAAGCGAAACAGGCACTTAAGGCACATTACGAAGGAAAACCGCTTCTTCCGAAAGTATTTAAAGATGAAATCATCTCGAAGAGATTAGGGCAGTTTATGTACCGTTCTGGTTGTTTGATCTGGATACTGCAGGAAGATTCAGCTATGAGGCGACAAAAACCAGAGTATGGGAAGACGATGACTATAACTATACAGCAACCAGGTTTTATCATGTTGCCCGTGCCGGAAAGATAAACTTCCGAAAAATACCAGTGGATGGTTCAAAGGCAATCGATGATACCATGATGGAGGCAATCGAACCATATGAGTATCAGGATCTGACAGAATTTAATATGTCCTACCTGTCCGGATATATGGCAGATAAATATGATCAGGAACCGGATGAACTGACCGGACGTGTCTATGAACGTATGGAACAGAGCGTCAAAGACTGTTTTGAAGCGAGTGTAAAAGGATATGCAACTGTTACGCCGAAGCAGGAGAAGGTTACTGTAACGAATAAAGCGAGGTAAAATATGGCCTTTTTCCGGTATGGTTTCTGAATACAAAATGGAATGGAAAAACATATTCGTTTGCCATGAATGGACAGACGGGACGTCTGATCGGTGACCTTCCGGTGGGAAAAGATCTGGCAGTAAAATACTGGTTCAAATGTCATATCCCGCTGACAATTGCTATGACAGCAATCGTTACAGCACTGCGATTTATGGGGGTGATCTGAATGAAGAAAATGAATCTTATCTTAAGCGGATCACTGCTTGTGATGAGCCTTGGTGTGCTTTCACCGGCTGTGGTGTATGCAGGTGCTGAGACAGAGACGGCACAGGAAGATGAAAATGGAGAAATGTCCTGGGTTTTTGATGATTGCGGGATTCTGAGTGATGATGAGATCACAGAGCTTAATGATGAACTTGCGACTATATATGATACATATGGATATGATGCCGTTCTCTGGATCTCACAGGATGTGGGAGAGGACGAAGATTATCGTCAGTATGCTGCGGAATTTATGCAGGCTAATGAAATTGGTTATGGAGATACTCATGAAGGTATGTGTATTTTCCATCAGCCGGGTGTCAGAAACATTACGATCGTATTCCGCGGAGACACGCAGAATGAGTTTTCTACGAGAATCCAGGATGAAATGCTGGATAAATGTAAGACATATCTTAAGGATGATGATCCATTCGGTGGATATCAGTCATTGATTCATGATCTGGAGGCGGGACTTGACCGCATTTCGGAAGGAGAGAATATCCGGTTGATGGATCTCAGTGATGAAGCAGTTGGCGGACGGTTCGTGAAAGATCTTCTCATGGCATTTGTGATCATGATCATTCCAACGGGAGTTCTCACCTGGTATCAGTACGTAAGATGAAAACACGTGTGCAGCAGCCGGATGCCAGTGAATATACGACGGATAGTGGACTGGAATTGAGCGAAAAACATGATATTTTCCTGTATGAGACGGTAAGCCAGACTGCAAAAGTCAAAAACGATAATAATGATTCAGGAAGCTTTTCAAGTGGTGGAGAGAGTTTTTCGGGATCCAGCAGCGATTACTAAAATTAAGCCAGCGGGGAACTTGCCCGTTGCTTAATTTATGAATAAAATACAAAAAACTTTGTTTTATACAAACAGTTAATTTGCATCAAAATGCACAAATTGATATAGAAATACTTTACAGAAGTACAACAATGCACTAATAAAAATACGAATATATAGGAAAAATGCACAAAAGGAACAGGAGAGATACAGGATTTATTGAACGAAAGTGCAATTGTAATTTGCAACAGGTATGTTATAATTTCCACTGATTGAAAACTAAACGTGGGGGTGACATCTTGAAAAAACAGTAACATTTTTTGGAATGCTTCTGTCCATGCTTCTGATGTGTCCGACAGGTGTCTGGGCAGCAGGAAGTGGAGAAACAACCACTCAGGTGCCGGTATGGCTGTGCATTCCTTTTGCGGGGCTGCTGCTCTGCATCGCCGTGATGCCGCTGATCAAAGCTGAATGGTGGGAAGCACATCAGCCACATGTGGTACTTATGTGGATTCTGCTGATGGTGATTCCGTTTGCAGTGGTTTATGGTACAGGCAAAGCAACAGAGACAGTTCTTGAATGTATTGTAAATGATTATCTTACTTTTATTGTTCTTCTTTTCGGACTTTTCTGTGTTTCGGGTAATATTACCATGGAAGGTGATTTTGCAGGCTCTCCGAGGGTAAATGCCTGCCTACTCGCTTTCGGAACTCTTTTGTCCAGCTGTATCGGAACGACCGGTGCCAGTATGCTGATGGTACGACCGGTAATCAAGATGAATTCCTGGAGGAAGAGAAAAAGCCATATCATGATATTCTTTATCTTTATGGTCTCCAACATGGGAGGATGTCTGACACCGATCGGAGATCCGCCACTCCTTATGGGATTTATGAGAGGAGTACCGTTTTTCTGGAGTCTGCATCTGTTACCGGTTCTGCTCTTTAACATGGTGATCATGCTGTTTGTATTCTATCATGTGGATAAGCTGGCATATCGTAAAGATATTGCAGAGGGACGGAAACCGGATATCAGCAAACCTGGTACAGAATTTCATATTGAAGGACTGCATAATATTATCTTCCTGGTGATGATCGTGGCAGCGGTTATCCTGAGCGGGGTACTTCCGGGACTTTCTGCGTTCCAGAATGCGGCAGGAGAAGTTATGGGAATCCACATTTTCGGTGAAGTGACACTGACATTCCCGGCACTGATAGAGATTGTTATGATCCTTCTGGCTGCATTTCTGTCATTTAAGACAACGGATAAGAGCATCCGTAGAAGAAACCATTTTACCTGGGGGGCTATCCAGGAGGTTGCGGTATTGTTTATCGGTATTTTTATTACCATGCAACCGGCCTTGATGCTTCTGAAAGCACTTGGACCTCATATCGGACTTTCCAGTCCGCGTGAAATGTTCTGGGCAACCGGTGCACTGTCCAGTTTCCTGGATAATACACCAACTTATCTGGTATTCCTTACCACGGCAGGAACCCTTGGTTTCCTGAATGGAGTTACAACAAGTCTTGGCACAGTTCCGGTCAAACTTTTGTCTGCGATTTCCTGTGGTGCGGTATTTATGGGAGCCAACACATATATCGGTAATGCTCCAAACTTTATGGTAAAATCTATTTCTGACGAGAACGGTGTCAATATGCCGTCCTTCTTCGGATACATAGGCTGGTCACTGGTATTCCTTGTTCCGGTATTCATACTGGATATGCTTGTGTTCTTTATGTAAGGGAGGGAGAGTTATGTCAGAAAATATCAATCATGAAATATATACAGAACTTGCCAATCGTATTTATGATCTGGACGCAGAAGTATATCATGTTCTGGGATCTTCCCTTGGACGTACGTTTACCGGAAACCGTGATACGACGATCCGTACGTTGAGTATGCTGATGTATACAAAACCGGACGGACATCTGCTTCGAAGTGAACTTGCACTGATCAGTAATATGGCTCGTACGATCAAAGATCCGGCAGAAAAAAGCCGCCTGATGACGGAGTATGATGAGATCCTCAAAGCCATTGAGCAGCTTCCAAACATGTTTGGTTCTACGGATATTCTGGATGCAGAGAGAGCAGCACTGAATCTGGCAGTCAGAAGAGAAAAAATCTCAGAAAATGATCATTTAGTTATCTGTATCAGCGTACACAGGGAAGTGCCGGAAATGATATTGGTTTTGAACTTGCTGATAAACTGCGAATTAACTATTATGATGTGGAAATCTTTGATCAGGTTATGAAACGACTGGAAGCAGAAAAGATAATGTTCAGGATAAAGAGAATTTTACGGATTTCAATAAGTACGGAAAGAAAACGCATGAGAGCCTGAAGACGAAACTGAAAGAACTGAATCGTTATCATGGACTTTCCAAGCAGGATGCGGTCTTCTTTAATATGAGCGATCTGATCTGCGAACTGGCAAGAACAGAGGACTGCCTGATCATGGGACGATGTGCAGATGCAATCCTTAAGAATAACCATATTCCACATATCAGTATCTTTATCAGCGCACCATTCCAGGTACGCACACAACATGTTATGGATGTTCGTAATATGGATATGAAGCAGGCTGTCCGTTTCTTGAAGAAGATGGATAAACAGCACAAAAAATATTACGAATTTTACACTGGAGAGAAATGGGGAAAACCGGAAAATTATGACCTTTGTATCAACAGTGCGAATTATGGCATCAAGGAGACCATTGATGTCATCAAACGATTGCTGAATCAGCAGACACAGTAGAAAATAAACAACGAAATAATCAATAAAAAATCCGCAGGATATCATCTGAAAGTGATATTCAGCGATTTTTGTTCTTAAAGATTATTTGTTACATCAATATAGCTGTACAGCGTGTACTTGGAAATGCCAAAATAATTAGCTACTTTATCGCCGGATTTTGTAATCAGAAAAGCACCGGAATCATTCAGGAACTGGATTGCAATCACCTTGTCTTCTTTGTTCATCAGAGCTACTGGTTTTCCGACCAGAGCTACGGATTCTTCAATCAGATGATCCAGCAGATCATTGACACTGTGGGTGATCTCTTTTGGCTTTTCTTCCTTATTAACGGGAGTGACCAGAGCGTGCAGTGCACTTTCGATCATGGTCAGCTTTGTAAATATCATAGTTGATTCCAAATACATAATGCAAGGTGCCATCATCGTCGCGGATATAGGAAGTACTGCATTTTAGAATTTTACCGTCAGAGGTTTCATCAGATATCCGGAATGATCCTGAATCTCGTCTGTTGAGTCGTTTCCTTTTTTGTTGTTATGCCTGATTACATCAAAACTGCATTAGAAGGACCATCACCAATTCCTCTTCCGGTAACATGACCGTTTTCGATATAGACAATGGAATGTTCCGGATCGTTGGTTTTGAGATCGTGGATTACGATTTCACAATCAGGACCAAATTGAGAAGCAAGATCTCTTGCAATCTGTTTTAATACAGTCAGCCGTCCCATTATTATTCCTCCTCCATATTGTGGTTTGTATTGTTATTATTACTAATATAACATAAATTTTTTTTGAGATAAAGTTTTTTCAAAGAAAAATTAAGCATGCCTTAAAAAAATTGTTCAAAATATTTTTGGATGCATAGATAGTAGTTGATGCTCTGGCGGAAGAATGATATATTTAATATCATAAACAAGGATTTGTTTTTGGGGGTGAAAGATTATGAAATATTTATTGAAAAATGGAACGGTTGTAACAGGCGAAAAATCAGAGCAGCTGGACATTCTGGTAGAAGGAGAAAAAATCGTACAGGTTGGGAAAAATCTTCATCCGAGGAGGCACAGGAAATCGACGTCAGTGGGAAAATTCTTTTTCCGGGTTTCATAGATGGTCATACACATTTTGATCTGAAAGTAGCAGGCACAGTAACGGCGGATGATTTTGAGACTGGAACAAAAGCAGCGATTCTCGGGGGAACTACATTTGTCATTGATTATGCATCACAGGATAAGGGTGGACACACTCTGAAGGAAGGACTTGATAAATGGCATAAGAAGGCAGATGACAAATGTTCCTGTGATTATTCTTTCCATATGTCAATCGTGGAATGGAATGAAAATACAGAACAGGAAATACAGGACATGATCGATCATGGAATCACCAGTTTCAAACTGTACATGACATATCCGGCAATGATCGTAAATGACTGCGATATGTACAAAATTCTGAAAAAACTTGGAAAATGTGGCTGTTTTGCAGGCGTACACTGCGAGAATGCAGGAGTGATCGATGCGCTGATCGCAGAAGCAAAAAAGAGGGAAGACTTGGACCGGAAATCATCCACTGGTGCGTCCGGACACGATGGAAGCGGAAGCAGTTCACCGTCTGCTCGTGATTGCCAGAGAGGCAGATGCACCGGTGATGGTAGTACACCTTACAAACAAAAAAGCATTTGAAGAAGTTATGCATGCAAGAGCGAACGGACAGAAGGTATATGCAGAAACATGTCCACAGTATCTGCTGCTTGATGACAGTGTGTATACGAAACCGGATTTTCAGGGAGCTGTTTATGTCTGTGCACCTCCGATTCGCAAAAAAGAAGATCAGGACTGTCTGTGGGAAGCGTTGTCACGAGAAGATATCCAGACAGTAGCTACGGATCAGTGCAGTTTTACACTTGCACAGAAGGCCCTGGGCAAAGATGATTTTACAAAGATACCGGGGGGACTTCCGGGAGTCCAGACACGCGGAACATTACTTTATACGTATGGGGTAAAGGAAGGCAGGATTACGCAGGAACAGATGTGTAAGCTTCTATCCGAAAATCCGGCGAAGCTGTATGGCGTTTATCCGCAAAAAGGTGTGCTTGCACCAGGAAGTGATGCAGACATTGTAGTACTGGATCCGGAAAAAGAAAAGTGTGATATCTGCTGCCACACATGCTTATAATACTGATATAATCCATTGAAGGAATCAGACTGCGCTGCGGAATTGATAAAGTATTTTTAAGAGGCAGTCTGACGGTAGACGATGGCCGACTGGTAAAAGAAAAACTCGGAAAATATATTGCCAGAGGAAAAAAACAAATGTAAATATTTTCTGCTGGAGAGAATACATGAAAAGATTAATTGATAAACTGCATCAGGAACAGATGCTGACTGCAGAAGAGTTTCACCGACTTTTGGCGAATCGTTCAGAAGAGACAGATCAGTATGCACGGGAGCTGGCAAATCAGGTCCGGCAGGAAGTGTACGGAAATAAGATTTATGTACGTGGTCTGATCGAATTTACCAATTACTGTAAAAATGACTGCTATTATTGTGGAATCCGTCGGAGCAATCAGAATGCACAGCGTTACAGACTGACGGAAGAAGATATTCTGGAATGCTGCAGGCAGGGATATGAGCTTGGTTTTCGTACCTTTGTTCTACAGGGCGGCGAGGACGGCTTTTTTACAGATGACAGGATCGTACAGATCGTACGAAAGATTAAAGAACAATATCCGGATTGCGCACTGACTCTTTCCATAGGAGAAAAATCAGAAGAAAGCTACCGTGCATACAGAGAGGCAGGGGCTGACAGGTATCTGTTACGACATGAAACGGCTGATCCACGTCATTATATGCGGCTTCATCCGCTGGAAATGTCCGGAGAAAACCGCAAAAGCTGTCTTCGGATACTTAAGAAACTGGGCTATCAGACGGGAGCAGGATTCATGGTGGGTTCACCGTTACAGACAGTTGACGACCTCGTGGAA
>ENA-OQDF01001250-OQDF01001250.1-human-gut-metagenome-genome-assembly--contig:-NODE-1250-length-10326-cov-1.523679_pt1 | contig 10326 bp, 19 predicted proteins | sample MGYA00242769_ERZ504597 | MGnify/ENA primary metagenome ERZ504597 (study PRJEB26092, sample SAMD00036305) | human gut metagenome | host: Homo sapiens | study: EMG produced TPA metagenomics assembly of...
TGGATACGATGTAGGGGATAATACATATAGCGATTATTATGTACCTAAGTCTATGTTTATACGGTCAAGGAGGATTTATCATCCTTATACCTCTTTCGAGAATCTGTGGCAGAATGATATGTGGTCTCCCTATAAGAAATTCTTGCCTTCTTATTTGTCGGGATTGGCTCGGGCTTATCGATTGTCCCTTCCCGCTTCGGATCGTTTGGCTTTTTTCGTGGACGTGTTGTTGGTTCCTTATTTCTTGTTTGTGTATAAGGTTTTGCGTGATGCCAAGGATAGAGGCGTGGACAATCTGTTTTTTTTGGCTAGGGATAGCTTCGTTTGGTATCGGATGGCGTTGAGGCTGCGCCATTTGTTTTTGGGGATGAATTTTCATTATCTCTATATATCGAGAAAGGCCGTTTTTGTTTCTTGCTTGTATGACTTGTCGGACTATGAGCTTGAGTTGGTCTTTTCTGATACGATAGGCTATACTCCTCGGCAGTTGCTTTCCTCGTTGGCCTTGGAGGAGGACGAGATGCTGCAGGCCTTTTGTGCGGATGAGTTGGATGAGCCTTTGGATTCGGGAAAGCGAGTGCGGTTTTATGACAGGATAAGGTCTTCTTCCCTAGCCAAGATTTTATTGGAGAAGTCCGGGGAGCTAGGCGCTGCTATTATCCTATTTGCGGCAGGAGGGGTTCTTGGGCAGCGAAAAGCCGGGGATCGTGGATATCGGCTGGAAGGGCAATACGAACCGTGTGCTTAACTATATATTGCGTCGGGAGGAAGACACGAACGCTTACTTGTCGTTTTTCCTGGGGGTGAAAGAGACCCGCCATCCGATCGCGAGCATAGGGGATTATGAGGCGGGATATTATTTCGAGGATTATCTTGATGAGCCGGAGTATGCCTATAACTTGTTTGCCTTGGTATATGTATTGGAGAATTATTTCTCGGCCTCGGACGATACCACGCTGTCGAGGTATCGAGAGGAGGATGGGACGATATATCCCGAATTCTCGCCCGGTATCATCTCTGACGCTTCTAAGGAGAAAAATCAATATATCTTGCGTTTGACGGAGGGTTTCCTGGATCTCATAATGGAGTCCGGTTTATTGCGATACGATCCCTCCTCTCTCTTCGGAGACGTAGGGGTGCCCACCTTGCTCCGTTTGGCTTCCCGCCCGTCGATGGCGGAGCTGCGGGTCTTGAGGAGCTTACCTTCAATGATATTTATGTAGGTGACAGGAAGGTCGTTCTGAAGATGTATCCATGGACTATCTGCGACTATGTGCTCAAGAAGCTGAAGAACAGGAAAAACGATAAGTATATATTCACATGGTTTGACGCCTCGATTATTTATACCTATGGATTCCTGTCCGGGCCTATATTGAAGTTAAAGAAAAATATATTATCAGATTCATTGATTCATTTATTAATCAAAAAGGTAATTTCATTATGGAAATAAAAGAGTTCATTCAAAATTTCGCCGATCAGTTCGATGATACTGATGCAAGCGTGTTTACTTCGGAAACGAAGTTCAAGGAGTTGGAAGAGTGGTCCTCGTTGACGGCCTTGTCCGTGATCGCCATGATAGATGAGGAGTATGACGTGAAGATCAAGGGTGACGATGTGCGTAATTCGCAAACGGTCAATGATCTTTACGAAATCGTTAAATCCCGTCTCTGATGGCTTTTCTGGAATTCAAGAATGTACGGATCTCCGGTATCTCAGCTGGAGTTCCGAAACATATCGAGTACAATAAGGATTATCCCTATTTTGAGGCAGGTGAGGCGGAGAAATACATCGCCTCCACCTCCATTAGGGAGAGGCGTATCGCTGATCCCGGGGTTTGTTCCTCTGATCTTTGCTATTCGGCTGCGGAACGTCTTATAGAAGACCTAGGTTGGGATAAATCGGAGATTGAGTGTTTGTTGTTTGTCTCTCAAACAGCGGATTATATATTACCGGCTACGGCCTGTATTTTGCAGGAACGTTTGGGATTGCCCGAGAGTTGCTACGCCATGGATATATCCTTGGGCTGCTCTGGTTGGTTTATGGTTTGAGCGTGATCACTTCCCTATTGTCTACAGGACAAATAAAGAAAGGCTTGCTTCTTTCCGGGAGATCTGTCATTTGCAATCCTCACCATTGGATAAGAGTGCCTATCCCTTGTTTGGGGATGCCGGAACCGCCACGGCTTTAGAGTATCAAGTAGGATATGAGCCTGTCCGTTTTTATTTTTCTACAGATGGAAGTGGGTATGAGGCTATCATTATCCGTGATGGGGGTTATAGACATCCTTTTGATAACCAATCATTGGATGTTTATACGACTCCAGAAGGATTACGAAGGACACGTTTAAACACGGAGATGGATGGCATGAGCGTTTTCTCGTTCGGGATAACGAAGGCTCCTCAAAGTTTTAACCTGTTGATGGAGCGCTTCTCGTTGGATCGAGAGTCCTTGGATTATTTTGTGATGCACCAAGCTAATTATTTCATGAATAATAAGATCCGGAAGAAATTAAAATTACCGGAGGAGAAAGTGCCTTACTCCATGCCTCTTTTGGCAATACGAGTAGTGCCTCCATACCTTTGACGTTGGTGACAGCCTGTTCGTTGAGAACACGGAGGAGTAAGATCGCAGTTTGTGGTTTCGGGGTTGGTCTGTCTTGGGGAACCGGTTATTTCGAGTTGGATGAGAATGTAGTGATAAGTGATTTGGTCGAAATATAAATAATTATGAGTTATAATCCATATTCATTAGAAGGAAAGACAATATTGGTAACGGGAGCGTCTTCTGGTATAGGAAAAGCTACGGCCATTGAATGTTCGAAATTAGGAGCTAGAGTTGTAATTACGGGACGTGATGAGGCTCGGTTACAACAGACTTTAAGTTCACTAGAAGGAGAGGGGCACGTTGTGATTACGGCTGATTTGGGAGAAGATGATGGGATACGATTCTTGGTAGAGCGAGTTCCTGTTTTAAACGGCATTGTACATGCGGCTGGTATCAGTGATACGGTTTATTTCAATTCTTAAAGAAAGAGCGATTGGAGAATATATTCAACATAAACTTTTTTGCACCAGTAGTATTATCGCAATTATTATTAAAGAAAAAATTATTACAGAAAGGGGGATCTATTGTTTTTTTGTCCTCGATAGATGGCCCGGTTACTGCGCATATTGGAAACTCTATGTATTCAGCAACAAAAGGGGCTCTTTCTGCGATGATGCAAAACATGTCTATAGAGTTGGCTTCTAAAGGAATTCGGGTTAATGCTGTCTTACCGGGAATGACTGAAACTCCTTTGATACATAATGATGATATTACTCAAGAACAACTGAATAAAGATATGGAGCTTTATCCTTTGAAACGTTATGCGGATCCCCGGGAGATAGCGTGGGCAATAATCTATTTATTGTCAGATGCAAGTACATTTACTATAGGTGCCAGCCTTGTTGTCGATGGAGGTTTTACGATTTTATAGGTTATGGCGATACTGAAATATACGGATGTGGGAATTCATTCGGTCTCAGCTTGTGTTCCCAAAAAGATTGTACGAAATTCGGAGTTGGGTTATCTGATCCCCCAAGAGGATTTGGATAAGACCATCCATTCCATCGGTATTCGTGAGAGGAGAATAGCGGAGTGGGATGTTTGTTCCTCCGATCTGTGCTGTAAAGCTGCGGAGCGGTTGCTCTTGGAGCATGGCATCGATCGGGACTCTATCGGGGCTCTGATCTTTATCTCCCAGACTCCGGATTACCGTCAACCGTCCACCGCGCCTTCCTTGCAGGATCGTTTGGGCTTGCCGAAAACGGTGATGGGCGTTTTGATATCAACATGGCTTGTTCCGGATATGTGTATGGATTATCCATCGCTTATTCCTTGGCCTCGCAGGATGGGATAGGACGTGTCCTTTTGCTGGTGGGAGAGACCATGTCCAAGACCGTATCGGATCATGACAAGGTGACGACACCGTTGTTCGGTGACGCCGGTACCGCCACGTTGATAGAGAAAGGCGAGGGGTATGGCCCCTCCTGTTTCGTGCTTCATTCTGATGGGGGGGGCTCGGATATGCTCCGCGTGCGTACGGGGGATACCGAAATCCTAGTAGCGCAGAGGGATTTGAGCGAAAAGTGGATGAGGTGGGGAATATCCTTGGCGGTGAGCAGTTGCACATGCGTGGAATGGATGTCTTCAATTTTGGTCTTAGGGTTGTTCCCTCGGGCATAAAGGAGATATTGAAAATCTTGGATATGAGGGTCGAAGATATGGATATGATCCACTTCCATCAAGCCAACCGTTTCATGACGGATTTCTTCGCCAAGAAATTGAGGTTCCCGTTGGATAGGGTACCGTATAGCTTGGAGTATTTTGGCAATACTAGTGCCGCTCCATTCCCTTGAACATGGTCCATACCATGTATGACGGCAGTTTCCCGAGACGGCGGCATGTGCTTATGGCCGGTTTTGGGGCGGGCTTGGCCTGGGGAACGGCTTATCTTTCCTTGGAAAATCTAAGAATCTCAAAGCTGATAGAATATTAAGATGAGATATTATATATTTCGGAACAACACGCTTGAGCCTTTGTTCGGGAATCTGGATGCTCGTTACTCCGGCTATGGGGATATCTCCTCGCTGGAAGAGGGAGCGGATCGCTATATCTGGTTCTACCAGGTCCCTTTCGGGTTTGATAGGTGCCGTGTGGCGGAGGAGGTGTTGTCCTATATCGATAAGTTGAGGTGGGTAATAGAAAAGATACCGGCACATAAGAGCGTGCTGGTCTTCTCCTTGGTTGATCTTTGTCCGTTTCAATGGGCCGGTTCAGAATGGGAGGTACAGGAGAGCATAGAGACCTATAACAAGTATCTACGCTCGCTCGCCTCGGAGAGGAGTAATGTCCGGTATGTGGATCCTGCCGGATTTCACTCGCCGTTTATTCTTCCAGTCAATTATTTGACTGGCGTTTCTATTTTATTTCCCAAATGGGCATTAACCTAAGCTGCTTCCGACTTTCTTGCTGGTTTGAGGATCGTTTGAGGGAGATAAGCCTCTGCCGGAAGAAGTGTCTGGTATTGGATCTGGACAATACGCTTTGGGGGGAGTCCTCGGGGAGGACGGTATAGATGGAATAAAGATAGGAGGTGATTATCCGGGCAAGGCGTTCCTGTATTTTCAGGAAGCTTGTTGGAACTGGCCAAGAGAGGTGTCATACTGACGATCTGTAGCAAGAACAACGAGCGGGACGTGTTGGATTTGTGGGAGAAGAATCCTTTCGTGTTGTTACGGAAGGAACATTTCTCGGCTTGGCGTATTAATTGGCGGAACAAGGCGGATAACATAAGGGAGCTTTCGGAGGAGCTGAACATAGGTCTGGACAGTCTCGTCTTCGTGGATGATAACCCGACGGAGCGTGAGTTGGTCCGCCAAATGCTTCCGATGGTGGAGGTTCCCGAGTTCCCAAAACAGTCCTATATGCTACCCGATTTCTTGATCTCCTTGTCGGATCGTTATTTCCGTGTCTATTCGGTGACGGAGGAGGATCGGCGGAAGACCGAGCAGTACAAGGCGAATGCGAGTCGTACACAGGAGCGAAAGAAATTTGTGGATTTCGATCAGTATCTACAGAGTCTGGAGATCGAGATGAGAATCGAACCGATGAACTCATTCAATGTTTCCCGTATTGCCCAGATGACTCAGAAGACGAACCAGTTCAACCTGACGACCGAAGGTGCTCGGAGTCGGATCTCATGGGATTTTCCTCGGAGGGCTGGTTGATCTATTGCCTTTCCGTCAAGGATCGTTTCGGGGATAATGGGATAACCGGAGCGGTATTGTTGAGACCTATCGATGGGGGGTATGAGATCGATAGTTTCTTGCTCAGTTGCCGGATTCTGGGGAAAGGGATAGAGGAGGCTTTCTTGTCCGGTATTCTTAATATACTGAGGAATAGAAGTGTTAAGCTCGTAAAAGCGTCTTATATTCCGACAGCTAAGAATATGCAAGTTTCAGGCTTCTATGAGCGAACCGATTTTGTCTTGGATAGCCAGGATAAGGACGGAAGCAAGTTCTACCATTTGAACATGGGTGCGGAGATAAAAATCCCATCCTATTATAAAATAAACATATTGATAGTATGGAAAGAAAAGATATTGTTCGTATTAAAGAACGTGCTAGGATTGGAGAGTGCGACAAAAGCGTTATCCCAACAGAACTGTGATAAATGGGATTCCTTGCGCCATTTGAATTTGATCGTGGAGTTGGAATCCGAGTTTGGTGTCGAGTTCGATCCGGAGGAGATCTCCGGGATGAAGTGTTTCGAGGATATAGAAAGGGTATTAAACGCAAAAACTGTGATATGGATTCGGTCGTGAAAAAAACCGGAGAGTTATCCGATGCGGAGATAGAGTCCATAAATACACTCTTTTTCGAGGTATTTGGCTTGCAAAGAGATATCCTTACGGTTCGTGAGGAGTGTTTTAATGCTCCATTGGGATATTCCGTACATAGTTTGATGTATGACAAGGGCCTCTTAGTCGCTTATTATGTATATATGCCTTTTTATTATAAGAAGAAGGTTGAGAAATTCATTGCGGCTCTAGGTTTGATTCAATGGTAAAGAAGGAATACCGGGATTTCTTTACTTTTATGAGACGGAAAGGGCTTGTTGGCCTTGTCTCCGAGGCATAGGGTGCAAATTGTTGTTTGGTTTCCCGAATGACGAGTCTTATCCGGTGATGATAAAAGGGTTTAAGGTAAAGGATATAGGCCGTTTGACCACTTATATCCTTCCGATCAAGATTGGTCCGATCATTCCGAGGATGAGATGGCTTGATCCTTTCTTTAGACTTTTTCTTGGTCTTTGATCAAGATGTCCCATTATCCAAAGGGAAAAAGATTCGTTCCTTTGTTTTTGAGAAGGATCGTGAGTCTTTCGATAAAGTCCGTTATAGATGGAATAAGGGGCAATATGAAATACGGGATATAAAAGGCTGTAAGTATGTTTATCGAATAGAGGATCATAAAGATCGCCATCAAAATTTTAATCCAGTTAAGACCGCTTTTCTTTTAGATGTATATCCTATGAACCGCTCAAATTTTGAGTTTGCGGTACGATCCATATACCAAGAGCGATCAAAGGATATTGATTTGATCATGTATGTGGGGGATTTAGATTTTGTTCCGGTTTCATTGATTAAGATACCTCATAGATTTGAACCTAAACATTTTCATTTTACTTGTAATTTGATTGACAAATCATATTTTGATGATACTCTATATGATATAAAGAATTGGGACGTGAATTTGTCAAGTTATGATTTAGTTTGATAAAGGATGAATATCTTGACTTTCGACATCGAAGACTGGTATAATTGTGATTTTATATCAGAGGATTTTGACTGGGATAGACACGAGGTTCGCATATATCAAGGGGTGGATCGCATTTTGGAGGAGTTGGATAAACGAAACTTGAAAGGGACGTTTTTCTGTTTAGGTTGGATAGCCGAAAGGCATCCTGGTGTGATTCGTTCTATCCAAAAGCAAGGGCATCATATTGGTTGTCATTCGTATCAGCATGAGTTATCTTTTCGCTTCAATGAAAAAGACTTCAAAAGGGATACTGCTATGGCTAAATCGTTGATAGAAGATCTAATAGGGGAAGAAGTGAACGCCTTTCGTGCTCCGGGGTTCTCGATTACTAAAAATAATACGTGGGCACTTCGTTGTTTGGGAGAGTTGGGGTTCGAGTATGATTGTTCTATGTTCCTGCCCCCCATGATTATGGTGGAATGCCTAGTTATGGAATGGGTGTTCCGAAACGGATAGACTTGGGTTTCGGTGGGTTTATCAAGGAGTTCCCTATTAATATACAAGCAATATGTGGAAAATATATCGTTTTCTCGGGAGGAGGATTTTTCCGTTTATTTCCTTATTGGCTGATTGATTATTGGGCTAAGGATTGTACCTATATGATGACTTATTTCCATCCTCGTGATTTTGACACGGGGCAACCGATTATCCGATCCTTGCCTGTTATGAGACGATTTAAAAGTTATGTGGGTATTAAGGGTGCTTTTGGTAAATTCCAACGCTTGTTGAGCCATTATGACTTTATGAGTGTAAAACAGGCTGACTCTATCATAGAATGGGATAAGACTCCGTTGGTCAAGTTGGAAGACTTGAAATGACATGCCGTAAATAAATTCACGATGAATATATTAATAACAGGGATCCACGGTTTTGTGGGTTCCAATCTGGTTGTTGCCTTGAAGGAGCGTCATGGCCTCTATGGTTTGGATATTGTTACCCCGGAAAAGGACGGTGTGATAAAGACTTTTTTCTTGGGATGACTTAGATAAGGAGATGCCGGAATTTGACGCGGTGATCCATTTGGCGGGGAAAGCGCATGATACTAAAAATAGGAATGCCGCAGATACTTATTTTAAGATTAATACGGGATTGACCCAACGAATTTTTGATTGGTTTTTGGCTCGGCCTTCTATCAAGAAATTTATCTTTTTTTCTACGGTAAAAAGTGCGGCTGATTCTGTACAAGGAGATATACTAACCGAAGAATGTGTACCTGTTCCCATAGGACCGTACGGTGAAAGTAAAATCAAGGCTGAGAACTATATCATCGAGAGGTTTGCGCCTGAAGCGTTAGGCAATTTGTATCATGCGTTTGGAGATAGTTCTATCTATCCCGGCAAACAGGTATATATCATGCGTCCTTGTATGATTCATGGCCCGGGAAATAAGGGGAATTTGAATCTGTTATATAATGTAGTGAGTAAAGGGATTCCTTGGCCGCTTGGGGCATTTGAGAATCGTCGTTCATTCACTAGCGTACAGAACCTCTGTACAGTGATAGAAGGTTTCTTGACTCAAAAGGTAGAGAGCGGCATCTATCATATGGCTGATGACGATCCGTTGTCTACTAATGAATTAATCGAGGTGATTTGTGAGGCGTTGGGTAAGAAGACGAGAATTTTGTATATCCTAAAGGGGTAATGAACGTGATGGCAGAGATGGGTGGATGGCTACATCTTCCACTCAATCCGTTTCGTATGCAGAAGCTGACAGAGAATTATGTGGTAAGTAATGCTAAAATAAAAAAGGCTTTGGGGTTACAAAAGATGCCGGTATCCGCAAAAGAGGGATTGGCTTGTACTATTCTTAGCTTTAAGAAGTGATAAGATATGAACGGCTTACTTTATGTGCTGATTTTCGCTTTGCTATTTTTTGCGGAGCTTTTTTATTTCCATATAGCGGATAAGTTTAATATCATTGATAAACCAACGAGCGCAGTTCTACATGCCTCTATTTGTCTTGAGAAGGTGGTGGCGTTATCTTTTTACTGGGTTTATGGACATGGGCTTTCTTTTTTGGATTTTCTGCGCCGTGGTTTCTTATGGCCGTTACCTTAATTGGGGGCGTAAGTTTTATAGATGATGTACGTAGCTTGCCTGATTCTGTGCGTTTGGTGGCCCAATTCATTGCATGGTGATGATGTTTTATCAATTGGATATATTGCGCCTGAATATGTGGAGGGTGTTGTTGTTGGCGCTTATCGTTTGTGTGGGAGCTTCGAATGTCATTAATTTCATGGATGGTATAAATGGCATTACGGCTGGTTATTCTCTATCAGTATTGCTTCCATTGATGCTGGTAAACGAGAAGTCCGGTTTTGTTGATCCGTCTTTGATCTACGTTTCGGCACTTAGTGTTTGGTGTTTTGTCTTTTTAACTTTCGTCCCAAGGGAAAGGCAAAGTGCTTCGCCGGAGATGTAGGTTCTATAAGTATAGCCTATATTTTGCTGTTTATGATAGGCAGTCTGATTATTAAGACAACGGACGTGACTTACTTGGTCTTTTTATTGGTTTATGGTGTGGATGGTTGTTTGACGATAATACATCGCATTCTACTGCATGAGAATCTAGGTCAAGCGCATCGTAAACACACTTATCAGTTGATGGCGAATGAGCTTAAGATTGGTCACGTTAAAGTGTCGTTGGTATATATGTGTTTACAGTTGGCGGTTTCTTTGGCATTTATCTATGTGATACCTGATACCGTAACGGCACATTGGTTGTATTTGTTGGCGGTAGTAGTGGTGGTGGCGTTGTTGTATGTGGTATTTATGAAAAAATACTATTGTTTGCATGAAGAATATTTAGCTTCGATTATAAAAGAGAATTAAGTTATGGTTTTTATGTGGATTTTACTTGCTTACATGAGTGATACCCCCTGATCCTTATGTGCTAAGGATATGCCTATATCGTTAATTGTTTAAAAGAAAAATATATTTGAGATTATTATGAGTCTTTTTTCTCG
>ENA-OQDF01001251-OQDF01001251.1-human-gut-metagenome-genome-assembly--contig:-NODE-1251-length-10319-cov-1.693093_pt1 | contig 10319 bp, 18 predicted proteins | sample MGYA00242769_ERZ504597 | MGnify/ENA primary metagenome ERZ504597 (study PRJEB26092, sample SAMD00036305) | human gut metagenome | host: Homo sapiens | study: EMG produced TPA metagenomics assembly of...
ATATGGCCTTGTAAAAACAACTCTTGGTTCGTATGATTTTCAATGAAATTCTTCCTCCTGAATTCGCGATTTCTATCAAGTAACAAAGTTTCCTTAGAAGCTGATACACCAGAAGCTCGTGAAGCTTTAATTAAAGGCTTAAAAAGTAAAAAGATGGCTGAACCAATCGTTAATAGCGAAGGTAAAGAAATCGTTCCAGCTGATACAGTTGTTGATGCTGGTTATATTAAAAACTTACTTGCTAGTGATGCTAAAGAAGCTATTGTTCATGGTGGTAACTCTGGACAATGGTATCTCGGTTACAAAACAGGTAAAAAAGAACTTGGTAAATTAGTTGCTAGATGCTTTGAAACATTTGGTGGTTCTAAAACTGCTGAAGTAATTGATAATGTTAAAAACTTAGGTTACCATTATGCTTGTCTTGCTGGTATGACAGTTGCTATCTCTGATATCATTGTTCCACCAGAAAAGAAAGAAATTTTGGCAGCTACAGAAAAAGTTGTTAACCGTGTTGAACGCGACTATAATCGTGGTCTTATCACTGAAGACGAACGTTATAAGAAAGTTGTAAAACTTGGAGCGATGCTACAGATGACGTTGCTGATGCGATGATGGCTAACATGGATACATTCAATAATATCTTCATGATGCTGACTCCGGTGCCCGCGGTAACAGACAGCAGATGCGTCAGCTCGCTGGTATGCGTGGTCTTATGGCTGATCCATCTGGTAAAATCATCGACTTACCAATCAAAGCAAACTTCCGTGAAGGCTTAACAGTGTCTGATTACTTTATTTCTTCTCATGGTGCTCGTAAAGGTCTTGCCGATACAGCACTTAGAACAGCTGACTCTGGTTACCTCACTCGTCTCTTGTTGACGTTGCTCAAGACGTTATCGTTCGTGAAGATGACTGTGACGTTGTAGGTATTAACCTCGTACGTGAACGTGCAAAACTCGCTGCATCTTCTAGCGCTGCAATCAAAGAACTTGGCGATAGCTTAAAAGGCCGTGTGCTTGCAAATGATATCGTTAGTCCAAAAACAGGCGAAGTTCTTTATGCTGCAGATACTACACTTGATGAAGAAGCTCTTAATACTATTGGTGAACATAATGTTAGCGAAATCGTACTCAAAGGTTCCGCTATTTATGAAGGACTCAACTCCATGTCCACTGAAACAATAGCTCTTGGTGCTCCTGAAGAAAATGTACGTAAATCCATTAAACATGCTATGATGCATGAAATGCTTGGTAAAAATACAACTGATGCTGTTTATGATAGCACAGGCGCAGAAATCATTCCTGCAAATACACCACTTACAGAAGAATATATCGAAGCTGTATTAAATAGCGATGCGAAAGAAGTTAAGTTCGCAATAACAACATTCGTGGTATCGAAGTTGAAGCTATTAAAGAAGGTAACGGTATTATCGAATCTCTTGAAGATCGTATCGTAGGACGTGTATTAGCAGAAGATATTATTGATCCTGCTACTGGTGAAAAAATCGCTTCCCTTAACGAAACTGTTACACCAGCTCTTGCTAAAGCAATTTGTAAAGTACGTGAAAAAGTTTCTATTCGTAGCGTACTCACATGTAAATCTCAGCTTGGTGTATGTATTAAATGTTATGGTCAAGACCTTGCTACAGCTAATCAGGTTGAAGTTGGTGAAGCAGTTGGTATCATCGCTGCTCAATCTATCGGTGAACCTGGTACACAGCTTACAATGCGTACATTCCACTCTGGTGGGGTTGCCAGTGACGAAGATATCACACAGGGTCTTCCACGTGTTGAAGAATTATTCGAAGCAAGAAAACCAAAACATCATGCTATCATTGCTGAAATCGAAGGTACTGTTCTCATTTCCGAAGATAAAGAAATGCGCATAGTTACTATTACACCAGATGAAGGCGAATCTAGAGAATATTTAATTCCTTATGGTTCTCGTCTCATTGTTAAAAATGGTGCAAGAATTAAACCTGGTGATAAAATCACTGAAGGTTCTATTAATCCACATGATATCTTACGTATTTGTGGTTTACGTGAAACTCAGCGTTACCTCGTATACGAAGTACAAAAAGTATATAAATCTCAGGGTGTTGGTATCAACGATAAACATATCGAAGTTATGGTTCGTCAGATGCTTCATAAAGTTAAAATTGAAGATTCTGGTGACACTGATTTCCTCCCTGGTGAGTATATTGATATTAATAGCTTTGAATCTGCAAATGCTAAAGCTATTGAAGAAGGCGGTATTCCAGCCGTTGCTCGTCCAATCCTCTTAGGTATTACAAAAGCTTCCTTGGCAACAGATTCCTTCTTATCTGCAGCATCATTCCAAGAAACTACTCGTGTTCTTACTGATGCAGCTATCAAAGGTAAGGTTGATCCACTTATCGGTCTTAAGGAAAATGTTATTATCGGTAAATTAATTCCTGCTGGTACTGGTATGAGTAGATATAGAAATATCAATGTAGTAGATTTAGATGCTGCTGAACATGAAGCACAAGAAGAAACTACAGTTACTGAATAAGATTAATAAAAAGCAAGATACTTTATTGTATCTTGCTTTTCTTTTTTAGTTGTATAAATAGAAGATTTTTTACAAATATAAAAATTGGAATAGCAAGATGAGTATCTTTATCAAATGTTCTAATGCATAAATATTGATTAAATGTTATATAAATGATAAGATTTAATTGAAGTAAATTTCAGTTAATTTTAAATTTTTAATATTTTGGAGGGGATATTATGACCGTTTACAAAGAGACGATACAATTGACATCTCATGGAAAAACACCGACTTTTTGATATTACACCACAAGTAAAAACAGCAATACTTAACAGTAAGATTAAAAATGGCATATGTATAGTTATTTCCCCACATACAACATGTGCTGTATTTTTGAAGAATTTGTGCATGATTATACAGAAAATGGCGATGAATTTTTACAAGCTGATTTAAATAATATCTTGCAAAAACTCATTCCTGATAACATAGCTGAAGGTCAATATAATTATCCAGGTGAAAAACATTATGAAGCAGTTGCTTCTTGGCCAAATGCAGAAGATTATTTACCTAATGGTGATAGAACAGCATTATTAAATTGTGAAGCGCATTTAAAAGCTACTTTAATTGGTTCAAGTGAAACTTTTGAAGTTGATAATGGTGCTTTAGGTGTAGGTACAACAGGATACGTTTATTTTGTAGATTTTGATAGAACTCGTTTCGCGTACAAGAAAATGTAAAATTATTATTATGGGCGAATAATAGGAGGTTTTTATATGTTAGTGTCTTCAAAAGAATTATTACTTACTGCAAAGCAAAAACATTTTGCTATACCTTCTGCTAATTTTGTAGATGAAATTTCAGCAAAAGCTCATATAGAAGTAGCAGAAGAAATGAATTTACCATTGATTTTATCTTTTGCTCAGGTGCATAGTAAATATCAAAGTCTAGAAGAAGCAGCTAATATAGGAAAATATTATGCTAATAAAGCAAAGTTCCTGTAGTATTGCATTTAGACCATGGTGAAGATTTTGATTTTATAAAAAGAGCTATTGATTTAGGTTTTACATCTGTAATGATTGATGCTTCAAATGAAACTTTAGATGAAAATATTAGAATTACAAAAGAGGTAGTAGATTATGCACATGCACATGATGTTTGTGTGGAAGCAGAAATTGGGCATGTTGGTACAGGTGTAAGTGTAGATGCATTAAGTGAAGCTAAGTCAGTATATACTTCTGTAGAAGAAGCAATAAAATTGACACAAGAAACAAATTTAGATTCTTTGGCAGTATCTATCGGTACAGCACATGGAAGTTATAAAGGAACACCTGTAATTAATTTTGAACGTTTAAAAGAATTATCAGAAGCTTTAGATGTTCCATTAGTGTTACATGGAGGTTCTTCATCAGGTGATGAAAATTTATCTCGTTGTGCTAAAGAAGGTATAGCGAAGATAAATTTTATACGGATTTTATTTTAAATGCATATAAAAATTTACAAGAAAATGAAGCTAAAGACTATTTTGCTGTTAAAACACTATTAAAAGATGGTATAAAAGATATTTTACGCAGATATTATAAAGTATTTAGTACACAAAATATTTAATACAAACTAAAATATGGAGGAGATTATTTTGAGAAAAATAAAACACCGTTTTTATGGTAAATCCTAAATCATATTTATATGGGAAAAAGCTTTTAAAATTGGCATTGGCAGCAGAATGCTATAGCTAAGGAAAAAGATTTTGATGTATTTTTACAGCACCTTTTGTAGATTTGAGAATGATTGCTGAAAATACAACTAATTTGATAGTTACAGCACAACATATGGATAGTTTAAAAGCTGGCAGAGGTATGGGTTATGTTGTACCAGAAGCTTTGGCAGAAGCTGGCGTAAAAGCTGTGTTTTTAAATCATGCAGAGCATTCTTTGAAATTAGAAGAATTGGTAAAAGTTATTAATAGAGCTAAAGAAAATGATATGTATACAGTAGTATGTGCTGATTCGGTAAAAGAAGCCCAAGCTATTGCAACATTAAAACCAGATATTTTATTATGTGAACCAACTGAATTAATCGGTACAGGTACGGTAAGTGATAAATCTTATATTGAAGCCACAAATAATGCTATTCGCAGTATTGATGCTGATATATTAGTTATGCAAGCAGCTGGTATTAGTACAGGAAAAGATGTTTATGAAACAATTATAAGTGGAGCTGATGGAACAGGTTGTACAAGCGGTATAGTTGTGCAAAAGACCCTGAAGCCATGGTGAAAGAAATGTTAGATGCAATAGAAAAAGCTGTTAAAGAAAAAGGATAAAATAAGGATTTTAATAAATAGTATAAGATTTTTCTTATACTATTTGTTATAAAAAATAAAATATAAATTTATGTAGAGGGGAGTTTTTATGGATTTTATAGCATTTTTAGCGAACGGTTTTATTGAGTTATTTAAAGCAGGTGCTACAACCTTTATGGGATGGGTAACGGGTATTATTCCACTTGTAGTAGTATTGATGACTGCAGTAAGTGCATTGATAAAACTGATCGGTGAGGAACGAGTATATAGTGTAGCACAGAAGGCAACAAAATATACGATTACAAGATATACTATTGTTCCAGTACTCGCAGTTATATTTTTAGCTAATCCAATGTGTTACACTTTGGTCGCTTCGTTGAGGAAAAATATAAACCTGCTTTCTATGATGCAGCTGTAAGTTTTGTTCATCCAGTAACAGGATTATTCCCACATGCAAATGGCGGAGAATTGTTTGTATATATGGGAATTGCATCAGGTATTACAACATTAGGCTTGCCACTTGGAGATTTGGCAGTAAGATATTTTATCGTGGGTGTAATAGTTATTTTTATTAGAGGTTTTGTAACAGAAAAGATTTGCAAGAATGTCTGCAAAAATAATATGATAAAATGTTCTAAATCAGAACATTTAAATCTATCATCAATTACTTTTACATTTGTTCTAGTCTAATAGTATTGCAAAAATAATTATTTAAGTGTATTATAAAGTCAGTTAATAAATTAAGAAACATCAGTTTATACAAAATATTCTATTTATTTTATAGGTGCTATTATGAAGAAGATAATTGATGATATTAGATTAATTTACAAATGTTGTAGTCTATATTATGAAGATAATATGAGTCAACAAGAAATTTCAGAAACCTTGCAAATTTCTCGACCTTCTGTAGCTAGAATGATAAAAAGTGGTAGACGTAGTGGAATTGTCAAAATTGAGATAAAAAATCCAGATAATTTGATGTTTGCCAATATGGAACGTGAATTAGAGAAGAAATTTGGCCTAGAAGAAGTGGTAATAGCAGCAGCTAATTCTACAGAGATAGGACCAAATATTATAAATGAAAATTTAGCGCAGGAGATGGCAAAATTTTTAACTAGAATAGCAGAAGACAGAGAATATATAGGTGTGACAATGGGGATGACTCTTAGAAATTTGACTCATGCAAATTTATCTAATATAGAAAAATTAAAATGTACTTTTGTTCCCATTGTGGGTGGTATTGGTGAAAGCCGATATGACATTCATTCTAATTATATAGCAATGGCCTTTGCTAATATATTTAAGGCAGATTGTTTACAATTTTTTGCTCCATTAGTGTTTTCCAAACCAGATTTATTGAATGATTTTTTACAAGAAGAATCAATGCAGGGAATTTTAAAGAGCTTTAATAAAATTTCTACTGTAATTATGGGGATAGGCATACCAGATAGAGCTCATTCAACTATCTTAAAGGCTGGTTATATCAATGAAGAAATGTTTGATACTTTGTTAAACAAGGTGCAGTCGGAGATATAGCAATGCAGTTTTTGATAAAGATGGAAATGTAGAAAGGTTTAATGTTTTTAATAAATTGGTATCAGGTATGCCTATTGAAAAGTTAAAAAAGATTAGACGTAGAATAGGCGTGGCAACAGGAAAAATAAAAGCAGATTCAGTTGTTGGTGCTATAAAAGGTGGCTTTGTAAATATCTTAATAATTGATTCGGAATGTGCTCAAGCATTATTAAACTACGAGGAATGATGATGATGGACTTTACAATGTTATTTGTTTGTTTATTAGCATTTATGGTGATTCAAGCATTAGGAACATATGTTCAAGTGCAACAATATAAAAAGCTGTGCGTCGTTTACATAAAAAAGGCAATATTGGTATAGGAAGTAAACGCTCAAGAATAAGAAATAATATTGTAATTATTGCTTGTGATAATCAAGGGAAAATTGTTGATGGAGAGTTAATGGAAGGTTTAACTGTATTTACAAAGTTTAAACAAATTCCAGATATTATAGGTAAAGATATATTTTTATTAAAAGAAGAATATGAAGCTTTATCTAAAAAAGAGAAAAAACAATTTAAAGGTCATCTGCAAGCAGTAGAAGCTTTATGTAATCGACTTAGCTCTATTGAAAATACATGAATTTTTTAGGGGGAACAAAATTATGGAATTAATTGCGGGATTGGCAAACGGTTTTATTGAATTATTTAAAGCAGGTGCAGCTACGTTTATGAGCTGGGTAGTGAATATTATACCTCTTGTAGTGGTTTTAATGACAGCTGTTAGCGCTTGTATCAAATTGATTGGTGAAGAAAAAGTTTACAATGTGGCTGGTGTATTAACTAAAAGCATTTTTACTAGATATACATTATTACCAGTTATCTCTGTATTGTTCTTAGCAAATCCTATGTGTTATACATTTGGTAGATTTGTTGAAGAAAAACATAAACCAAGTTTTTATGATTCAACAGTAAGTTTTCTTCATCCAGTAACAGGATTATTCCCACATGCAAATGGCGGTGAATTATTTGTATATATGGGAATAGCAACAGGGATTACTACATTGGGATTGCCACTTGGTGATTTAGCTGTACGTTATTTTATAGTTGGTGTGATTGTAATATTTATTCGTGGTGTCGTTACAGAAAAAATATTTGCGATTATGAAATCTAGAAATTAAAGTTATAAGAGAGGAGTTAATCCATATGTATAGAGCGATAACAATTACAAGAGGTAGTGCTGGTTGGGGCGGTCCACTTACTATTAAACCTACAGAAAAATGTTATAAAGTAATAAGCGTTACCGGTGGTGGTATACATCCAGTAGCAACTAAAATTGCTGAAATGACAGGTGGCGAAGCTGTTGATGGTTTTTCAACAGGTGTTCCTGATGATGAAGTAATGATTGCTGTAGTTGACTGTGGTGGTACAGCTCGTTGTGGTGTATATCCTAAAAAGAAAATTTTTACTGTAAACTTAACTGCAGTGGGAAAATCTGGCCCTCTTGCTAAATTTATAACAGAAGATTTGTATGTTTCAGATGTTACAGAAAATTGTTTAAAATATGCAGATGAAAATGCAGTAATTACACAAAAAGTTTCTGAAAGTAGTGATAGTCAAAAAGCACCAAAACTAAAGCTCAAGCTAGAGCTGAATTAGCTGAAATGAATGCAGGGAAAAAGAAAACATCATAACTCGTATGGGTATTGGTGTAGGTGCTATTGTAAATAAATTCTATCAAGCTGGTCGTGAAACTATTGAATGGTAATTAAAAATATCTTACCATTCATGGCCTTCGTAAGTATGATTTTAGGTATTATCAGTGCTTCTGGTATCGGTGATGTAATAGCAAATACTATTTCTCCACTTGCAAGTACATTACCTGGTATGATAGGTATTTCTATTATTTGTGCATTACCATTTATCTCTCCAGTACTTGGACCTGGTGCTGTAATTGCACAAGTTGTTGGTAGTCTATTAGGTGTACAGATTGGTTTAGGAAATATTCCTCCACAATATGCACTTCCAGCATTATTTGCAATCAATGCTCAAGTAGGTGCTGACTTTGTACCAGTTGGTTTAAGTTTAGGTGAAGCAGAACCAGAAACTATTGAACTTGGTGTTCCAGCAGTTTTATATTCCAGACTTATCACTGGACCTGTAGCTGTTTTAATTGCTTATGTATTTAGCATTGGTTTATATGCTTAAGTAAAAAGAGAAAAAGAGGTACTTAAAGATGAAATATTACGCAGAAATAACAGGTTGGGGCGACGAAGCAAAAGCTTTTTTAAAAGAGTTGAATTATATAATTTTATTCAATGATAATGCTCCATCAGAACTTGCTGAAATATCTATATTACATTCTATTGGTGAAATGAAAGGCGATATTGAAGTTGGAGATACTATCATTATTGCAGAAAAGGCTTTTGAAGTAACAGCTGTTGGTGATGAAGCTCAAAAAACTTTTAAAGAATTAGGTCATGCTACTATTAATTTTGCAGGTAGAGATGTACCAGATTTACCAGGACATATCATGTTAAAAGGTGATGAAGCTTTAACAGAAGATGATATTGTTAAAGGCGCTAAAATTGAAATATATTGATAATTAATTACCAATATAATATATAACAAAATATTTTATGGAGTGTGAATTTCAATGCTTAATATGGATCAAAAACTTTTAAAACGTGAAGAAGAAGGAAAAATTATTCGCACTGGTATCGTAGGTGCAGGTCAAATGGGTAGAGGTATGGTTACTCAAATGGCTATCATGAAAGGTATCAGTCCATCAATCGTATCTGATATTAAAATTGAAAATGTAATCAATGCTTTCCATTATGCAGGTATTAGTGATGAACAAATTGCTATCGCTAAACTTTAGAAGATGCAAATAAATATATGGAAATGGGTAAATTTGTAGCAACAGATAATTCTGATCTCATTTCTCAAGCAAATTTAGTAGAATGTGCTATTGATGTTACAGGTGTGCCTGAAGTTGGTGTAAAAATTGCTATTGACTCCATGAATAATGGAAAACACGTAGTAATGATGGACGTAGAAACAGATGTTGTAATTGGTTCTTATTTGAAAAAACTCGGTGATAAAAATGGTGTAGTTTATACTGGTTCTGCTGGTGATGAACCAGGTGCTGTAATGGAACTTTACTCTTTTGCTAAAGCTATGGGTATGGATGTAAAAGTAATGGGTAAAAGGTAAAAATAACAAACTTGATTATGATTGCAATCCAGATACAGTATTAGAAGAAGCTACTCGTCGTAAAATGAGCCCTAGAATGCTTTGCGCATTTAAAGATGGTACAAAAACAATGGTAGAAATGACTGCAATGTCCAATGCAACTGGTTTAGTTCCAGATGTTATCGGTGGTCATGGTCCTGCTGCAAGTCCAGCTGAACGTTGTAAAGAATTAAATGAAATCTTCAAATTAAAAGAAGATGGCGGTATTTTAAATAAACATGGTGTAGTTGAATATGTAAATGGTATTGCTCCTGGTGTATTCGTAACAGTTTCTACTGAAAATGAAGAAATTGCATATCAAATGCAATATCATAGCATGGGTCCTGGTCCACTTTGGACATTATATCGTCCATATCATTTATGCAACCTTGAAACACCATTAACAGTAGCAAAAGCAGTTATTGATAAAGAACCTACTATTATTCCTATTGATGGCCCTGTAAGTGAATGTATTACTGTTGCTAAACGTGATCTTAAAGCTGGTGAATATATTGATGGTATTGGCGGATATACAACATATGGTTCCATTGCAACATCTAAAGAAACATATGAAAAAGGATATGTACTTTATGGCTTAGTTAATAAAAAAGCTCGTATGTTAAAAGATGCTAAAAAAGGTCAATTATTAACACTTGATATGGTAGAACTTGATACAAGCACTCAACTTTATCATGTACGTAAAGAACAAGATGCTATGTATGGAAAAAATAATACTTACTAAAATATAAATTTTAATAAGTAT
>ENA-OQDF01001252-OQDF01001252.1-human-gut-metagenome-genome-assembly--contig:-NODE-1252-length-10307-cov-2.190177_pt1 | contig 10307 bp, 12 predicted proteins | sample MGYA00242769_ERZ504597 | MGnify/ENA primary metagenome ERZ504597 (study PRJEB26092, sample SAMD00036305) | human gut metagenome | host: Homo sapiens | study: EMG produced TPA metagenomics assembly of...
CGAATCAGACAAAACAGAAGATGAAGCGCTTCTGTTGCGCTTCATCTTCTGTTTTGTCTGATTCGGTATCGCTTGGGTTGATATTGTAGAGATCGATCGTATGAGGGCAATTCTTAAACGGTCGCCCGCGTTTGCACGTCGTGCATTTTCGTCAGAGGAGCAAGCTTACTGTAACGCGACTGCAGCCCCTGAATTTCACTACGCGACACGTTTTGCAGCAAAAGAAGCAGTGCTCAAAGCTTTGGGAACAGGGTTTTCTCAGGGCATTGGGATGAAAGATGTTGAAGTCGCTCTTGATGCAAAAGGGAAACCTCGCGCGGTTTTACATGGTCGTGCATTGGAGCTCAGTATAGAAAAAAACATTGAAGAGTTGCCCTTGTCTCTTTCTTACACCCATAAAGAAGCGGTCGCATGTGCTATGGCGCTAAGCGGCGAGGCGAAAAGCGAGCCAATTCGAAAAATGAGTCCGACTGAAGAACTGACTCGACAGTTTAAAGAAGTACGTTCATTGCTTGATGATATTCCCTCTAATTCATAAGAAATGGTTGTGAAACTATGCTTACTGATGAATCACTTGCCGCTCTTTTACCTTATCCCGCTGTTGATGCTCACAAGTATTCTCGTGGCAAATGTGTTTTACTCGCAGGTTGTCCTTCTTATCCTGGGGCAGCATGTTTGGCTGCAAAGGCATCACAATTTGCTGGAGCGGGATATACGCAGGTATTTACTGCAATGGAAAACAAATTAACTCTTCGTCTGTATCGACCTTCCTTAGTGGTTAATTCCTTCGAAGAGTTTTATCCCTTACAAGCACTTAAACCTGGATCTAAAGGGGCGTTTGTGGTGGGCCCCGGGTTTGAGTCGGATAATTTATCGATTCTTTCACTTATTGAGTCAGTATTAAATTATGCTGCACGTCCTGTGTTGCTCGATGGGGGAGCGCTTTCGTATTTACCAGCCTTAAGGGAAGATACTGCATGGACTAATACTTTGACGCTGCTTTCGGGCTCTTTAGTTTTGACTCCTCATTTTGGGAGGCAGTTAAATTAGGTAAGCCGTTTAATATTGATGTTGCTTCTATGACTCAGGAAGAGGCTGCTCATCAGCTGGCGCTCTACTATCACGCAACGGTTGTTTTTAAAGGTCAAAATACCGTTATTGCTCAAGGCGAAAAGTCCGAAACTGTTACTAAGGGCACCGCGGTCCTTTCAAAAGCGGGAACTGGTGATGTTCTTGCAGGGCTTATTGGTGGTTTCTTGGCGCAAGGGATGGATGTATTTGATGCCTGCAAGTTGGGAGTTGCTCTTCATGCCCAAGCGGGCTGCATAGCTGAAAATTCATATGGTCAAATTAGTGCGTGTGCTGAAGAGGTCCTAGACTGCGTTCCTCAGGCAATAAAAGACCTATCGAATACGAAATAAAAACCTGTGTTACCTTCTTGGGGTGCTACGGCAGTTTAAATAAAGAAAAATGAGGAACTCATGACAACGAGAGATACTGATACTATTTTTTCTGCAAAAAATCGTAATACTACCTCTGAACCGAATCAGAGCGATCTTTTGATCAATGCTGCAACTCAAACTGGAACCATTGAAGAAGAGGTATCTGAAGAAACCCTTGCGGAACGTGTGCTTCGCTTGCGTAAAGAGATTGAATATCATACCCATCGCTATTATGTACTTGATGATCCAGAAATTTCAGATGCTGCATTTGATTCACTTATGCGTGAACTTCGTGATCTCGAGCAAGCCCATCCTTCATTGCAGGATCCTTCGTCACCTACTCAGCGTGTTGGTGGTGCGGTCGGTAATCAGTTTGAGCCTGTAGTTCATGAGCAACGTATGTATCTCTTGATAATGCGATGAATTTTGAAGAACTTGATGCGTGGATGGAGCGCACAGAAGCTGCGCTCGGCTCGTTCGTTCCTCTGGTATGTGAGTTGAAAATCGATGGATCCTCATTGGCGCTTACCTACGAACAAGGAAAATTAGTGAGAGCAGCTACGCGAGGAGATGGCACTACTGGAGAAGATGTTACCGTCAATGTACGCACCGTGCATGATGTTCCTTTGCGCTTAATGGAAAAGGGATTAAAGCATATTCACCACGAAATTCCTTCCATAGAACTTCGTGGTGAATTTATATGCCAAAATCTAGTTTCGAGTCTCTTAATGAACAAGCTCAGGCTTTAGGAAATAAAACCTTTGCTAATCCTCGCAATGCAGCTGCTGGATCTCTTCGACAAAAGGATCCTACTATTACGGCACAACGCGATCTTTCTACTTTTATGTATGCTATCGCGCGCGAGGCCTCAATTGAAGCAACGAGCCAATGGGAATTGCTTTCTTGGCTTCGTGAGTGCGGGTTCCATGTAAATCCTGATGTCCGTCGTTGTTTTTCTGCGCGTGAAGTGCATGATTTCTGTCGTGAATGCCTCGATAAGCGTGCTGATTTGCCTTACGAGATCGACGGTGTTGTAGTAAAGGTTGATTCTTTTGCTCAACAAGAAGAGCTGGGATATACCGCCCGTGCGCCCCGTTGGGCTATTGCCTATAAGTTTCCTCCTGAAGAAAAACAACGGTGTTGAGAGATATTACGGTTCAGGTTGGCAGAACGGGTGCTTGTACGCCTGTTGCGGAACTTGATCCTGTGTTAGTTGCTGGTTCTACGGTTGCTCGTGCGACGCTACATAACGAAGACGAAGTGCAGCGCAAAGATGTGCGAATTGGTGATACGGTAATTGTTCGAAAAGCAGGGGATGTAATTCCTGAAGTATTAGGTCCTATCCTTTCTTTAAGACCAGACAATACGCAAGTTTGGTCTATGCCAAAAGAATGTCCTAGTTGTGGTTCTCCTCTTGTGCGTGAAGAGGGAGAAGCAGCTTATCGCTGCGTTTCACTGGATTGCCCTGCTCAGGCACAAGAACGTCTGATGCATTGGGCAAGTCGCGGAGCTCTTGACATAGAAGGTATGGGTGAAGAGCTGATTGCGAAGCTTATCGAAGCTGATTTACTTCATGACGTCGCTGATTTTTATAAACTTACCTTTGAACAGCTTGAAATGCTTGATATGGGACGCGTCACTACCAAAGGCGAACCTATTGTTTTGGGACCTGTTATGGCTGAAAAGCTTGTTGCAGCAATCGAGGAAAGCAAGCATCGCAGTCTTGCTAAAGTTATTTTTGGCCTTGGTATTCGTCACGTTGGTAAAACGATGGCGGAGACGATCACGCGCGTATATCCATCTATGGATGCGCTTCGTAGTGCAAAGGTGGATGATCTTGCTCATATCGAAGGAGTAGGAATTATCATTGCTCAAAGTATTCACGATTTCCTCAGTAATGACGTTAATCTTGAAGTTATTGAGCGTTTAACGCAGGCTGGTCTTCCCATGGCTCAAGAGGCTAATGAACCTTCGCTGCCTCAAACCTTAGATGGTCTGACGTTTGTTTTAACGGGAAGTCTTGTCGAATCGGGCATGACTCGTGATGAGGCTGGTGCTCGTTTGAAGGCCTATGGCGCTAAAGTTTCTTCAAGTGTTTCTAAAAAAACAAGTTATGTTATTTGCGGTGAGGCAGCTGGATCAAAACGAACTAAAGCGGAAAGTCTAGGCGTTCCTATTCTTACCGAACGTGATTTCTTACAAATAATCGAAACGGGCAGAATTCCTTCCTCTGAAGAACGAAATCATGAGACAGGTTTGTTTAGTGGTTCTTCTGAATAACTATAAGAATACCTTTCAGAAGTAGGACTATGACATTATGGCAAAAGTTCGTTTAGATGATTTACTGATTGAACAAGGTTATTTCCCTAACAGGGATGCAGTGGTTCGCGCTGTTATCGCAAAAGAGGTTCGGGTGGATGATGTATATGTATCCAGTGCGGCGTTGAAGGTGGATCCTGCGGCAGACCTTTACGTTAAGAACACCAAACGCTTTGTGTCGCGTGGTGGCCATAAGTTGCAAGGCGCTCTAGATTATTTTCATGAAGAGGTATCGGGTAAACGTTGTATAGATGTTGGGTCTTCTACCGGCGGTTTTACTGATTGTCTTTTGCAGGCGGGGGCGAGAAGCGTTGCTTGTGTGGATGTGAATTATGGTCAATTAGCATGGAAGCTGCGCCAAGATCCTCGGGTTGAAGTTTTTGAAAGGACTAATATTCGACTTGCTGACCCGCAAGGTTTAGGGGCTCCTTTTGATATTGTTGTTTGTGATTTAAGTTTTATTGGTCTAGCGCAACTAGCTGAAGTATTTGCTTCCCTTTGTGAAAAGGGTAGTGTGTTTTTGGGGCTTATCAAACCGCAGTTTGAAAGTCGTCATGAAGAAACTCAGAAAGGCGTGGTTGTAGACGAAGCAGTTCGTCAACGTGTTATTTCTGAGGTTACCTCAGCGCTTGAGGATGCGGGATTTATGGTAAAAGGAGTAGTGCAATCGCCTATTAAGGGCCCCGAAGGAAATATTGAATATCTTGTTAAAGCAGAATTTCTTAACGACTAGCATTAGTTTGTTTGAAATTCTCTAAAGGGTATTTATTATTGCTTAGAATTACCCGTATACGAAAAAGGTGTTTCTTGGCTAGTTAGGTTAGATAGTTCATGGACATTACGTATGACGAATCGCTGATTGAGTATATGAAGAAGAAAAAAATATACGGCAATTGTGATTGAACAAATCGATCCTATTGGATGTTGTGCCGATACTTCTGAACTTTTACTTCGTTTTGTCAATGAAAAGGGTGCGGATAAACTCAGAGATCAGGCTATTCGGCAGCTCGAGGTTCCTTTTGGAGAATTATTCGTCATGATTCGAGGATTGGATTATGACAAGGAGATTCACTTTGGACTACGTTCTTTTTTGGGTTTAAAAGATATTTCAGTTAGCGGTATTCGTCATTGGACGTTGTAGGTAATTGATGATAGAAAAATGGACCGAAAACTTGTGTTTTCAGTCCATTAATTCTTTTAGTTTTCGATTTTGAGTTTAACCTAGCTTTCAGAAAAATTTCCTAAAAGGTGGTTGGAGCTAGCAATACTTTACCGGTTCCGCGGTATACGTTTACTAAACCTTCACCTGAAGCAGCAGATCCAATAAGTGATTTTCCAGAGCGCTCGACGGTAAAGTTCAAGCTTCCGCTCCAGCAAAGAGCCATATTGCCATCAATTTTCAGAACATCGTTATCAAGTGTAACTTCGATCAATTCTTCTTTAGGACAAGGAGACTCTAAGCAGAGGCACCGTATCCGTTAATACTTAGATTAAAGAGTCCTTCGTTACCTGCCACTGCTGAAGAAATATTGCTGCGCATTACCGCCTGGTGTTGCAAGCTTGAATAACAAGCAAGGAAGATACCATCATCAAGAACGATGCTGTTTCCCCAATTTGCCACATCGATTAGAAGAATATATTTAAAAGTGGGCTCTAGGATTAATTTTCCAGTTCCTTTGTATTCGGGTTTAATAGCAGTTTCTTTGGTTACTGCTCCTCGGACTGCTTTTCCAAGAAAATCTCCTACACCAGTTACCCCTGTAGTTTGTTCAACATCGCCTACCATCACTGCATGGCGCCAGCCTGGATGGTAACGGGAGCTTGACTTAAGTCGCAGATTACCTGACGACGACGTACATTCATCTCGCTAGAAAAATAAGCTACTACAGAAGATTCTGGTGTAACGCTTAAATCGCGCTTCCATTCAATTACTTGGAATGCACCTAATGCATCAAGCATCTGAACATCGTCATTTTCGGTGAAGTTACTAATAGTAAACATAACCCCTCAGCTCTCTTTTAGTGACGAAACAATAGACCGCTTCATTACTCGTAAACTTAGACATAAAGATATATTCCACTGAACTACGCCTAAGTATTCCCCAAATACTGAGCGGTTGGGTAAATTATAGTGCTAAACAAGGCTTAAATAAAAACCCGCTCGCAACTTTTTACGAACGTTAAAGATTGGAGCGGGTCTCAACTGTGTGTTTTATCTCAGTGTTGGATTGCTATGAATTGATTAATTCTTTAGGGAATTAAGAGGTGCTGGCATGCGTCCACCACGATGAGCAAATACCGTACCGGCATATTGATTTACAGGCATAACTGGTGCATATCCCAAGAGTCCACCAAAGTCTAGCTTGTCGCCAACCTGCATGCCGATTGCAGGGATCAAACGAACGGCAGTCGTTTTATTATTAATCATGCCAATCGCACATTCGTCAGCAATAATGCCAAAGAGCGTTTCAACAGAGGTGTCTCCTGGAACCGCAATCATATCCAGTCCCACCGAACAAACACAAGTCATTGCTTCAAGCTTTTCGAGGCTGAGTGCTCCAGCTTCAGCAGCGCGAATCATACCCGAGTCTTCCGATACTGGTATAAATGCACCCGATAAGCCACCAACACTCGAGCTTGCCATCACGCCACCTTTCTTAACGGCATCGTTTAGCATCGCAAGTGCAGCAGTTGTTCCTGGTCCTCCGCATGTTCCAACACCAATTGCTTCAAGGATTTCAGCAACTGAGTCACCTTCTGCTGGAGTAGGAGCTAACGATAAATCTAAAATACCTTTTTCAACACCGAGACGGCGGCTTGCCTCTCTGCTCATCAGTTCGCCTGCGCGTGTAATTTTGAATGCGGTAGCTTTAATAGCTTCTGCGATACTGGTCATATCTGCCGTTTCAGGCATACTACGCAGTACTGCATTTACCACGCCAGGTCCTGAAACCCCTACATTGACAACTGCATCAGCTTCGCCTGAGCCGTGAAAAGCTCCAGCCATAAAAGGATTGTCTTCGACAGCGTTGCATAAAACTACAAGTTTGCCCGCTCCAATACATTGCTTATCTGCTGTTAGTTCTGCAGATTTTTATGATGCGTGCCATGTGAAGGGCGGCATCCATATTGATACCAGCACGAGTGGAGCCTACATTGACTGAAGCGCATACGTTATCGGTAGTGGCAAGAGCTTCTGGAATAGAATCCATCAGATTGATATCTGCCTGTGTTGCTCCTTTGTGAACAAGGGCAGAAAATCCTCCTACAAAATCTACCCCACTTCTTTACCGGCTTTATCCATTGCGCGAGCAAGGGGAGATAAGTCAGTTTCGGTGGTTGCAGCGCAAATTTCTGCGATAGGAGTGACAGAAATACGCTTGTTAACGATTGGAATTCCGAATTCACGTTCGAGCTGTTCAGCAGTGGGAACAAGCTTTTCTGCTGCTTTGGTCATGCGATCATAGACTTTACGAGCCATTACGTCTACGTCTTCATGGGTGCATGCTCGAAGATTGAGCCCGAGTGTGATTGTACGAATGTCAAGATGTTGCTGACTTACCATTGCGAGTGTTTCAGCAATTTCTTCGGGAGTAATTTGCATGGAAGCAGTGCCTTTCCGTTTACTTTAAAACATATGAAAGCTTACCAAAAAAGCGTACGGTGCGGGTGCAGTATTGATTGATAGTTACGTTTGACCTTATTTGCAACATGAGAAGTTTTTGAACAGAGTGTCTATTAATCGGCTAAGTGTTGAAATATAATACAGACGGTAAGTTATTCATGGTGCAGTTACTTACCTATTAGTTATTATGTTTTTAAGCTAACCTTTTTGAAAGGTTTGATTAAGGGAGTTTTTATTGGTTTATCCCGAAGTACAAGATGGTTCTTGTCGTCTGGTAAATCACAATGAGGATAGACGCATTGTACGTTCGAAGCGTGCCTTGCGAGATGCCTTAATTTCGCTTATGGAAACTAAGGGTTTTGAGGCGATTACCGTTAACGATCTTTGTAGTGCAGCCGATCTTAATCGCGGGACCTTCTATAATCATTTTTCCGACAAAGAACATCTCTTGGCTTCTTTTGAAGAAGAAGTGTTGGGCGATATTTCTCATATTCGTAATGAGATGAGTACTCTCTCAGTAAAAGAGGTAATGGCATATTGCCTTACGAAAAAACCACTTCCATTCTTGGTTTCTCTTTTTGATTATTTCCGTAGTCAAGGTGATTTTCTTCATGCGGTATTAGGACCGGGGGGAGATCCAGGTTTTGGGTCACGATTAAGGGATAGTTTTTGTACTACGCTTATTCAGGGGGTACTTCATGAAAAGTACCGCAACGATCCCGATCCTTTCGTTAGTTATTATATTTCCTTTTATGCTTCAGCTTATCTAGGGGTAATTACTCACTGGATCGAGATGGGTATGAAAGAAGATTCGCAAACTATGGCGCTTATTGCTATGCGTCTGCTTTTTATTAAACCAGGCGAACCAATTAGATTGTAAGGAGATTTCAATGGCACCCGAAACTGGTAGTGCAACGCGACTTCATTTGGGTATTGATGTGGGTTCAACTACCGTAAAAGTTGCGGTTTTGGATGAAAATCAACAGATAGTATATTCCGTTTATCGTAGGCATCATGCTGATGTACGTGCAACCGTACTTGAGGTGTTGCGTGAAGCAGCAGATCAATTTCCTGATCAAGCTGCCACCATTGGTATTACTGGCTCTGGTGGACTTCTTTTGTCGCAGTGGCTCAATATTGAATTTGTCCAAGAAGTAATTGCTTCTAAGACCGCTGTTGAGACCTTTATTCCTAAGACAGATGTAGCAATTGAGCTTGGCGGAGAAGACGCTAAGATCATCTATTTCGATAATGGAATTGAACAGCGCATGAACGGTACCTGTGCAGGTGGTACGGGAGCCTTTATTGATCAGATGGCATCTTTGCTAGATACCGATGCTAGCGGTCTTAACGAATTAGCAAAAAATCATACCGTTCTTTATCCCATTGCAAGCCGTTGTGGTGTATTTGCAAAAACGGACGTTCAGCCTCTATTGAATGAAGGTGCCCGAAAAGAAGACATTGCCGCATCTATTTTTCAGTCGGTAGTGACGCAGACTATCTCTGGGCTTGCTTGTGGTAGACCTATTCGTGGATACGTTGCTTTTCTTGGTGGACCATTACAATATCTGCCTGAATTACGTAAGCGCTTTTATGAAACGTTAGAACTGGATGAAGAGCACATTATCGTACCTGATAATGCCCATCTTTTTGTTGCTGGTGGCTGTGCGCTTGCGAGTTCGAATGCAAAAGCTGAATTGTTAAATGATGTAGTGGTACGACTCGAAAATCTTGGAGATATTCAAGGTAGTGAGGTTGTACGTTTACCTCCACTTTTTAAGGACGAGGAGGACTATAAAGAGTTTAAACAGCGCCACAATAAAGAGGTAGTTCGTCGAGAAGATCTTGCCTCTTATGAAGGTATGGCTATTTGGGCATCGATGCTGGCTCAACAACCTTTTAAGGCAGCTCTTATTTTCAGAGGATGGCTCTTTGTTGTGGAGCAGCTACATGAGCAATAAGGGTGATGTTTTGGGTTGCGCCAAACGTGCAGTAGCAGAATTGTATGGGCAGCTTCCTCTTGATCCTCAAACAGGTAAAAGCAAAGTGTCTATAGGTCATGTAACCGTAACTGGATATGGTGAAGCTTTGCTTCTCGAAGCATTACGTGTTGACTCGGGTGAAATCGAAACGGTTGCTCATCTACGTGGGTCAGAAGAAATGCTTCCTGGGGTTGAATTTATTCTTGATATTGGTGGCCAGGATATGAAATGTCTCCGTGTTAAGGATGGCGTTATTGAACATATCATGCTTAACGAGGCATGTTCTTCAGGCTGCGGTTCCTTCATTGAAGTTTTGCTTCTGGCTTAAACCTTAGTGTTTCCGAATTTGCTCAGAGTGCTATTCAGGCACGTAATCCTGTGGACTTGGGTAGCCGTTGTACTGTTTTATGAACAGTCGCGTAAAGCAGGCACAAAAAGAAGGGGCAACGGTTGGTGATATTGCAGCAGGTTTGGCTCTTTCAGTAATTAAAAATGCTCTGTTTAAGGTTATTAAAATTCGCGATCCCCATGAGGTGGGAACTAAAGTTATCGTTCAAGGTGGAACATTCTTAAACGATGCCGTCCTGCGTTCTTTTGAGCAGCTCGCTGAAACGAATGCGGTTCGTCCTGATATTGCGGGTAATATGGGCGCTTATGGTGCTGCTTTGTTGGCACGTGACCGCGCTCATGACCTAGAAGCAAAAACTGGTACACCTGCTCATACTACTATGCTTGATTTGGCAGCTCTTGAAGCGCTTGAGCCGACCCATCGCAATATTCGTTGCAAAGCTTGCTCAAATCATTGCCTGCTTACTATTAATGATTTTGGTATTGACGAATCTACGGTAAACATCGTCGTTTCATCACGGGTAATCGCTGTGAAAAGTGCTGGTCTTGCTCAAGAGGCATCAAAAGTGCCGAATCTTTTGATTACAAAACC